>JGI26531J51214_10001720_pt1 | contig 15199 bp, 14 predicted proteins | sample ThiBiot_500_biof_2_FD_51214 | JGI IMG/M metagenome (IMG submission 51214)
CAATTCAATTTCATAGGAATAACTAAATAAATAATTGATATTGATGATGAAATAGATTTACTCATGCAAAATGATAATCGAAGATTTTTATTCATATTAATAGCTAATAATAAAATAGAAACACAAGAGAGACGAACAAAGACGGCCCAAGAAAAGCAAAATAAAGAAAAAAGAAGTTCTTGATTATTTATCTTCGTATTAATTTACGAATGTTCAGAGAAATAATTTTCTTCGCTCATCGTTCGTTGAAATTCCGAGGTTTTACTTGTCTCATCATGTTTCTCTTTCGATTCATTTGGATCAACGATCACATCTCCAGCTTGAATTTGAGCCGTCACTTCAAGTTGTGTCGGTGTTTCAGATGTCGAGTGTCGACTATCCGATGTTGTTCTTCGCATAACTGGCGAAACAATAACATCATCATCATTATGCGTAATCGAAGTCTTTGGTGGACCTCGTTGTGGTCGTTCTTCAGCATAGACTAAACGTGGCTGATGTTCATCGATTTCGTCGTCATCAGATTCGACATCCTCGGCAATCGCTTGTGGTTTTTGAGTGTAGTAATTGTTCACATTGGGACTTTGAGGCGCAGCTGGATTACGTCGAACTAGATTTCGATTGTTTGGATCTTCGGATCCATATTCTTGCATTTCATAAAAACTGTGCACCGTCGATTGATTGTCATACGGACGATTCAATGGCAAAACTGAGATTGTTGAGTTTCTTTCAGCTAGCGAACGTCCGCCATCGCCGTGCGCGCCATCAGCTGGATAAGTTCGTTTCGAAGCACGCAGACGTCGCCGACGGCAATGTTGACTAATTGTTGTCGGGATCATTTCAACCTGCATCATGGTTCTTGGCAGTGGAAATTTCTTTGTTTCAGGCAACAAAAGTGCCATAGCACCAAGAATCAACGAAAGAACGCCGTAGATTAAACGCGGCATCCAATCGTTTAGTTCAACCTTTTAAAAACAAACAAGTACAGAAAAAAAAAGATACTTCCTTTTTAATCATATTTACCGCGTCAGGCGATGCAAGAATAACGCCAATTAATCGAAATGTATAGCAAATGCCCAATGCTGTACATCGATAACCCGTTGGAAATATTTCACATGTATAAACGATGATGACAATGAAAGCAGCTCGTGTAGCAAATTTACCGGTAAAATAAACAATTAACATCGCTGCACGAGTTTGCTCTTCATCTGAAATAATTAATCTTGGTTTTTCTTCAAATGTTCTCAATGAAAAATTATTTATGTATACCTAATTTAACAGCCACCGAACCGAGTAAACAAATTTCGGCGAGAAGAAAAAAACAAAATGTTGGCCAACGACGACCCCATCTAAATAATCAAATCAATATTCAATCAAGATATTCTTTCGATCGATTTACACATAGACTAATGGTACGGCGACAAGAAATGATATGATTTGAATTAAATGAGTATAGAAATAATTCAAAAACGAATTATCCGTTAAATGCTGAGTCAAATGAGGAACATCGAGACTGTACTCAGTCAGCGCACTGACAAGCCTAGAAAAGATAACAAAAAATCGATTTCATCCGACATTCTCAAAAATAAACAAACCATAAACCACACATAATCAATAAATAACTCGTGAGAATCGATGAATGAAGAATATCCGTTGGATAGAATTGTGAGAGAGTCGGTGTATAATGATGACCTGTGACAATTTCTCGAAAACGTTGAGTAAAACTGTCCTTTTTTCCAGTTGTTGCTTGTATATCGCTCATATCGATATCAGGATATTTGTTTCCGAATTGTCCAATATCCTCTACGAACATCACGAAACAAAACTAGTTCATACAAGATTCTCATTCAACAAACCAAGTCTTAATAATGGTTGAAAATCACATTGAGTACCAACTGAATGTTTGCCTTTGAGAAAATTGCTTGCTTCGGTGAAAATTTCTTCGAATATCACACCATTGAATCGAGCAATTCTCGTCAATGATAAGATAGCTGATATATAATCTTTTTTCGTTGTATACCAAAACATTGACTCTTCGAGTGTCCTAAAATCATATCAAATATTTTTTTTGTCTGTTTATTAAACATGAAATGCTCATTTCATCATACCAATAGAGAATTGCCGTGATTATTAACGGAAATGATACGACAGCTTGTAGAATTTTCCAATTTTTGATTAATAAAGCAAGCCATGGTAAAATCAAATCCAAACAATAGACAATGCCTAACAAAACTAAACCGTAAAGAACTCGAGATTCAATTGGAAACTAAAACAATAAGTTCATTTTTTTTTTGAAATTTCAAATATCAATAGGTACCATTTCCATGGCATAAGGAATAGCAATAACTTGCACAGCACCAATCGCCAATCCGAGAAAGAACATGAAGAATACATAGGATATGTAATCTTCACTTAACAATTGAAATATGGAGAGAACACATCCAGCCCATATCGAACCTTCATCAGAAGAAAAAACCAAATCATTCTATTTGAAAAAAAAGAGAAAGTCAATTACCAAGTAAAATCATTTTTCTTCCACTATGATCGGCTAAGTAACCAAAAAGTAAACCACCGAGAATCATACCAACCATGTAGACAATATGAGGAATTTTCAAACGTGTTTCATCACATAAAGTATTGAACTAAATCGAAAAAATCAATTTTATTTAATAGAGTAAAAAAATAGTTATCAATACCATTGTATCTTGCATCTTGATTTCAAAAAAAAATAAATGTCGATCTTTTTCTTTTCAAACAAAATCGAAAAACAACGAGTCTTACATCAGTTAACACACTTCGACCATATTCTTTACTATAATTATAAGCCGGTTCGAGTTTTCGTGTTTGTCCATCGATGATAATTCGCCGAAGATTTTTATCCAACACAACTAATGTTCGATTGAGTGGACTACTTGTTGTAACACCTGTTACGTTGGTTATATTGGTTACATTTGTCACATTCGTATAATGTTGCGTACAATCGATAAATTTCGGTGGTAATACTGAAAACATCGTTTCATTTCCATTCGAACAATTAAAAAAATATTCACTTACATGCAAAAACAGGCATTTCAGTTAACCATGCCGCAACAATTCCATAGCCAAATGCCAATAGTAGATATGCACGTACTTGATACTTACCAAATGATGAACCATTGTATGTGCTCTTAATGGCTTTATCATTATCCCAACTTCGTTTGTAAAGTTTAACTGTTCGTGAGGATTTTGGTGGTGGAGATGTTGGATCTAAATTTCATCGAAATCAATCGATCTTTTGCTCGGATATTTTCGTCTACTAACCATAAGTATAGTCGGAGTCCGGTACACTCAAGAGTCGTTGGCCTACACGGCGATCATCTCTGGGTGATGCATAACCTCTCGCATTCCTCTGAGACCGACTTTCAACTGTCATTATACACTGAGAATAAACAGATTAGCTCAACACGAATTTGAAATATGTGCACGAAAGTATCTCTTTCTCGATATTAAACGATAAAGAATGCTAATGTCTTGGTAATTTTTTTTTTTCGCTTCTCTTTTATTATCAATACTAATACAAGACACAATTGAGTGCATTTCATTTGATTACAAACAATACCTTTTTTTTCTTTTCTGTATTCGAAAACGCAAAAAAAAGAGAGGTAAGTATCTCGAGAATATCGATAGCCAATAAAAATGACAATAATTTGTTTTTTTGAGCTAGCTAACTGGCTATCAATCAATCACTCACTTACATTCATTATCCACCGTCAGATCAACTTCAGTTAACATTCTGTATTATCGATTTGAAATACGAAACAAAAAGAAAACGAGCGATTGCTATTCAACCTCGAGGTTTCTCTTTCGCTTTTTTTTCTTTCACCCTGATAATCTTGTTAAATATCATGAATAAGAACAAGAAGAGTATTCAAGCCATTGTGGAGGAGTTATCAAACGATGTTTGATGATATATATCAATTGTTTTTTCATTAGCATAATCAATCTAACAATGACTTTTACCACGCACACATAGAATAAAATGAAAAGAACAATTCTCTTATTTAACTACAAACATTATCTTGAGAAATATTCCGTTTTTTTTTTGTTCGTTCGAATGANAACTGNGTGTATTAAAATAACCTTTATNCCTCTCGTTTCTTTGTATAAATATCAATCTCTGAGTTAAGGACAACATTCTTTTGTAAGTCATTCCATACTTTCGAATTATGTTTAAACGTATCTTTTATTGAATCGAGAAAGAAAGAAAAAAAAGAGAACTTTTGTTTTAATAGAGATAGATAGATGAATATATACATAAGAGAGAGAAAAACAATCGAAACTAGTAAACATAAAATACAAGAGAGAAGATATTTATATATATATATGTCTGCGTGTGCACTACTATTCAAGAATATTATCTGCGCTGAATGATCGTGCCACCTTTTGAAGGCGAAAATAAAAACAAGAATAATACACAAATAATAGCAGACGAGAAAAAAAAAGAAAAGAAATTTTGTGGTTTATTTTGGTTGAATAGATATATGTATAAAAAAAGAGAGAGAAGATAAACGAAAACGACAGAAGATAATCATAATGTATACAAACGGATTGAGAAGTTTAAGTTTTTAACCAGCACCAAGATATATGTATGTACGAATAGAAATGATCATGAAACATCTGAAAATAGAAAAGATGTTCGAAACGAAAACGAAACATTTTCAAGGAATAACTTACAGGAAAATTGTAATTCGGAAAATCTTCGTGTAAGTTGATCTTGAGTAAATCGAACGAAACCTTCGTATTGCTCTGAAAAGTCGAAAAATAGATTTGGTTTCGAAATTTTTTGTTTCGTATTTACCGTTTAATTTATTAGCTAAAATTCGATCGTATTCTTCGCGAATTTTCTCTTCACGTTCTTTTAATATTCGAGCACAAATAATATTAACTTGTTTGAGTGTTAACATATGTTGAGAATTATTAGTTGTTGTTGTCGAACGGCAGTCGTTCGAACTGTTATCATCATCGCTCAAGTCTGATGTTGGCGCAAGTTTTAACTGATGTCGTCGTTGAAGACGACGAACTTCTTCTTTAATTCGAGTTAATAAAGCATCTAAACAAAANATATTTACTAATCGCTTTTTTTTTATTGATCAAGATTTACCAGTTGATAATACTGGTTGAACTTCGGGGAATACTGTTGATTCAGGTGTTTCCGAAGAGAGATTTGGCGACGAAACAACCGTCATGGGAAAACAACGACGTTGACGTTTCGATGATGATGGCGACGGCGTTCGAGATTCGAAACGGCTATTAGGTGAAGAATCTCGATCATGTTCAAACGAACGTTTCAATGCCATACATGAAGCCATTTGATGAATTAGAAAAGATTTGAAAATAATAATACGTCTTTTAGAATTTTTTTATGAATGTGAGAGGAAAAATGAACTGTCGGAGGAAAAAAATCGTTGTGAAAGGGGCCTCAATTTGAATGTTTCATCGGTTCATATCTCTTGCCAATCAGAATTCTTCAACTATAGATGTCGTCGATCATCAACAAGCGAAAAAAATTTCTTTGTTTTGTTCAGCTTTTTCTTTATTTGAAAACAACGACCACGTACACAACACACAAGCATTTTGACAAAATAAAATCGTGAGAGATATTATCTAATGCGGAAGGAACAAAAGATCACAATAAGCAGCACATTGATATTTGACGAAAATCGTTTTGTCTTATCACAGGTCGTCATCAGAATGTTTTTTTGATGATTTAGGCGTATCATCCTCATCGTCAGCGATAATATTTTCATCTTGATTCGTTTGAGTATTGACAAAGCCAGGTTCTTCATCGATTTGTTCATCCAATGAGATTCCCATAGCTCGTCGTAGAATCATTTCAATTCGATCAGCAAAAGCAGCTGAATCTCGTAATTCGTAGCCTGATCGAAGTGCTGCTGCTTCGAACATGACATTAGCTAAATCAAATGCCGTTTGATCATCTTTCGAATCCTCAATTCGTCGAAGTAAATCTTTGACTAACGGATGTCGTGGATTGATTTCCAAGGTTTTCTTTTGATTGATATAATAATTCATTGTCGAATCACCGCCACCTTTTTGATGTGCCTGTGCACGTGCAATACGTTCCATATTTCCATCGTAACCGTATTGTGAAGCAATCAAAGCCATAGGCGTTTTAACAAGACGATCGGATACGTGAGCATCGGAGATTTTATCTTTGAGTTTATCTTTAAGCCAGACGAGTAATGGTTCGTAGGTTTGTTCTAAGAGTTTCTTTTGTTCGGCATCGTCGTCGTCTAATTCGAGACCTTCTTTAGCAACATTCTGAAATCGTTTGCCTTCGAATTCGGGCAATGCTTGCATGCAATACTGATCGACTGGATCGGTGAGATAGAGAACTTCGTAGCCTTTCTTTAAAATTCGTTCGACAAACGGCGATCTTTTCGCGTCAATCAACGAACGAGCTGCAATGAAAAATATGTATTCTTGTTTCGGTTTCATTCGTTCGACGTAATCCGCGAGACTGATTTGTTTGCCATCGGCAAACGACGATTGAAAACGAAGTAATTTAGCTAAACGTGTTCGATTCGATGTATCATCGATGACACCTAATTTTATATTGGTTCCGTATTCTTTCCAAAAGGTTTCATAATCTTCTGGCGAGATTTTTTTCAACATATCTAAAGCTTTTCGAACGAGTTTCTTCTTGATAACTTTGAGTAGTTTCGATTGTTGTAATGTTTCACGTGAAACATTCAACGGTAAATCGTCACTATCGACAACACCACGAATAAATGATAAGTATCTCGGCATCATTTCTTCGAAGTTATCAGTGATAAACACTCGTCGAACATAAAGTTTAATATTATCATATCGACCGTTGACATTTGAATATAAATCAAATGGTGCAATCTTAGGAACGTAGAGAATCGATTTGAATGTAACTTCACCTTCGGCAGTGAAATGACTGTAGATCATTGGTGGATCTTTTTCTTTACTGAATGATTTATAAAAAGCAATATAATCTTCGTCAGAAATATCCGATTGTCTAGAGAGAGAGAGAGAAACAAAACATGTTTGTTTGCCAAGTTTTTTTAAGAAAAGTGAAAGATTTACTTTCGTTGCCAAATCGGTTTACTCTCGTTCATTAACTCCCATTCCCAAACAGTTCGCTCGACTCGTTTCATTTTTCGTTCTTTCTTCTTTTCTTTAATTTCTTCTTTATCTTCTTCAATGGCAACATCTTCATCGCTCTTCTTTTCACTTGTTTCTTCTTCAGGTGTTTTCTCTGTTGTTTCTTCAGTTGTCTTTTCTGTTGTCTTTTCTGTTGTCTCTTCGGTTGTCTTCTCTGTTGTTGTTTCTTCAGGCTTCTTTTCTGCATTTTCATCTAACGAAATTCACCATAGTTTTAATGAAATCAAAATCTAACTCAATACCTTCATCTTCTGGAACTTGTTCTTTGAATGTTTTTGATCTCCAAAGATAGATATTAAAATTAATAAATTGTGAATAACGACGAATGATGTCGTTGAGTGTTGATGGTTGCAAATATTCGGTAGCTTCTTCTTTGATATGAAGTGTAACTGTTGTACCACGACCGAGTGTATTTCCACGAGGATCTTTAAAGACTTTAAACGAAGCTGAGTCCGATTCCCAAATATATTGATCATCGGCATTGTTTTTCGAAACAACAGTAACTTTATCAGCAACGAGAAAACTCGAATAGAAACCAACACCGAACTGCCCGATGAGATCACTCATCGACGAACTATCTTTGCCTTCGTCTTGTGCAGTTTGAACTTTATTGAAAAAATCCGATGTATCCGATTTTGCGATCGTTCCAAGATATTGAACTAACTCCGCTTGTGTCATTCCGATACCGGTATCAGTTATGTGTAAAAGACGATTTTCATAATCGACTTTGATACGAACTTCGAGTTCTTCTTTCTCACCGAGAACAGTTTTATCAGTAACCGAAAGAAAACGAATTTTATCAAGTGCGTCCGATGCATTGGAAATTAATTCACGTAAGAAGATTTCTTTATTCTTGTACAATGAATTGATAATTAATTTCATCATACGATTGACTTCAGTTTGAAAACTCTGTTTTTCCGATGAATCAACTAAATCACGATATTCTTTTGCACTTAAACCTTCCAATTGAATAGCTTCTTCTTTCCTATTACAGACAAAACAAAACATTCGAAAAACATTTTCAAAAGTCTATACTTCTGAACAGCTTCATCATCGGTTTTCGATGCATCTGCATGTTTACCAATATCGTCATCAACTTTCGGTGGAATTGTTGTTGAGCTTTCATCGACAATTTCGTCGTCTTCCGCTCGGCAAGTATCTGAACAAGATCAAACCGAATGATAAGAGTCAAAAGCGAGAGAGAGAGAGAGAGGCGAAGATCTTACTGGTCAGAAGTAATGCTCCTAGAAGAGCAACAACTAATAACCATTTAAACATGGCTGAATGATTCTTTCACTTGATTTATCTGAGAACAAGCACCTGTACGGGTTAGCTAATCAATTTTGAAAGAGAATTCAAATGGCTTCTGATTGGGCTTTTAAATATGCACGTTCTATTTAATCGAGGAAAAACCAGCACTTTATGTTCTGTTCAAATGGGAATGATCAATGACACTAGCCAATCAACCAGTGCCGTGTATTGCTACATTAAGTAACAATTTGCTAACAACGAAGATGTCGTTGATTAGATGTTCAAAAACTGATCTTTCGATTTAAATCGAGAAAAAAATAGATTTTCAAGCGTTTTTCTGAATATTTTTAGGTAATGATGTTTTGTATCGATAACTAATTCGAGGCTAATTTCGATGGCAGATGCTATTTAAATGGCTGATTTCATTTTTTTTCCTCTTTTAGGAAAAAGAAAATATTTGCTAGGAAACAACAATGCACCGACGCATGTAGCAGAACGCAACACGTGTAACCTTTTCTTTTTCCTATTGCCAAGGACGTCTTTTATGGAAAATGTTCAAGTATTCTCTCTTTCGTTCAAGCTTTCGGATATTCATATGAGTTATAATTACAACAAAAACAAAAAACAAAGAAAAACGCCACATCTACTTTCCCAATAATAAATCGTATAAATATTTACAAATGCAAAACACACACACACGCAAACGAGAATTATTTTCAAGTGAGAAAATCAAGATAATGTTTTAACACGTTCACGTAATTTGTCTATTTCACTTGCAATGATCAACGAAGGTCCTAATTTGATTTTTAATGTTTCACGTAAATGCTCAGGTGTCATTAAAAGTAACGCTTGACCGTCCATTTCACTTTCGTGAAACGTTTGACGAATAATATCGTTTGTTAAACGTCCAATAAACTCGCCAACTTGATGAACCTGAAGAGCAGAAAAATTGACACAACGAACTCGAAAGGACTCGATTCTTACCGTCCATTTACTCGGATCATGAGGAAGACCGTAATCCGGTGGTAAGGCGATCGGTTCTTCGATTTCTGTTTGCATAGTTTGAAACGGAGGAATATTTTCATTTGCTTTTGTTGAACAAAGATTTGAACAAAGTTTTTTATCTTTATCAAAGAATCGTTGTGAACTATCTAATTTCTGACAAATGATACATCGAATCTGTTCGTAACTGTCTCTCGGTTGTTTGTTGAGTTCAGTTTTCGAAAACGGTTGACTACTTTCACGTATAACATAACCGCCGACGAGATGAACTTTAACATCATCATTCGTCGATGTTTTTATCGGAGATAGATTTAACGATGATATCGGTGGATTATGTACAGGAGTGAGGGATGGATATGTCGGTGCAGTTCCATTGAGCAACGATGGATATGTGTATTGATGTTGTTGTAATAACGAAGGAGTCTAAATGAATGAGAGAAACGCTGATTTTCTATTCGGAGAATTGAATCGGTTCGAACGTACAGGCTGATTGGCAAAGATTAGCGAACTGCAGTTGTTCGGTTGAAGGGATAATGGATTGAATACAGGCGATTGACTGGGCATTAAGAGAGCGGTATTTGTGAATTCGGTTGTTGTTGATGGTGGTGGTGGAGTTTCATCGGCTTTAATGGGTTTATTGGTGAATGGATCTCGTTCGTACAATCTAAATGAAGAAAAGATAAATAAACTTGAGAGTTTGTTAATTCACCTTGGTCGACCACGTTTTTTCTTCGATGTACTCGAGCTAAAAATCCGAAGATTTCAATAAACAAATTGTTTTTTTGTTTGAATGTTTTACCTGCTCGATCGTCGATGACGATGATTAACTTGCTGTGCAATTTGTGATATTGAAAGTGAGAGATTGTTATTTCCATTAGTCGATTCATCCAATGATGAATTATTCTCATAATTTCCATTTAGAATTGTTGTTGGTTGATGAATAATTCCAGTTAATTGTTGAGTTGTCAAAGTTGTTGTATCGCTTGTTAGAGTAGCTAAACAAGAAAATACGCATATAAATTGAAATTGTGAATAAGTACTTTGCTGTTGTAAATCGATCGATGAACTCGTTCGAACGGTTGTTATCGTTTGAGATGAATTCGAGACTATGAATAAACAAAAAAGTTTGAGGTAGAAAAACGAAAAGAATATGTACGTAATGAACAATCGGTTTTGATGGGAAAAGATGAAACAGCAGGTTGATTAGGCGTTGAAACGACAGTTATCGGTGTTGCCTGGAGAATTTGACCAGATGAATTTCGGAATGTGACAGGTTTTGGACCATCATTAGCCACTTGAACAAGCTAGAATAACGAATTCATTGAAAACATTAAAAATACGAAGAGATTTTCATAGTTATGTACTTGGCCTTGTCCACCATCGAATACAAGATACGTTGTAAAACCTGGAGATGGATTTGATGGAACTGCTTTCGGAATGATTGGTGCTATTAAAAAGAAGAAAATATTCAACAAATTTGATCTTTTCTCGTACCAATTGAATTGGCCAAGATGATTGGTTTTTGTGGATTCGGTAATATTGTTGCTGTGGTCATTGGAGTTGGACGAGCTAAGAGTGTCACTGGTTTCGTTGATGATCGATTCATTTTTTTACTTCCAAAAAGTCCTTTTAAACCCTAGAGAACAATTTTTAAATGAGATTTCATCGAACTCATTTCAATTCGCATACACGTTTGGTTTTCTTGGCAGGCGCAATGGGCGTACTGGTTGAGAGAGGTTGAGCTGGTGCTATCGGCACCGGAATTGTTGGTGGTGCTACTGAAGATTCTGCCATCGGCATTGGCATTGATGTTGAGATAGGTTGCTCGATGAATTCAGTTTTCAATAGAGTTCCATTGAGATTGATGGATGGAGCTGGAACTTCTTCAACTTGATGCATTTCTTACCAATAGATTCGACTAGAAAATATATCTGCAACGAAATTGAAAGCATAGAATGAAAAAATAACGATGAAAGAATGACATTTTTCCGACATTGTTGATCCGAAATTCAAAAGATAATTATTATTTTTTAAATGGATTTTCTATTGGCTGTTCCTAATGGTTTTTGTCGAATAAACCAATAAAAATAATTAAAATTCAACCAATCATAACCGAGAAAAAGACTCAATCTATGACATATCACGACCTCTATTTTTTTATAGATGGAGTTGTTTTTATTGAAAATTTAAGCGAAAAAAACAAACGAGATTACAGATCATTTTGTTTTTTATGTCGACAGGTTTGTTTCAATTGTGTTGGTAATTTGGTAAAAACAGCTCTTGCAAAATTGATATCATAACCAGCTGAGTCCGATTTTGATGTGTAACTATTGAAATTGACGAAATGAAAGTTATCGTAGATAAATTTTGATCGATAATTTTCTGGAAATGATTTCGGTAGGTTCTTTGATTTAACTAAACTCGCACGTAAACATTGTTCTTCAAGAGAGATACGATGCCAAGGTCCATCACCGATTCCAATTATCAACAAACATGCATTCGGTAGATTAGCTAAGATACGAATCGATTCAACAAATGTCGAATTTTCATGTGAAAATTTCAATTCATCCGTAAGAATGATTAATATTGTGAAATCATTTTTGTAACGAATTCCATCGGTGATCAATGTTCCAAGAATTGGAATCAATGATGTTTGACCACTTAAAACTGTATTCTTCGTTGTTTCGAGATATCTAAAAAACTGCCTTTGAATTTTTCGATTTAATGAAAAACGACGTACGCTGAAAGAATCTTTGGATATTTATCAATTTCATCTCCGCTTCCGATTATTGGAAAATAACTGCAATCTTTCGATTGGATATCACCGAATCCAAAGCAAACATATTTCACTTTCGATGTAAATATATCTTGAAACATGCTGCCCAATTGACTGATCGCCTAATTCAACAGATTCAATGGAAATTATTTTCGAAATGTCGAACAAAAAATGTACTTTTTGGTATGGATTGAAGACTTTAGTTCCGTTAGTTTTGTGTAATGATTGACCATTGAAAGTCTTTAGACCTTGCCATTCATTACTTGCTGATAAATCGATGCCGAAAATAATTCGCATAGATGCATATTGAAAGTTGGAAACAAGTTCGGTTTTTATTAGATCAAATGATCTTGAAAACGTAATCGAAATCTACTGTTTTTTGATTCGCTCATGTATGAATCTACCTTTTATTGGTTATTGGGATTGGAGATGTTTGAATTTGATCAAGATTATGTAAGAAATTCGATTGAATCGTTCGTTTTTTATCCGAACGTTTGTGAAACTCGTATAAGATNATGTATAAAACAAANCCTATGGTATAGTAAAGCAGAGAAACAATCATTTTACTCTCGGTTACCTATACTCTAAATGTAACAGTCATTTTGTTTACGCTTTAACATCGACGATTTAGTCAACCATGACGAAAAGAAAGTTGTTTTTTTGCTTACATTATCCTGAATTTTATAATTAGAAGTTAACCAACTGAATATATTGCGACATTATTCTTTATTCTTAACGCACAAGGTTATTTTTTTGGTTGATTCAAGTGTTCATAATTAATTCTAATTAAAAAAAAAACGCCAACGGAATTAGTATTCTCCGATCATATTACTCAATTGATGCATGTTATCTGATCTTAAACAAGATTAAACATCAACGAATCCAATAAATTCTTCTAACTGATAAAAACTCATTTATCTTAACTAACATCTCTACATTGAATGTTATCATTTTGACAAGGCAATATTCGTCCTTCGTATATACTTACCATTTATTTCTCGAGCTCGAATAGTCAAGTGTTATTTACATCTAATCATCGATGATCTTTGATAATTTTCTTCGATCAACTCATTGTTTTCTTTTTCACACGGTTGTCGGTAAAGTCAATCAAAATTTATTTGTCCAAAAAAAAAAGAAAGAAAACTTTGCGCCGGAGAAACAGACACCGATCGATAAAACCAATAACAACAGAAAAAGCTCACTTCTATGACGTTTAAATATCTGATATACAGTAAATATATACAAAAAAACGAAAGCGTGACCTATGTACATTCGAAATAACAATTTGTATATGATAAAAATGAATATACAATATAACGAAAAGAGAAAAATAATAAAAAATAAAAAAAAAACGTGATCGATCAACAATAGTTTTGCTGGTATTTGTCTATTTTGTCTTGAAGATTAATACTTAAGTATGAAAACGACGGTTAATTTATGGAAATATACGCATGACTAGACAAATAGTCAGCAACTCGATTTGTTGTTTTTATCATCACTGTTTTCGTTCCACTCGGATGAATAATTCGCGAATTTAATTTCGATTTATTTCTTCGAATCGATATTTTCATCATCCCAACCATTATCTTTAATCATATGTACAAGTTCGAGGATATATTTTCCTTCTTTATATTTTTGACTTGATTCAAATGCATGTTCCTTTAAAAACAAAGCGAATCCAAAATTCCGTTCTCAAATCTTTCGTTCGTTTTGCTTACATATTTCCAACCGAGTAATGTCTTACAACAATCACAATAAACATCAGCTACTTCATGGAGTCCAGTAAGTAGTACTCGTTCTTCAGCAGCACTTGTATTTACATTAACACTTTAGAATAGAAAATCAAAATAAACAAAAAAACAATTTCAATTCGAAGAGAAAACATACACTGAATTGAATAGATACGCACGGCCTTGACTGCCTTGAAATGACTTGAAAGAAGAAAAAAACGAGGATTTTCATTTGATTTTAGGACGAAAATAAAATTTACTTTCGATATGAGTTCATCGTGACTCGCTAATTGTGCTCGACAATGTAAACATGAATAGATTCGATGAGTTTTAGCCGGTAAATAGAATTGAAATAATTTGCCAAGACTTTTCGAATTTGTTTTCGAGTTATTTTTCACCATCTTTTGGCGAATCTAAATCAAATCACGTGTTATATATATATATCTAACGAAAAATAAACAAAAGAAGAAAGAGAAAATAACTCGTGATGATTAAATGCGTGCGAATAAAAATTATTTATTCAAGGTTATCTCTCTCTCTTTTTTTCCGGACTTTATATTAATTCNCTAATGTTTGCTAAAAATAGAACAGGTATTCGAAGATGCGACATAGCGATTTATCTTTCTTACGTGTCTACTCATTGTTCTTCTTCTCCTCCTTGTTCTCTCTCTCTTTTGTGACAAGCACGTAGAACAAAACGAGAGGAATTTAATGATGGTATAGATACAGATACACACATGCTGTCACAAGTACAACGANCGTAATCGATCATTGAACTTTTTCTTTCTCTTAAATCTAAGTAAAAGTAAATGACAAGAAATAAAAATTGATTGAGCGTATCCAATTTGCGTTCTCTTTCTGTCTCGTTTTTCTTCTATCAAACACCATGCTTAATCTAGATTTGTACATCTTGCGCAATCGAACAAATACACATGTATATGTTCGTCAAAATTATTAGAAATATATATATATATGAATATTTATTGTCCCTTTACCCGATCTAATCCGATAATGATGAGCAACTTGCATAACTCAACGAGAAGATTTAACGATGCAAGTAAATTAAATAAGAAGAAGAGACAAAAAAAAACGTATGCAGATCTTCTTTCAAAGGTCGATATCGAAGGGCGGTACCGTCGAAAGATAATAATTGAGATATATTTACGACATTTTCGATAAGACAATAAGAAAGAAGTTAGTTCGACTTGTCAAGCAGACATACTAACATATGTATATACACACAACAAAAAAAAAA
>JGI26531J51214_10001724_pt1 | contig 15173 bp, 16 predicted proteins | sample ThiBiot_500_biof_2_FD_51214 | JGI IMG/M metagenome (IMG submission 51214)
TAAAAATCCTGTGAAAACAACATTTACGTTATAGTCAGGCCAGACCTTATTCAATGCTAATTAGCAGTTAATATTTATGAAAATTTTGATTGTCTCAGCATAATAATCTATACGTCTTAACCTCCTCTCCCCAGTTTAAAAGATCATTATAAGCAAATGACTTGAAAGACCCCCTATATGAAAACGTTTTAAAAATCTAATAAAGCCGGTAGATTTTCTGTTTCGGCGAAAATTTTATTTCTTTTCTTCTGTTTGCACCTAATTCGAACCTTCCTGACCGACTTTTCTTTCACCTTATTTCCGTCAGGTGTTTTTTTTAGCACAAATTAGGAAGGAAACGTGTTGTCTGTCTTCGAACAGAACGAAGAGGAGACAAATAAAATAATAGACACTTTTTGCTCTGTATCAGACGAATCTGACAACAACAATTTAATAGAGTGTACAAATAATTTAGATTTTTGTTGTTACGAATGAACGACAGTATACGAGACTTCCTAAAATATAAGACAAGTGGCCTTTTTCATTTTAATAATGAAATTTGAACCTGCTTTCGTTACCATAAAATAAAGAATCATCTTCGATTGCATAGAAATAATCCGTACTACATAACCGTTGTAATACTGAGATGCCATATGATTTTTTGTACTGACGATTTGAATACGAGGTTAGAGAGTACGAAATTGAGAGATGTGTTCATATCATCTTCGATTATGCTTATGAATATCATTTAAACTACGTCTGACGAAATAGAATTCATTACAATTCATCCGAACAAAGCTGATTATAGTCGTCAATATTCGACCTAATTTTTCAACTATAGTTTATTTGAGATAAGTCTTTATTATTTCTTATTGATTACGTGCTACTAGATTGTAGTCTTTAATTTATGTTGACATTCAATGATGCTCTTTTAAAAATGCAAAAGGTCGAACAACAAAATGCTCAACGAAGAGATTTAAATGAGGGAATCTGCTTTTTTTCCTTCAATCCGATCCTAATATTTACCGTAGTAGAAAACTTTATCTCATATTTCCTCTTCGAACTACATGTAGACGAACGTTCTTTAGTTTTGCTTCTCTTGGATAAAAACCTTCTCGACGAAGTGAATCATTCTATTTCCCTAATGAACAATATAACAATATCTCATGTCTATTCACATTGTATGTAGTTCAAAGTTCTTCTTTGATCTACTCCATTTAACTGAAAATAGTCTCTTAACACACTATTTCGACACGTTTCTTTTTCTTCTTTTTATCGAAACATCGAATGAACAACAAACTGACACTAGAGAATTTTGTTTAATATCTACGTTCAAAATCTCGATGTTTCATCGATGTATGATAGGATTAGAGGCAAATAAAAAGACCAATATATAGTTATATTTATATTTGTTTAGAACGCATTTTTCTCTCTCATTAGGCATAAAGATAAGGAAAAAAAGACTGGTTTACGTGCGTCAGCACAGTTATTTTATTGGCATTCTAGTAACACAGGATTGCTTGTCATGTAATTATCTAGTTCGTTTGCGTATTAGAGTTACTAGTATTTATTTGTCCGAAATTCCTTGTAAACTAATCTATTATCACAATGTTATTGCAAAAAGATTCCATATTATATCGAACAGATTAATGTTTCTGTAGCTATTTCGGTTTTTTCTCTGATTGATCCCGTTTATTTTCTTCTCCGTTCTGTTCCTTCTTTGTGAAATTAACTAAATCAAAAACGAGTGCATTCACATTTTTACACAAATGTCAGCGAATGCAGTCATTATAATCCAGTCTTCTTTCTGAATGTCTGATGAAAAAATCTTTGTGTAAAAAGACAAAAACAAACAAGTAAAATAGTATCATATTTCCAGACCGTTGCGAGAATTATACGATTGAATTATTTATCCAGGATAATAAAAGCGAACGTCATTGACACGATATTTTTCTCGAAGGAAAAAACAATTAAGTGAAAATATTCTTTTTTTTTATCTCATCGGTTGATTATCTAAAAGTTTTGATGAGATAGCTTTGCCCCGACAAAATTCATTATAGTACTTTTCCTTTTCGTTCTTTTTTTTTCTTCAGAATCTTTTTTTTTCTACTCTCATGCACTAATTATGAGATGACATGTAGAAAGACTCTCGCTTCATATTTTTTTTCTCTCCACCCCCTGTCGCTGCTCACATCCTCGGCCTCACTCTCAAATAATGGATTTTACATTTGACATAATTGAATATTTCTTTTCGTAGAAAACATTATGTATCTCGAGTCCAATCAAACGAGGACAATCATGAACAACAACAATGATGATGATGATGATAATAAAGCCTTTTTCGAAACAATTCAATTAGTTATCGGCCTTTATCTAATACCTATTGTTTGTATACCTGGTTTAGTCGGTAATATTCTATGTATAATTGTATTCATTAATAATAGTATGCAACGTCTTTTAACAACACATTTTCTTTTATTTTTGGCTTTATCTGATACAATTAAATTATCAAATGACTTGTTATATTCTATTGTGCTTATTATTCAAGCATTTGATCAACAATTGGGAAAAAATCTATTTCGTATTCTTTATCGCTATTGCCATTATACAAATACTGTGTCAACATTGTGTGCTGCATGGTTAACGTTAGTTGTTGCTATTGAACGGTAAAAGAATTCTAGGAAAATTAAGAATTTCAAAATAAATATTATTCACTTTTTTTGTTTTCAAGATACATTCTTTGTAGTGCCAAAAGTGAAAAACGTCTTACTGTCCAAAGAAATTCCCGTAAGATCTGTTATTCAATTATTATTTGTAGTCTTATTATTGCATTACCCGTTTCATTTCGTTATGAAATTACTCCGCGAACATCAGTCAATCAAACATCAATTGAATCTGATTCTCCCATTAATGTATCTAAATTTGGTAGTTCACGATATTTTCGTATTTATTCGATAACAATTGATTTTGTTCGAGCAGTTATACCGTCCTTATTACTTGTTTATTTAAATGCACGTATCGTCTATTTACTTTGTCGAATGAAAACATCAGCTGGCACAGCATTTTATCGTTTAACGGTTAGCCTTATAATCATCATTGGCTGTTTCGTATGCTGTTATTTTCCCGATGCACTTCTTTCATTAATACTAAATGTTGGTTATATCGATGAATCATATCAAAAACGAGCTATTCGAGAAATAACTGATTTTTTTCTTACGTTGAATTCTGCGACGAATTTTCTAGTTTATTTTTCGATTTCGTATACATTTCGTCGATCTGTTCTACGTTTGATAGAACGTAAACAAAAGTCATTCTATCCAACAACATATGTCGATCTCATACAACGACAAAGATTGCAACCAGAACCCGTGAATCTATAAAATGTTAAAAGTTGAAATTTCAAAGCGAAATGATGTTTATTGTACTTTGGTTTTGTCCATACATGTACAGCAGACAGTTGAATGTTGTTGTTGTTGTTGGTTTTGCTTGTTTTCATATTTTAAATATTTTTTATTAATGTCGTTTGTGAGAGGAAATGACAATTGATTTCTTTTTTTTATAAATTACTAACTAATCAAATTCGACATATTATTTATTCATGTACGAGACTTTGTTATTTAGATTAATTTTTCATTTATAAATGAACTGTATCAACTGTGATTCGGGACAGAGTGATATTGTGGTACACAATATCTTTTTTAATTATCAAAGATGATTTCCGTAAATGTAACTCTCCAGGTGGTTGTATCATTCTGTCTACTCAAAAATGAAAAGCAATTTTTGTTTTGGAGCTCTGTTATTAAAGTGTTTTTAACTCATTTACATTTTTTTTTCTTTCTATTTACTTACATTGATACATTAGCTGTGAAATATTAAGAAACACACATGACATGTACTAAACGCCTTACATGATTAAATAAAAAGTATTATTTATTCTTAAGATAAAACTAATTCTAGTGAATTATTAATCTTAATCATAGCTATTTGTTTTACATTGTGATATTCTTAGGAAAAAGTCGTTTCATTCTTGGTTATGAAGAAGATTTCTGTATCTTTATAAAACAAAGAAAAAAAAGTTAGTCAAAATTTATCATCGACATTGAATGATTACATTTTTTTATTGGATCGATTCTCAAGAGGAATCTGGCATCATCGACTATTTCGTTCTGCATCTTTTCTTTCAGAACTTGAGAAAGACAGAAATAATCTAATTTATTTATGAACAAATCGAATGCACCAAAAAATCGAAGAATCATTGGGTGCTCATTTTTTACTTCAACAACGTAAATAAATGCTGTTTGAGAGAAAAGGAAGAGAATACATTAGCAAAATATTTTCTATTCGCTAGAAATTATAAGTTCTACGAGGGTTAAATTATTCACCTATCTTGAAATATATATATTTTAATGATAGACTTACCGAAAGTGTTAGCATGCCCATTAAAAAAAATTATAGACAATTTCGAAAGTATCATTTCATTTCAAAAAAGTTTGTTTCCTTGTAGTTTTCTTTTTGTTATTATATATAAGCACAAATATATATATATATATATATATACGTATATATTATTCTCTAAAGATAACCACGAAAAAAAATCGTTCTCTTTCTGTTAAAAGTAAAATTGTGTCACGAAAAGAAAGAAGAAAAAAACGCATATTGAGCATATGAAGAGGAAAACAAGCAAAGCAAGACCATTGAATAGACAAAAAAGACAAAAAAAAAGAAAAGAAATGAAATGAAATAAACGTTGTTTTTATTAACACGCCGAACAATAGTAAGCATTCTGTGCCATTGAATATAACTTGTCAATTGGATTTTGACTATGACTTAATGGTTCTCCTGCTAGATCACCATCGGAATTGTCGTGTAAAGGATAACAATTTTCATTGATTAAATGTAGATGTCGACTGTCAACTGAAAATCAATCGAAAGATATGAATTTCGACGTTGTAAACAAATCGAAATGAATTTACTTGATTCATGTTTGTTATTTTCATCATTCGATGATGCAAAACCAGTTGAAATACTGTGTGGAATCGAGTCTTCCGATGAGCATCGACTATCTTCTATTCATAATTTCAAAAAAAATATTTATTTCGATTGTGAAGATCTCGTTTGTTTTTTTTTGTCATAATTTACCCATATTTTCTCCTTCATCATCGTACATATAATGACTTGATAGAGTATCATTGGCTAATTTTTTCTTCGATTTTTTTTCATTCATATCATTGGCATTGTTTTGTTGTTGACGACGTTGTAATTTTTTCATCTAATTTGAACAGAAAAATAAATAAAAATATGAGAATGAAATGAATTGAATTACTTTTGCTCGTTCATTTTGAAACCAGACTTGAACAACTCGAACTGTCAAACCTGTTTCTTGTGCGAGACTCTCTCGAACCTGTCAAAAACAACGAATTCAATTTCGATTATTCAAATGTTTAACCTCACCTTTCGGCACGGTTTCGAACTGACATCAAAAGCTTGTTTAAATTTTCTTCGTTGTACCGACGTTAAAATGGTTCGCGGTCGTTTTGGTCCGCGACCATTTCGTAAATGATTATGTCCAGATGAATGCATGCCACTATTCATTGTCGCAGCATCGGATGAACAACAATCATCTTCGTAACTATCTTCTTCATCACCTGATAAACAAAAATCCAATCCAATCAATAAAATGAATATCAAATAACTAACTTCGATTCAATCGCATCGACGGTTGTTGATGATGTGATGAAATCATAAGATGTTGTTGTTGCTGTTGTTGTTGTTGATCTTGAAAGTCGGCATGGCAAAGAAGTAGACCATCGCGGTACATATACGGTTCACCTTTATGCAAATGTTCTTGACAAATGGAACATCTAAAGCAGTGTAAATGAAACAGTTGACCCAATGTTTTCATAATCGTTTCATCCGGTTGAAGAATCATTTTACATCCCGAACAGCGTCTGCCAAACATTCTAATTAAAAATTTAGAAAAAAAAAACAAATGATTTAGTTTTAGTTTTCTCTTTTATATTCATTATGATCACGTATAAAAAGAATCGAGTAGGAGAAGAAGAAGAAGAAGAAGAAATAAAAATCAATCAACACTTGACTCAAATAAGTGTGTTACACCTATAGAAGAGATAAACACCTGTGCTCTACTCTCAACTGTCAATCTTTTTTTTTTCTTTTGTGAAACTAGAAGTTTTTTTCCCTGCCTATTGTAGACATACAATGACAATGGAAACTGATCATAATCAATGTCTATTCTTTCTCATTCTCCTTCTTTTTTGTTTGTTACATTGCCTGCCATATGAACACTTGAGAAGAAAAACGAGCAAGAATATGAACGATCGATTGTCGCACACATAAGTATCTCCTCTTAGTTTCTCTGCCATGAATTGAACTGGAAAAAGAGATGAAATACGTAGTAAACGTCTGTCTGTGCATGTAAATAAGCAACATACAACAATTGACAATGACGAACACTTGAACAACGGGAAAAAACTGAAAGAGAGAGAGAGAGAGTCAAAAGGTGTACACGCACGTGCTCGTATCGATTCTCATAAACAGTAAAACAGAAGTACTCTTACGCTCGATGTATCTTCGTCGGATACCCTGAAAACACATATTGCAGGATGCGCGTCAACTTCCGTTGGCAATGACTTCCGTTTTTGATCGATCTCATAGACAAAGTTCTCTCTCTTTCTCATTTTTTTAATATTCATGACTCGTTCACTTTTTTTGTCCTCTTTATATCGCCTCAAAGAGATACATCTGCATCCGTTTGAAAAACGAAATGTTCAAGAAGAAAAATGCTAATTAAAAAAAAAGCTGATCTTTAAATTGTTTTCATTGCGCAGTCAACGAAGAGGAAAAACAAGAAAAAAAAGAAAATTCGGCATGTATATCCCGGAAGCGATCGATCTACATCGAGAAAATTCATCGATTAACTTCATATACTTACTCAAAATAATCTCTTTTACAATAAATCTTTCCATCTCTATGATAACATGTGGTTACCAATGGTTCTTGACATTCTATGCAAACAAGACAACGTTCATGCCAACATAAATCCATCGCGCATAGTAAAAATTGTTCATGGATTGGCAATGAACAACCGGCACATAGTGTCGGTCCAACTATATTCAATGGTGTCAATGGTGATTCATGCATTCTAAAATATTCAAAAATTATTAAATAAATTCGATCGAAAGAAGAAGAAGACGACGAAAAAAAGAACGAAGTTTGATGAAACCATGAAAAGTTACCTATTGTAAGGACAAGGGGTAATTGGTTGATCGAGAAAATTGGCTAGTTGCTGCTGTTGATGATGAGCTGACTCCATACTATTTTTTTCTGACGTTTAGTCGTCAATGTCTTTTGCTTCTCTTGTGCTTAGTTCGTCTCTTTTCTTAACAAGGATAAGTGATGATAAGAATACTTGTATACTCCAAAAAAGAAATGGCTACAGATGGTATCATCCTCGGTATTTATTGTCGATATTCAGCTGTTGCCTCGTCTTACGGACATGCATATAGAGACAAAATACATTGACAAAAAGAAAAGTCTCACCTTTGCAGTCAATTGATATACTACTATTGATTGGTATGGTAAGGTAGTTGCGTCAACAACTTCTCTGATGAGAATACGTATGTGTGTGCGTGTGTTCCTTGAGAGAGACAGAAAGAGAGAGAGAGAGAAAAAAAGGGAGAGAAAAGATGGCAAATATTTGCTCAATTCAGTAGCAATACTTACTTTTCATTGGTTAGATGAAGTCTAAGAAAAGAACGAGAAAAGGAGCATTAATTCTGCTCACATCATTCATTGGCTGAATGATGAAGAGAAAAAAAAAGGAAAAAGAAATATACTGTTACTGATGTCATACTACTCCTTTACGGTCGCTTATCGTTCTTCTGTCGTTTTTTTCTTTGCCTCTGTCTTTATTCTTTCGCGTCTGTGAATTTAGTAAACCAACGGCATAAAAGAAAATAAAAAGAATATTCTGCCAACAGAAAGTGTGTTCTTTTTTTTCAAAAAGAAAAAAACGTTCTAAAGTCAGTTAATGAAACATAATTTCCGTTTTTATCCTATCCTCTAGAAAGATAAATATATTACTTTACACAGCTCTATGACCTCGAAAATTGATTAAAATTTCTACTCACTATTTTTGTGTCATTTCGTTTTCTACAAATCTTGAATGAATCGAGTAGCAGTAGTAGTAAAGTAGTACGGTTAAATCGATTTTATTAATGCATGAGCAACTTTCGAGATGAGAATCATTCGACTAAAATATACGCATGTCTCATCTTACGGTCATTAACATACACATTTAGTATATCGTTTGACATGTCGAACAATTTCTCAATGAACAATCAATAATGTGTAATTTTTAACTCGATTATTATTAATAAAGATGAGCTTTCTTCTTCTTGAGAACTGTTTATCGTATTGAATTGACATTGCGATAAAGATTGAACAAAATAATTCTCATCTGATAGACATCAAATATTCAATATAGAATTGAACCGAATTGTGTGAGTAGATAGTCGAAGAAGAGATGATCTTTGTATGATAAGAATGAAAATGGAAGCAAACAAATATTCTCCTCGCCTTTTTTTTTCTCACTTGACTTTGCCTTTTGCTGTTAATTCTTAATCTATCAATCTGGTTCGATAAACATTATACACAGTATAACATCAATACAACATATGTACACAGATTGATGCCAGAATTTTTATTTACAAATTATAATCTGTGCGAAAAAAAGAAGAATTTCTGAATTTTTTTATTTCAAACCAACGGGAAATCAACACTCGATTGATTGATTGATCGATCGATTCTTTGGAGTCTATATCACACCTTTGTGCTAGTATTGTCGGTGTTAATCAATCGATCATTACCATTGACTCAATGTTTGCTTTTGCTAACAAATCTAGGTGAAAATGTCAACTCCAGTAGAACTTCTTTATAACAAAAACACACACACACACAGACAGACACAAAGAAATGAGAGTGGCAGCAACAGAACATAAGATCAAACACATCAATGCGACATCCGCCGAACGTGATTGTCCATGTTGTTGACGAATAATGAATGGCATTACATGGCATAGGTAAAGAAAAAGAAGAAGAAGTGAAGTTGAACAATCTTCTGCAAGACACGCACACTTCCTGACTCCACCTCTTCAATTCTCACCGACCGGAGGTGCATCCACTTCAAACGATTGTTTTATTCTTTTCAATCAATAAACATCTGCTTTTGTCTTTTCATTTCGATTCGATTTTGTTTATTTTGTTTGTTAAAGAAATGCTATGATACCATAGATCATTGGCGCATTAGAAATTTAAAATTCAAAAGAAAAGAAAGAAAGCCGATTACGAATTTAAGTTTTTTTTCTTCTTATTCTTCAGTTCAAAAACATTTTTAATTAATATGAATATTTAAATAAACACAATAATTACAGGTTTTTTGTTAATTAATGATTCGACATTTAGTTGTTGAATCGAAAACAAGTAGAAACAAATATTATTCAATAGAAAAGTATGTTGATTTCTTGTTTGTTCCGATCGATTTTCTTCTTTTTTTGCGAATAGTCTTACTCATCGATCACGAAATTCACGAGATGATCGGTAAGAAAAAAGAGTTTCGTTTTAAAGATTTTAGTTATTTTTCTATGTACATAGAATAACTAACAACGAAAATGAATTCAATGATGAACATGATCGACAACGACATTCGAAAGTATTAACATCCGAAAAACGTCAACATCGTCGAAGATTTTCGAATATGGGCACGATTTTCTCGGATTCAAGTTCAGCATTACGAAATTCAACGTCAACAACACCGTCTTCGAATAAACGATCGAATCTTTTGAGTAATTTAAGTTCGTCACGTGATCATAAAGATGGTCACATATCATTATCAACAACAACTCTTTTGAATGAATCTCGATCACCACCACCACGTATTAAAATTCTTGATTTACATGTCGAAATCGAAAATAAACCAACATTAATCGATGAAACATCATCATCGGTTTTGAAATATAAAACACCTCAATTCAAATCACATGTTACCTTTCAAATGGGCGCCATGGATCAAAGACAAAGTTGGAAAATAGGCTGGATACAAGCTTGTACACACATGGAATTTTTTAGTAAATGAAAATCATTCGAAATTATTCTCGAAAAGAGAATATTTGATTTTTAGATACTTATGGTGATTTTGGTTATACATCATGGGAATTTCCTGAAATGGTAACGCGTGAAAAGCCATTAATCAATGATAGTGATGGCCGAAATTATCCTTGGTATGGTAGTTCACATCAAGTTGTGACTATTAATGGACCTATTACACATACATCGAAATATACAGTAACAATGAGAGATTTCTTTCATCCTTGGTATGCGGAAAATAAACTCCATTGAGATTCGTTTGAGTTGTTGTCAACTATTATTATTTTTTCTCTCTCTCTCTTTTTATGATTCCTTGGGATATACCGACGAGTGACGAGGAAATTCCACGGTTAACACATATTTATCGAAATCAACATTTTCTTGTTTGGCTTGCAGCAATGGATCTTGAATCCAAAGTAACAGACAAAAGAAAAAACAAAATTATTATGAATCATTTGCATGTCAAATCGAAGGATATTTATATTCTTCGTACTGTTCAATGGAAAAAGATAATCGAAATTGCTGTTGATCCGAAACGACAACGAGGCCGTCGATCAACACTCATTTCTGATCCGTCACCTGAACAGCCAACAATCTACGAAGGAAATCTACCGATTCCAACTTGTGCTCTCTATCCTCCAACTGGTTATTTACAACAAATTCAAACCAAAATTCAACTTATTTTCATTTCATTTAGCAAATTCAGCTCAAGTACTAGTCTGGCGACCGACATCTGGTCAACCGACACTTGTTGTTCCACCGAAATCGATTGAAATCAATACAACTAATTGTAAGTTATCCGATACCAAATCTGTACTTATTATTTTTCACGAACATTCATACGTTAACTAGATGCACATCTTCCACTGGCTCGATATTGAGTAAATTTTCAAAATCATTGTAGTAGTTTCGAATTGAAAACGAATAAATAAAAATAAACGAACACCGATTAAATTATTCGAAGACGTAAATCCATCGATTAGAATCTCTCAACTTGATTGCTCAAGAGTAACTATTCAAATTCGTCTGCTTCATCATGAATACCTCCTAGTCTTTAATCTTGAGTTAGAAAATGTTAATTTATCGTCATACGGACAACTACTTGGACTAGTATTTGATTTCTGAGTAGTAATAAGATTGTTATATGAGATAGTAATCAATACTCGTTCGTGTTATATAACTTTTTTCTTTGCAATAACAGATCGAGAAAGTTTTTCTTTCCCCTTCTTCTTCTTTTTTTTTCTTCTTACAATTATTATTTAATATACTATTAAACATGAGTGATTGCCTAACTCGAAATAGATATGTATCTTTGATCTTCGTTGATGATTGAACGACTTGTGTCGAACTTATTCGAGTTTGATATTCAAACATTTGCATTGATTGAAAGAAGATTTCAACGAGAGAGAGGCAGAGAAAAAAAAACTTCGGTTGAGGTGTATTTTGAAATGAAAATATCAATTGTTAAAAACAATAACAATTGTCAAAAAATTTGAACAATGCGAAGCCATTTTCACCATATATGACAAAAAACATTTGTGAGACTTCAATGTATATTTTTGAATCGTAAACGTCCGTTTTTTTTTCTTTGAATCAATTGAAGACAATAAATCAGAAAATGAAAACAGTCGATTACGAAATATTTGATGAAGAATAACAAATTTTCGATGAATTAAAAAGATTCATTGAATATTAATGATTTCTAACAAAAGAAGAAAAATCTAGTGAGTCGAAAAGATTCGATCTTTTTCTTCTTCAATGTGATTTATTACTGTCTGACAGATTTGTTCCTTTCTTTGAGACACGTGATTGCCTATAGTAAGATCGCTTTTTTTTGTCAACTAACAATGACCTGGAAAAGGCATTCGATGCCAGTCAACAAACAGAACTGTAGCTATAGTATTCGTCATCTCTTCTCCTCGTCTTATTCTTCTTTTCCTCTCTTCTTCGTCTTCTTTTTTTCTCTTCTTGTTCTGCTGTCACCCGTTACATGCACGTATTCATATGTCACTATCGCTGCTCTCGTCCGTCGACGACCATTACATATAAATATACACACACACACGCGCGAGAGAGCGAGCAACCACTCAATACTACTAACTACTACTACTACAATTCATCGCCTTGTGTATATGTATGTACATGTTTGATCATTCGATCGTCGTGTTTTTGATTAGTTAATAATTTTTGCAAAGGAAAAGAAATAGTTTAACATCATCATGACAATGATTATTACCGTTACAGGACGGCACTTAGCTAGTTATTCGTTTGTTTGTTTTTTTACTATTTTTCATTTACATTTGCGTATTTTTTTCTTCTTCTTCGAAGTTATATCTTCACAGATATAATAAACGAAGAGTATGTCATGTCAAATCAAAAATAAAACCAAAGTATACGATTTGTCCTATCGGAAGATATATGCGAACATTGGTGGAGAAAAGTGCCAGCAGAACTTATAACAATAATCATCATTTTTCTCCAGTTTACTCTTCCTTTTGACGGGTGGTAGTGTCTATTGATAGTTCTTTTTTTTTCTTCTTTCGTCTTCGTCTTCACTTTCTCTTTCTCCCTCTCGTTCTTCTTGTTTCCTTTGTATGTGTGCTCGTTGTTGTTGTCGACAAAAATCGGTGACACTATACTCTATATATGCTGCGAACAGGAGAAATCAACATATACACACACACGCACACATACACGCGCGTCTCGCTCGCTTGCGAATTGAGCTGTGTAGCCTACAAACATATAGAAATCTGTTTCTTTCTTCTCTCTTCATCGTCTCATTCTCATTTGTGTTCTCTTTCTTCTTGCGTTCTTATGTGATGAGGGTGGTGTATGTATATTAATATATGAAAATAGATCTACCGCGTGCGCTCGCGCCACGCCGGTGCCCGAGACTCTCCTTCGTTTTGCTTTCCTCGTATTCTTTTTGCTCTATTCTCTCTCTCTCGTTTCTTACTCACTGCTCGCACGATTTGTTCGTCTTATCTATCTGTTCGTGGGTTCGCGAACACATAGCGACTTTTCCTCTCCTTCGGGCGACACTCCACTCTATCACAAATGCGTACTGTGCGCGCATATGTATGCTTATAGATTTTTTTTTCTTCTCATTCCTGTATACTCTTCTTCTTCTTCTTCTTTGGTCAAACAAACGACGACGAAAGAACGAACAAACGAACGAACGACGGCGCCGAGGAGAGAAAAGAGAAACAGAAAAGGGAGAAGTTGAACTATAACCATTCAGCGACGATATATATATATATATATATTGAAATCTTTCATCGACGACGAACGACGACGAGGCAAACTACAGCAGCAACATACACATGATCATGGTGATGGTGGCGAGAGGCGAAAAAATGCGTCTCCTCCTTCTCAACGGCTGCTATTGCTGCTACGGCGGACTGAATAAGAAAAAGAAGAGACGCACCAAAAAAGAAGAAGCAAAAGAAAGAGAAGAAAAGAAGAAGCAACAGCAACAAACGTTCATTGACTGACTGACTGATCGATTGAACGCGACACGCACACACACACATACCCATTATAACAGTGCAGTGGTGGTGGTTTGCCCACCGTCGCTATCAGTCATCGTTATTATTTGGTCTCTTTGTTTCTCTCTCTCGCTTTCTCTGTCTTACTTTTCCTTGTTATAAACATAAATTTGACAATCTATGTATAATCAGGTAGGTACACTTTATTTTCTTCTCATCTGTCAAAATCTTTTACAATAAAAACAACAAAACATACATAATCAAAAATCATTTTTTTTTCTACCGATTTGACATTTTGGATTTTCGAAGCATTTAGTTATTTTTTCTAAATTTCTTTTTCAGAAATATGGCGGCACCTCCCCAACAGCAAACGACGCCTAATGATCATCATTATTTCGAATGGTCAACAACGAAACAACAGAAAATTGTCGAGCAATCATTGAAAGTTGTGCCTATCGGTGTAAATCAACAGCAACTATCGACAAATAACACAAACACAAATAATTCAACGAATATGGTGCATAATCATCCTCATCTACATAATCATCCATTGATGACTCACACTCATCGACGACATTTCTATCAACATTTCGAAGAAAAACGTTCACTTGAAGATAGTAAACAAAAACAGAACAAAACATCGACGGGACTCGTACCATCGACGATGAACAATTCACCGAATCTATCGCCATCATCAACGAATTGTACGACGGGTGGACACGTGAGAAAAAAACAGAAAACCAATACGAATGGTATTGGATCGGCATCATCGACATCATCACTCAATACAAGCAACGATGATCATTCGCAATCGCAAACATGTTATCCATTTCAAGCTGAATTAACTCAAAAAATCGATATTGAATGTGGTAGTAGTACGAATGGTAGTGGACAAATAGCACATACACCAACACATCATTTCACATTAAGTACAGTAATCAATGTTAGTGTGAATGGTCAAACACCTCAACAACAACAACAACAACAACAGCAGAAATCTCTTGATATTCTCTCGCCATTATCTTCGTCCTTATCACAGCAACAGTGTCCACCAACGTCAAGTGATCAACAGGATTTTCTTGTTCATCCAACATCATCATCTCCATCCGTTTTATCTACTTCATCGCCTTCGACGGCATCACCTTCAACTATAGCAATAAATTCAACTAATAATAATAATAATAATAATAATTCGATATCAAATTTAATTTCTTCAACATCTCCATCAACAAATTTATTATCACAATCACCATCTCTACTTTCGTCTTCATCGTCACTATCTTCCACATCAGCACCGTTGATACCATTTTCCGAATTGAATTTTTCCTCGTACATCAAAGATCTTGATCTATTAACATTTGACACATTCATTCTACCTTCGTGTCCAAATCCTCAAGATTATCTAACTATTGATGGTCTATTAGCATTTTTAAATACAACAAGTACATTATTCTTATTGTCAGATAATAATAATAATACTTTATCAATACAAAAATCGGTGGATTATAATAAACGATATCAACAACCACAACAACCACAAAT
>JGI26531J51214_10001737_pt1 | contig 15114 bp, 19 predicted proteins | sample ThiBiot_500_biof_2_FD_51214 | JGI IMG/M metagenome (IMG submission 51214)
GAGAGAGAGAGAGAGAAAGAGAGTGATATATAGTTTTGTTGACATATTTGAAGTAAAAAATTTTTTTCTTCTATATTCCATTTTCATTCAAGTATTTATATCGACATCATCCATGTCATTGCATAAAGATACAACATTTACTAGTAAGTTAATTAGATTTAAACAAAGAAAAATATATGTATCTATTATCTTGAAAATAGAAATCTTCGTCGGTGGATTGCCGTATCATACCACAGATGATACATTACGGAAATTTTTCGAACGATTTGGTGAAATCGAAGAAGCAGTTGTATGTCGAATGAGAATATTTCGAGTTTTTTGTATTTCGAATTGTTTTTATTTCAGGTTATCACTGATCGACAAACAGGCAAATCACGAGGCTACGGATTTGTAAGTAGAACACCAAAAAAAAAATCAAAACAAAAAAAGAAGATGATTGATTATAAATGTCCGTAATGAGTTGAGATGCTCGTTTCTTGTCTTTAAAAGATAATCGCTTTTCTTCTCTTATCAGATGCGTGCCATCAATCAGTCAAAATATGAAACGAGAGAGAAAAAAAACTAAATCGTTCGGATGTTGTTTCAACTTTTGTACAAACAGTTGTTTGATCATAAGTAAATAGATGACGAGCAAAGATTTGTAAAAATGTATAATTAGAAAAGAAACCTTTATAAAACGAAATGTTGTTCGCGTTGATTTTGCAATTAACTTGAATATGTTTTTCTTTGACTGTTGCTGATTAATAGGTAACAATGAATACTCAAGAAGCTGCCAGTTTAGCAACAAAAGAAGCCAATCCTGTTATCGATGGCCGAAAAGCAAATGTTAATTTAGCTTATCTTGGTGCTAAACCACGTGTAATACCATCGCCAGCTGGTAAGTTTGCAATAAAAAAAAACATATATTAGACTTTTAAAAAACAAACAAAAAATGAAACACAGAGAATTTGTTGAACCAATCAATCGAAATAGTCAATGATTTACGGAATCTCCTCTATCTTTCTGTCCTTAATTTTGTAGTACGAGCAGCATGAGAAAAAAAAACGCAGAAAAACAGAAAATTATATGTAAACAGAAAATTCGACAGTAAGTTGATGTTTCTGGATGACGCTACCGTTTGTTTCAATGTTCAATCACACGTGTTTTCTTTTGTGTTTGGTGATANTCTTTTTGGGTTTTTTTTTGTTTCTTAACCTAATACGTCAAATGATATTTAATTAACTCAAATTCTTTCATATTTATACATACATATACATATATATCTATCTACATATCAATACAAATAATAACCGAACCCAAACCGTAATGGCATGGGATCTTTACTTTTCTTCTTCTTCTGTGTTTCAAGTGTTTGACGTTGGTGTTGTTGTGGTGGTGCTGTCTCTTTGTCTCTCTTTACTACAATGTCTGCGCCCGTGTGTTCGCTTTCGTGTGTTTGTCTCTCTTGTATTCAGTGCTTTTGATTATAATTATTATTTTATTCATTTCTTAGACATTTGATCGCATAGCAAAAATAAGAGATGAATTGAGACGAAACAGGAACAAATCAACAACTAATGAATCATCGCTTATTTCTTTTCTTGAGACAATTGAAATTTGACTCTTCTCAGTAAATAAAACCGAATCGATAACTAAAAATATTCTAACAAAAATCCTATCGTGTGTCTGTGTGATCTGTATGCCTTTTGATTAGAACCAAAAAAAAATCACTTCGATTGCTGTTATTGTTGTTGTTGTTGGTCGTGATGATGTTGTTGTTCTTGATTTGACGTAATCAATTTTGTTTTTTTTGACTGACTGATTGATTTGTTATTGGTGTTGACTTTTAACTGACAAACATTTGTTTTATTTTCCTATTATCTCAAATAGATGAGATCATCATTGAAAGATTGCAAATGAATATGTTATATAAAATTCTTTTTTGAATTTATTCTAGGTCTCATCCCACTTCATCTTGCGAGTGCTTATTCGGCAGCATTACCGACGACATATGGGTGAGTTCATTTCTTTCTCTTCCTTACGTTTGAATGAATGAGCAGAGTACCCTGCAGAGAAATCAAATCAATCTTGAAGTTAAAGAAGAAGAGAAAAAGAATGTTTATTTGAAAAACAGAACACCCGAGTAATCAAGCGAATTTGATGAAAGACCACCCTCTGTGTATTGATATACACATACGGTGATGATGACGTGATTGTTCTCTCATGTTCAAATAGATTTCTTCATTAGAAATTCGATCGTCTAGATAAACAACAATAAAAAAACGAAAAGCAAAAAAAAAATTCATATTTTGTTTTTTGTGTTCATTAGTATTCAACCAATTTATTATCAACAACCACCAGCAACAACTCTATTAGCAACGGCTGCAACACCACAAACACTTAGTACATTAATACCAAATCAAACTGCAACAACATTGAATGGCGCACATACATCACAAACTCAATCAGCAGGCGCACCATCTTACTATGAATTAACCTATGCAACAGCACCGTTAACATCCGCATCGATTGAACAACCATCTTATATCTATACGACAGCATCGGGACAAACATTTTCCTATGCTCAATTGCCGACTGGAACGACACAACCGCAAGCTGGTCCGACAAATCTCAATGATGTTTATGCCAATCATGCAGCTAAATATATGATCGATGATCACAATGGATCAGTTGATCGTGATCATCATCAACGTGCAGCAGCCGGATGGTGATAAGAAATTTAGTTCAAACAAATGTATGTGCAGGGAAAATGACGAAAAAAAAATCATGTCTAGATCATTTCATGTTTTGTTTCTTATTCTTTTTTTTTCATAATGTTCTTTTCTTTTTTTTTTCTTATCTTGTTTCAAAAAATTTTTTTTTTCATCGAGAAAAAAACAAAAAACTCACAAAAGTTAGCCGATCATTTTCTACTGTACAGTCAAGAATCTTTTCTGTTCGTTGACAATAAATTAAAAAACTATATATATACAAATATAAATATTTATTCTTTAACGTTGTTCTAATGTAAATATGAAAAAGTCATTAGGAAGACATCAATAGATTCGTTTCGTTTTGATTCATTGAAAATTACATTTATTTCCCATATCTCTAACGATCTTTGATGTATTGCCAACACAATCTTAATTATCTATATACGGTATTTATGTCATTTCAAAGAGTGGGCCCTAATGGAACGCAGGAAATCGAGTTTCTTCTCATCACAGAGTCATTCAGTATGTACAAACGAAATGAAAACGATTCTCTTTCGAATTAATTATTTATTTTAACACAATTTACATTGGGCGCAATCATAGATTTACCTGATGATAGTTCGTATTTTATTCCATCTACATGCGCAAATGTTACATTTATTGGACTGATCTGTAATATTTCAAATCAACCATGTGCTATACGAAAATCGTGTGTAAATGATGATCATGTTTGCACTCCTAATCCATGTTGGAATAGTTCTTTAATTTCCTTTTTTATTTACAATCTTAGGACAATGTTTTGCATCAAATTCTATCAAAATCATTTGTGTCTGTTGTTATTCTTATTATTGCGATGGATATATGAAACGAATCTTTTTTATCAAACCAATTATCCGCATTATTCCGTCATCACTAATAGTTCAAAACAAGTTTTGATTAGATTCTTATTTTGTAATTTATTTGAACGCAAAAATCATGAAAATCATTTAATTTTCAATTAAAAAAAATATATTTGTCTGATTTCCATTGGACCATAATCGATTGTATTGACTGATTGTTTGTTTGATTAACTGACCATTTTGATGATTATTACAGTTATTTAATTGACACGAGAATTTCATTGATGATTCATGTTTAAAAACCGCTCGAATAAATCGCATTTCTTCATCGTTATCTTTTCGATATTTTTCAAAAAATCTAATTTCACTTGTAAGATAAAGATTTGGTAACATACGAACATCGATATTTTCACAATTGCCTTCGCCTTGTTTTCTATCAAAAGAATACGACCATGAACAAGCATCATAAGAACAAGATTCAACTTGATCTTTATCACCAATTGTACAATGATTTGAATTTAAACTCTTGTTTTGAGTTGATAGTAAAGAATGAAAAATCGAATCTAACTGTTGATAATCGGTTTTCAATAACCATTGAATACCTTCGATGACTAATTCACGATCACATTCATTGTTACTGTAGCAAACGATTTCTATTTTAGTTAGTATCGATGTATTATTATTGTTCGTTTGAATCAATGTACTTCGACCAATATAAGTATTTTCAACAGAACGTAAACGTGGAATTTCAAGTGCATGACCAAATTTAATGATAAATTCTTGTGTTATTGAATTGAATTCTATGTAAACTTGACATTTTTCATTATTGCTACTTTTTAAATCTGCTAGACTTTGTTGAATATTATCCATTTGCATATGAGATATTGATAATTGTATTTCATTTTGATCAATACATCGAAGAGCTTCGGAAATTGTTAAAACTAACATGAAAACAATAAAGCCAATTGAGGACATATTGAAATCAGTTACAAATACTACAGTAAACTCAATGTATATATATATATACATTTTTAAAAGTGCATGACAATCAATTCAAGTGCATATTGTCACGAACGATTTGACAGCGTTTAAATATTTGTTCCAATAAAATCTGGGGGAAAAATAAACTGATCTGGATATGATTTTAGTTTTGACAATCTTTGACCTTTTTAGCTTGATTATTAATCATAGTTTTACAATTGAGGGTGTACTCGTGAATAATATCAGGACAACCTGTTATGACTTTTGTTTTATTTTAAATTCACCAATCAAAAGAGGGAGTTAGATATCAGTTTCGAATGAGCTCATTCATTTCTCCTACTGGATAGATTACTATCAATCAAAAGTATTGGAAAAATAAAACCAGAAGACAATTACTTTCTCTTTTTCTTATTTTGCAAATATATTTATGGAATGGAAGTTGATCCACCTGTGAATAATAAGAATTCAAACGAAAACGCCGAACAATCGAAAGCTGATGAAGATGAGGATGAATATGAGGATTTCTTGATTATGGCTGATATAGGACATGATATCGATCAACAGACAATTCTCGAACATGCAACTAAATCTGAAATTCGTGCACTTGATATCGATGGTACCAATCCATTTATTCAAATCGGTCCTTATACATTTCAAGGTCAATATAATTATATTCTTGGAACGAATTTATTTTTCAGTACGAATTCATCGACAACAACGATCGATGATAATGCGAGTACGTGCAGTCGAACAGAAGAAGTGACAGCAACAGGAACAACGTTAACAGGCAATGATTTGAATTTAATTGGATCAAGCGATAAAAAACTCAATCTCTCACGTGTTTATATTTATCCAAAGAAATTCGATGAGACTGAAACGAATCAATCGAAATCTTGATGTTCAATGATTCTTTGTGCAATAAAAAGATATTTATATCTGACAAATTTATTTATTTTGTTTGGTTTTGAAAATAGAAAAAGAAATTATTCGTGTCTCTCGAACTATGTTGTAATCATTGATGAGCCAGCTTGATCAGATTCTTCTAAATTCGTTGGCATAACCGGGTCTATGTCTGATTGAGTTATTGTACTATTTTGTCGAGTCGATAGATACTCATTTAAATCATTTGGTGGTTCTAAACAATCGAATATTAGTCCAAAAAATTTTCATTGATTTTTAATTCAAACCTGGTAAAGTTTCCACATAAGTTTTACTTTGTGTCATATTAAAACATTTATTTAACAATGTCTGAGCAAATGAACTTGCTGGACTTAACCAAAGACCTTGATGAAGATATTCAATAGCTTGTCCATAATTTCCTTGTAGAGCATGAACAAAACCAATAGCAATTAATGTTTGAGGATTACGTGGTGTTAAACCTAAGCATTTCTTAAAATGCATGATTGCTTCATCATATTTTCTAAATAAAGACATGTTCTTTTTTTTGTGCAAGTTCATAGATTTCAATATACTTTAATTTTCGACAAACATGTCCCATATTGTTAAATAATGGTTCCCAATAAGGTAACAGATCGACTTGGTCGATTGCTTCGACTTTGATTAGTGCACGTTGAAAAAAAGCGAGAGCATTTTGATATTCTCGATTAAGATAATTAATAACACCGAGTTCATGAAGAACAGCTGGATCATCGGGATAAAATTTCAATGATTCCGTATATAAACGTTCAGCTAGACGAAGATTATTCGTTAGACTATATTCAAGACCAACGTAAAGAATTGGCAGATGACAACTAAGAAATCATAAGTTTTAAAAATACGATTTGAAAGAAAAGAAATCGATCTTGTTTACCCGCGCATGACATCTGCAGCAGTGAAATACGCGGATATGGCGTGATCATGTTCAGATTCGAGACCATACGAATGACCTAATGCCAACCAAGCTGGACCAAAACTTCGACATAATGATGTGGCTTTTCTAAACAAACAAACNAATGTNNTGTTTTGTTTTTCTTCGANAGAATCTTTACGCTAAATAACGACGTGTTGGTTCAGGTTTTTTCGTTACTAAATAATAACAACCAACTGCTAACCAACTGATCTAAAATCATTTTCAAGAAGTTTTATTAGTTTCATTTTAAAGCTTTCAACATACTGGATTTTCTGGACATTGTCTTGCTAATCGATGTCCCAAACTGAATAGTTCTAGAATCAAGAGATAAAAACCTTCGTTTTTCTTTCCTCAAAACAGAAAATCTATTCAAACCTGTTTTATCTTTCATTTCATAAAGTAACGCAATGTAAATAAATAATCCATGTTGATGAAATGGATTGTGTGTAAGAACTCTGAAATCCAATCGAATATTAATCCCGAGAACAAAAAGCAAAACTTTCAAAACATACTTTTTACATAAATCAAATGATTCACGAAATTTATAATTATAATAAAATTTTTCTGCTATCTAAATCATAGAAAACTTATCACATGATGTTTTAGTTTTCATTTTCGCTTACATTTATACAATAATCTGCATTATCATTTAATAATCCAACTGTAAATGGTGGGAGATTAACAATAATTGGTTTCATATACTTAAAACAATCAAAATTAAGAACACAATAATTCATTTGAGTCGACTTTTACTTGATGAACTTCTTGTTCGTATAAACATTGAACAACTGATGCAGTATCTGAATCACACTGCTTTTCGATAATCATTCGTTCTACTAAACGTTGTTCTGAACAAAAGAAAACAAACGAATTTCTTCGATATCCTTCGTACATTTTCATGTACATACCTTCTTCAGGTGTGTACATATGTTTTTTGATTAATTTTTCGTATGCTTCAACGCAGAATACATCGAAACGAAGTGCTTCTTCGTAGAATTTCATAGCTTGTTGAAGTGAACCGAGAATTTCAGCAACTTTGCCGCGTAATAAACAGATCGATGCACGAAGCTGAAAACAAATTCTCTTTCGAAAACAGAAAAAAAATTAAAACAAAGACTCCGTACGGGATTTGAAAATTCGATATTCGAAATTTTTGGTGTGTATGGCGTTTTGAATGATGTGCCTGGCTGCTGCTGTTGCTGATCATAATCAAGCAATTCTTCGAGAATTTCGAGAAGATTAGCAGCTGTTTGATAATCTTTCAAATAAAACTAAATCGAACAGATCGTTTTTCGCTTTTTCAACTTAAATCTTATGTTTCTTACATGACAAAGAGCGACAAGGTATTTGAATTGAGGATCCGTCTAGAGAGAAGAAAAAACATGCACAATCGATTTCTTTCAAACGAATCGAATCATTCTACGTGATAAACAGGAGAATTTTCTAAGAGAATTCGTGTACGATTATAATCGCCATTCGACATAAAACATTTGGCAACAAGAAGTAGATCATCAGNTGAATCTAAATTTAGTTCTTTTTTCTTCTCNATCATAGGAATGAATTATGATTACTTCGATTTAATGAAAGTAACTTATCACCCCAATAGGCAGCTGTTTCGAATTGTCGCTATGAAAGAATAATGTTGAATGTTTTTTCGTAATGAGAAGTTTTTTCTGATTACTTGAGCGGAATAATCTTCGACAACTTTTCGTAATCGATTGACAACATGTTGAAGTTGTTCTTCAGGATTATCAATCATTATGAATGATTTGTCCTTTTGCTATTGATTTCTTCTATTAGAATTCTTTTAATAAAGAGAAATAGTCAAACAAGGGACGTACAGCTGTTCTCTATGACTCATCGACAATAAATAACTATTCATTTTTGATTGGCTGTCAATCGGCCTTTAGCCATGTTGTCGATCCTCTATTCATTTTCCGTGCAACTGTCAAATGATCTCACGTTCTATTCTGCATAGATGTTTGAAAAAATCAACAGACGAATCAGTACATAGTTGATCACAAGAAAAAACAGTCAACTCATCAACTATCGATGCTACTACAACTACAGTACAACAAATTCATCGATTGTTTGTGCATTGGTCGTTGTGGTCGTGGAGCCCCTACGGCATAAGCTTGAATTTCATTTGTTATTTTTGCACTTCGTTTACATATTTTCTAGATAGACTCGTTCCGACTGTTTTCGTTTGTCAGTTTCCCATTCAAACGATGCAGATATACATCAAGAAACCTTCTATGAACACAAAATAAACATACGTATATATATACATAGTCATTCACATTCGTCGTTATTTGTACTCGAATATTTAATTCAGTTATTCTCAATCTATTTATATATCAACAAGTCCTTGAATCATGCCAAAACCAGCAACGAATTCAACCGCTGCGCCATGTGAGAATACTCATATTCTTTTCTTTTCTGTTTTGTTTTTGAAACTATTGTCATTTGTAGCACTTGCAAGAACAATTCAAGCAAAAAAACGCCGAACAAAAAATGCTGGCAAACCACGACCACCAAGGGATTTACTTCAAAAAAAATTGTAAGTTCATGAAAGAAGAACACACGCATACATACAGAAAAAAAGAGCAAAGCATGAATGAAATGAAACACATTGCTTTTATATATATATCGTATCATGATCATCATTATCGAAGAGGCGTAGAAATCTATATAGACACATATATGCAGAGAAAAAAAAACGACAATCATGGATATGCATGATTGAGAATGATGATATGTACGAAGAGAAAGAGAATAAATGGTGAAGGTTATTTTTATTTAAACTATTGCCTGTGAATATGTATCCAATCGTAAAAGATTAAAATGTCGACAGAAACATATTCATTACCAATTTATCATTCGGCTGTTGATGGTCTGATGATTTCCAGGGATAATTTCTCTTCTAAACGTTCAATTCCCTTGTTTTCACGGCCGAAAATGTTGCCACCATCGTATCTACCATCTTATCCAAAATATCCGACTATTTTGCGTTCATCAACCGGACCGGTTGTTTATCGTCGTCCGCCAACAACAATTCTTCGGCCAACGAATCTACGTTGGGAATCAGGCATCAATCTCGTTGATATTCAAACTCGTCCTTTGAATCATCATCGATATTCACTACACAATCCAGTCATGATTGTGCCCATGCCGAAATTAGTACGATCGGAATCATTACAAATTATGAATAAAAATTCTCAACAGAGAATAAACGAAATAACAAAATTTGATGCAAAGCATTTTTGTGGTTTGCCACCGATACATGAAAATAAACTTGCGATTAGAGAAATACCGCCTTTTCGAGTGAATGGAGTTATGCGTAGGTGAGAAGCAAGAGAACAAAAAATCATCGAATAATAATAGGAAAATACGAACAAATTGACGATTGTAAATTTTTATTTTGTATTTAGACCGACAGCAACAACTCCGAATGAACCAATTTCAGCACCAATTCTCGAAACTCCAACAACGCCAACTCTAGCAAAACCTTTCGTTCCTATACTTCCGGCAAATTCATCATTTATTATTCCGAATAATAACAATACAAATGGCGGTAATCTATCATCAAGTGCTCCACTTCCTAACACGTAATGAGTTTCTGATTTGAGTTTGAACAAGTCATCGAGTGTTTTTCATTTTCTCTTTCTTTAGAATTCTTCATGATAATGGTGATTTTCTCGCAGATATAACAGATGGTGGTAATGGTCCGATGCCTGTTCCGATTCGACCTGAAAGTGATAATGAAGAAGAAGGTGGCGGAGAAGAAATTAGTCATGATATTCGTGGTTCAGATGATGATGAACAAGAAGATCCAAAAGATTATTGTAAAGGAGGCTATCATCCGATAACTATCGGTTCGATCTTTAATCAACGTTATCATGTTATACGAAAACTAGGCTGGGGTATGAAATCAAAAAAAAATCATTCGATCGATTTCGTTTGTCAATGTTATTTTTCTAGGTCATTTCTCTACGGTTTGGTTATGCTGGGATCGTAAATGTTCGCGTTTTGTTGCGATGAAAGTTGTTAAAAGTGCGAAACATTACACTGAAACAGCATTAGATGAAATCAAACTGTTAACTAATGTTCGAGAAGGTGATCCAACCGATCCACATCGTCTCAAATGTGTTCAACTATTAGATGATTTCAAAGTCGCTGGTGTTAACGGTACACATGTTTGCATGGTTTTCGAAGTACTTGGACATAATTTACTTAAATTAATTATTCGTTCGAATTATCGTGGTATACCCATTGCTAATGTTAAAACAATTACTAAACAAGTACTACAAGGTCTTGATTATCTCCATCGAAAATGTCAGATTATTCATACGGATGTATGTTGATATTTGTACTTCGGACAAATATTTACTTTTGCTTTCGTTTTTGTCTAGATCAAACCAGAAAATGTACTTATGTGCGTTGATGAGGAACATGTCCGAGCTCTAGCATATCAAGCCGCTGAATGGCATAAACCGGGCATAAAACCAGTCGGATCCGCTGGTAGGAGGAGATTTGTTTTTCTAGATCGATGAAAAAATTTGTTTCTTTCTGTCGAAATATTTAGTTGCAACAGCACATATCGTTAATAAACCTGATTTGAAATCAATGTCAAAGAATAAGAAGAAAAAATTAAAGAAGAAAGAAAAACAGAAACAAAAAATGCTCGAATTAACTCAACAACAAATTCAAGTAAGAGAAAAAGAAAACAAGCAAATCAAATAAATATTCGATTGATGTTAGGATGCTGAAAAACAAAAACAAAATCTCTTGAGTTCACCAAATCAAATCAATTTAAACAAAATGATTCTTACTGATCAACCAATTGAATCTAAGCCAGATATTTCGGACAATGTTTCCGGTGAAGGAAAAACGAACGGTCATGGAACTTCTCCCAGAGATAAACTTGACAATAAATCCGATGAAAGTGAAGAAGAAACTTCGACTGCACAAACGCAGAAAACCAATGGACAAGATACAACAGAAAAAGAGTCAGCAGAAATCGTAGCTAAGACTACGGACGATGCTGATAAATCAACAACGAAAGAAGATTCGGATACAATAGCAAGACGTAGAAAATCATTCGTGATTGACATGACAAAATGTAGATTTGATGTCTATTATTTATTTTAGCTCGACCAATGGCTGAACGAACACCGAATCCTGTATTCGAAGTTATACCTGAAGAAATTCTTCAAGTGAAAATTGCAGATTTAGGAAATGCTTGTTGGACGGTAAATATCATTTCACATCAACAACAAAACAAAATATTATATTTCCTCTCTCTCTCTCTTTCGTTCAGTATCAACATTTTACAGAAGATATTCAAACTCGGCAATATCGTTCGCTTGAAGTTATACTTGGCTCTGGTTATGATACGTCAGCTGACATTTGGAGTGTCGCTTGTATGGCATTTGAATTAGCTACGGGAGATTATTTATTCGAACCACACAGCGGAGAAGATTACAGTCGGGATGAAGATCATATTGCGCATATTATTGAATTATTAGGACCTGTACCCATCGAAATTGCTCATTCAGGAAGATATTCACGAGAATTTTTCAATAGACGAGGTACATAATTTCATATTTAGAAGGATAAAATTTTCGTTTTTCGTTCAGGACAATTGAGAAATATTAAACTGTTGAAACCTTGGGATTTGTATCATGTTTTAACTGACAAATACAAATGGCCACCGTATGAAGCCATTGAATTCACACATTTTCTCGAACCAATGCTTCATTATGATGTCAATCTTCGTGCTACAGCTGCTGAATGCTTGATGAATCCTTGGTAAACATAAAAAAACAATAACAATTCATGATTTCTAATATTTTCTTTCTAAAGGATTACTGGTGAACCTTTGTTCGGCAATCCACCGGAAGGTCTCATGTATACAGATGAACGAATAGGTTACGATGATAGTAGTGGTGAACATAGTCCATCATACATGCAAACCGCTGCTGCTACTGCTAATTTCGATTTTCGTAATCATCGTCCAAATGATTTTGGACAATTGTTATCGGCTGCCGTTGGACATGAACAAATTTTGCATGGTGCAGTTAATTTCAATCCTGATGAATCCGATGATGATGATGATGATGATGACGATGAAGAAATGTCCGATGAAGATTATGATGAAGATATTCAATCGGATGGTAATGAAAGCAGTGCAGACGAGCTTAATGGATGAATGATTGATACAATAGAGTGGTTCTGTATGTGTCGTCTCTTTTCTTCTCTCTCTCTCTCTCTCTTTCTGTATTTTATACTTTTACTTGTGCGTGTGTGTCTCGTCACAATAGAAATGTTTTCTTCTTCTCTTCTGTTTAAAAATCTTTAGATGAACGAATTAATGAAATGAAAGAAAATATCTGATTGTGATACATGAATATGTATAGGGGGATTGTTTCAGTTATCTTAAGTTAATCGCCGTACTTTCATTCTTGTCGTCTTCTTCTGCTTCTTTTATGTAAAACAGTGTCTATTAAAAATCATTCCTCGTAGAAAACCAAACATAAACAAACCTAAAAGCGATCAGAATATCTGTACATTTTCTTTCGACAAATCTCACAACATAAATTCTCTAGGTATTTTTCTTCTTTTCTTTTTTTAAATCCCAACCGCAACATATCTATTGTTCATTTTACTTGTCTGTCGTGTCTTCTAAATATCTATTCTTCACTTATCTCGAGCATTTCTCTCAATTTGCACACTGGATATGTTTTTGTTATAATGATTATGAATTTCTCTAACACACATACATATATAGCATACACATTTCAAGTCAGTTTTTGCGTTCAACATGTTTCAATTCAATTTCTTCTTCTTCTTCTTTTCTTCCTGCTTTGTCTTCTGAAGATCTCATTATTAATAAATATTAATAATAATAATAATAATACAACAAAACAAAAATATGCGCGATGAATTTTTTTTTATTATCATTCGAATGAGTTTGAATGGGAAAACAATTCTCGTTAGAAAGGTAATTAAAATCACTTTAATGAGAAGAAATAACACGCCGGAAGAGAAGAAAAATAGATGTTCGTAGAATCGAAAGAAAAATAAACAAAGATTAATTGATTTTCCTCGAGAGTAGTATTTATATATAGTTCTTCGCCTATGAATAAATCCTTGTTACAAAATACATTATTAATGATTAACAGATGGAGATTATTTGTCTAAGATCTTTGTATCGTAGAATTTAAATTCTTCTATTCAATTTTCGAACAATACATATTCTCCAAAAGAAACTGGCAAGTCTTTTGATATGAAATGAAAATATTGTTATTGTTCAATAAAAAAAAAATACAAATAGTTGCAGAACTTTCTGATGTTCGATATCAATTACAAATGGATCATCAGAATTCATCTTCGAATAAAATTATTCGAGAAGCACAGTTACAAACAGTAGATTTAATCACATATTTTTAAAATAATCTGATACGAATGATTTAGGTACGTGATGGAGATGAAATCTTAATTAAGTTAAATATCAACACGATCAATCCGTAGATTTGATCTTTCTTTTTCTTTCGAATGAAATAATGATTCATAAATTTTTTAGCTATTCTATGTTAAATAATCTTGAAATTACAGCTAAAGGTCATGTACAAGTTAAGACTGAACAAGAACGAGCTTTATTCGTAAATTCTCGTCAAACTCCATCGTTATGCAGTCCTCCGGGACTACCCATCGGACCACCTATTCAACGTATATAAAAATACATTTTCTTTTTTTCTTATCAAATTAGACAAATATTTAACGTTTCAGCTATCTTCGATTCATCTAGCATAGGCATACCAAATAGATATGATCCAGGGGCAAAACATTCTTTCGTAAATTCGAGTAAATGCGATTATCTCTGTCGATCATCTCGTAATCAGCCGGATTTTCGTGGTCGACCTGCGCCCGGCATTACATTCAATCCGTATTTCTCACCATGAATGAATCATTCATCTCTTATGTATACAGTTATATTTGGCACGATATACAATTGACACCGAGTGTCATCAGATAAAAAGAAATAACAAACAGAAAATGAAAAATGAAACTAAACAAAAGTCTATCGATCTAAGATTTTTCTTTTAATTGTTCCCAGGCTGTTGCACCTAGTGCTTTGGCGAAATGATCATCGACATCGGATTGTGCGGTCGATGTTGATAATGGCCAAAATTTGCCCAATGATCGAGCAAAATGTTCTTCGATTGAATCAGCTAATCGAAAAGAAAAATGAGAGTTGTTATTTTTTTTCGTATTGATTAATATTTTCAAGAAAACAAACCTGGTGTTCGTTCAGTTGGCGAATTGTTCGATGACGACTCTTCCGGTGTTAAGAAACCGCCTGTAGTTTTACCATAATGTTCACGGAGAGATTTTCGAAAATGTTCATCAATTGTCGCATCAGTTCCATCTTGACTATCTGAAAAACAGACGATTGATTACGAATTTCAATGTAAAACAATCATTTTACTTTCAATAACTGTATAAGCACGTTGTGAATTTTGATATTGTTGTTCGATTAATGGTCGATAATTATCGAGAAATTGTTGAGCAAGCAGTGTTTGTGCCATTGAATAATCAAAATTTGCCGGCAGTGGAAATAAATTTTGATTGTTGCTTAAGAAATATGCATATTGTTGTCGAAGTAATTCGAGATGATGTGGTGATGCTGGTGGTGTTGGAACGTGAATTTGAAGTGGGTCTGCTTGAAATAATGGTCTTTAAAAAAAAA
>JGI26531J51214_10001780_pt1 | contig 14924 bp, 18 predicted proteins | sample ThiBiot_500_biof_2_FD_51214 | JGI IMG/M metagenome (IMG submission 51214)
GTCGAACGTTGAGGAGGTCTTGAATCAGATGTGCTCTGCTGTTGAACATGAATTGGAGAATCAAGAGTCGATGGATTCTGTTGGGATGCTAGAATTTCGACTTTAGGAGCAGTCGATATTCCACTTGTCGAACGTTGAGGAGGTCTTGAATCAGATGTGCTCTGTTGCTGAGCATGGATTGGAGAATCAAGAGTCGATGGATTCTGTTGGGATGCTAGAATTTCGACTTTAGGAGCAGTCGATATTCCACTTGTCGAACGTTGAGGAGGTTTGGAATCAGATGTGCTCTGTCGTTGAGCATAGATTGGAGAATCGTGAGTCGATGGATTTGCTTGGGATGTTCCCGTATCATGTCGAATTGTAGTCGGTGTTTGAGTATTCGTTCGAGAAACTTTTGGTGTTCCTTGAGCAGGAATCGGATTTTCTTTGACGATTTCAGTCACTACTGATGAATCGTGTCTCGTATCTCGACGATCAACAGTGAGAGTCGATGCACGAGTATTTGAAGGACCATAGAATTCTTCGTTAATGACTTCTAAAACTAATGGAATGTCTTGTNCACTAGGAGTAGAAACTGCNGAACGAAGAAGAGTATTGAATTGTTGGCCAGACATTTTCTGAACATTTTGACCGTTGACTGATATAATATGATCACCCGGTCGTAAACCTTTTGAGAAAAGAATNAAAAAAAACAATTTCAAACAATCAAATTCGATGATACCTTGCCGTTCAGCAGGCGAATTCGGTGCTATTTTATTGATTTTATGCGAAACAGTTCCAACTCCACTCGAATTAACACTGAAACCGTAACCAGTAAAATTTTGTATATGATNAAGTTCATATCGTCGAGNATTCGCACGTAATACATCATCAGATACGANTGGTTCAATGGGATTTTGATTAACTAAACTAGAAATACCCGTTGCTGTTGTTGTTGTCGATGCTCTTGCTATTAAATATTTTAAATTACAAATAAAAAAAAACAAAAATAAATTCAAATTTCTTACTCTGTTGATTGGAGGAAGTTCGATCTTCTGTAATTCGTCGAACTGTTGGTAAACCACTGTGAATTTGTTTGTGCTGTTGTTTGTAATGATTATATGTTGCACTATCAGCAACAAGAAGTTGTAATGGTTGAGGAAATTTCGTTCCACGTATATGCTGATGAACAGTAGTATCATCCATCTTTTCGATATTTTTGCCATTAACTTCAATTAAATGATTGTCAACTTCAATTTGACCTAGAACAGCTTCTAGAATATTCACAAAACAGATTTATTTTCGAATAACCAAAAAAGTTCATTTGAGTTTTTAACCTCGAATCGGTAAAAATTTTAATGAATGAAATTTTTCTCGTCGATGATAATTCAATTCAATTCCATAGGATTCGGTTGGATTTGCACGTGCTATTGTATATAAACGAATATTATCTTGATTGGTCGTCGTCGTCGTTTGAGGAAAGAACGGTCCACTTGCTGTCATATCTGGACTTCGTGGTTCGTCATTTCGAACTTTTGGAAACAGAAAAATACTTTCAATGACAAACTATTTCATTTCCTACCATCTGCAATGTTAATATAATCTTGATCTCGTGATTGTGGTTGTTGTTGCCGTCGTAATTGTTCGGGAAGCGATGATTTTTTATACTCTTTCGATGTTAAAGGTATTCCATTGTCTTGAAAATATTTGTACGTAAACGTATCAACAACATACAATTTAACAAAACGTTTCTTTTTTGCTGCACCTAATTTGTCGCTAATTGCTTTACTCGATTCAGTATTAACATATTTATCATTGATTTCCAATACTCGATCACATTTACGTAATGATGTTCGACTTGCTGGAGTATTTGGATGCACTTCTTGAATATAAACACCGATGTCATGCGCTCCATTCACAATTTCAAAGCCAAATGTTTCTTCACCTTTCAGTAGTTTAATTTCACATGAACGTGGNGTATATTTCGGAAACATTGTATATTCTTTGGGCATTGTTGGCGGTGTTTCATGAGTAATTGCATATTGTGCATTGAATTCAATACCTTTAGCTTTCAATGGATCATAGAAACGTTTTTCAATAACTAGTAGATCGATTCTATTTTGAGTATCACGAGCATTTTTAATTGCTTGTGTAACTGTTGAATATTCAGCATTGGACACATCTTGACCGTTCACAGAAAGAACAGCATCGAGTATTTTCAATTTAGCTGCAGCTGCTGGACTGTTCGATTCGACTGTTCGAATTAGATGCGGTGGTCGAGGACAATTTTCAAGATTAAAACCGAGGCCAGTAAAATTCGGCCAAGTATGTAATATACATCGACGAAAATTGGCTCGTTGCAATTCAGNTCCGGTATTATTTCCTTGTGCCATATGTTTACTTCAATATTAGAACAACAATAACAACAAAGAAAAATGTTTCAAATATTCGTTTCGTTCTTTTTCTATTGTAACCACACCGAGATTTCTTTTTTGTCTTAAAGAGAGAAGAGAAGAAAAAAAACGAGTAAACCTGTCTGATAAGCACAACATATACATGTATTAAGGATGACATATAAAACAAGAGAGAAAAGGAAAAGTGAAAAGCTACATGAATATTTACTTTCTTCAAATTAAATACTGAATCAAAATTTGACGATTGTCTTGTGCATGTTTTTTTTTCGCTTATTGTATAAATAGACGAAGGAATAAAAAGGTTCGACAGTCAATCATTAATTACATATTTCTCAAAAGGAAAATGGAATGTTGAAAAGAAAAGAAAGACGAAGCACGAAATGTCCTTCGTTGTGACTTCACTTTTTGTCTTCGAAAAGATAAGATAACAAAAAGCAAGCGAGACGAAATGATGATGAATTCCTACCGTACCGCCGAAGCGCGAAAAGAAAACAATGTTCACTCGTTTTTTTTTCTGTCAATGGAATTTATAGTCGATACATCGAACAAACCGTTTATGATCTTATTGACAGTAATAAAATAATGAGAAATCGTATTTGAAGAAAAGATTATGTTGATGATAATAATCATAAAATACATTTTATAAATAGAAGAAAAATGTTCGGTTTTAGCATGTTTTTTTTCTCTTGCGGTTTTGATCAATCGAATCGATTGTCAATGACAAAGAAGTCTTTCAATTAATCAAATAATAATGTTCTTTTTTTCTTTTATTTTATTGAAATTATTAGTTGAAACATCAGGTGTCAAGGATGTAAAAATTCGTTTTTTTTTCTGTATTGACAAAACATTAATTTGGTTTCTATTTGATAGACAAAACTATTCTCTCTCTCTCTCTCTGTATTTGGTTTTTTTTTATAACTTTTGTAATCAATGAGAAATACAATGTAAAGTACACCATAAATCTCTCTGGAATGAGATAAAAAAAACGGTGTGTTTTGTCAAATTACATTTGAATATTTCGTTGAAGAAATAAATCTTTTAGAATATCATCGAGAATTTGATTATGTCCGGTTAATTGTCGGGCAATTTGAACAGACCATTCGAAATATTCAGTTATTCGTTCATCAGACCAACCGACTGGTCGAACACGATTTAAATCTCGTAGATTATAGATTTTATCTGCTAAACGAACGAGTATAGCATCGTGTGTTAAATTCTTTGCATTTTCGATTTGTAATTGTTTACGTTCCTTTTTTTTCAAATCTTTATCATCACTTAATTCTAAAACTAGATCTTTGAAAAACAAAACACAAACATAGAAATAAATTTTTCTCCGAACAATTTATCAATACTAGCAATACGTTGTCCGAATTCGTTTTCAAGTTCTTGAAAAGTTGTTTCAGTATCTTCGATTGTATCATGTAAAAGTGCCACCTGAAAATCGATGTTCTCTCATGTATTTGTTAAAAATAAAAGAAATTACTGCTAGTATATCATAATCGAGAATACCAGCTTCATTACTCAAAATATGAGCTACACCGATCGGATGATTGATGTACGGTGTTTTCTCGGGATCTTTTCGTTTTTGTGAACGATGTTTGTACGCTGCAAATTGAAGAGCTTTCATAAATTTATCCATATCTACATATACACGTATGTACGAAATAAAATGTATTGCTAAGAAAAATTCGATTTTTTGTTAATAATAAAATTTTCGTTAGATTCGTCAAATAAAATTGAAAGAGAAAAACAGAAGAGAAAAGAAGATTTTCGCTTTTTTTTCCTACTAACTAGAACTATACATCATCACCGAGATGTATAGAGGAAGAAGAAGAAGAAAAAAAAAGAATGTTTTTGTAAAATATTGGCGTATAATTGCATTGCTATTGCGTTCGAAATCATCGTTCGTCATCAGGAAGTTCACTGATCGTATTTATTGGATATTGAGTAAGTTTATTCTTCTCAGTACTATCGGATATAGTTAAATTTCCAACAGATTCAACACTAAATCGATTATTTACAACTAAAATAAATGTCAAAAAAAAAAGTTCAAATGAATAATATTTCGAATGAAAATCAATCTATTCACCATGAGGAGATGTTGTAGTCGTCGTTATTGGCGCTGATTTCATTGTTGAATCAGTTATTCTTCCGATAAAATCATCGAGAATTTTATAATTTAAATTTGTATTCAATGTTTCTAATGGTTGGACATCTACTGTTTCGGCACAGACTACTAATTTATCAAAACAGAAGAACAACAACAATAAACGAAACGAATATTCTTATTTTTCACATACATTCCGTTTGTCTCGGTCCGGTTAAAACAGGCGGCGTTTTTGCACCACTAATCACTCGAGTACTGAATATCTTTGATACATGATTAGCTAGAAATATAAAGTTGAATTTTCGCAATTAAATTTTCGTTGTTTTTCTTTCGTACGATTGTATTTGTCTGGTGAAGCACCATGAATTGTATTGTAATAATTATGTGATAATGTTGATTCTGAATAAAACAAGAAGACAAATTACATTCAATAGTTTCGAATATGAGAGAATATGTTGAAATTAAATTAAACGAGCCCCCCTTATTGATAAATCAAAGTAGCAAGAAAATCAAAGATAAATCACGCAAGAAGAAACAAAAAAGAACCGAAATCAGATTGCCCTGTGCAACTATTGTGTACCCGAATTTCGTCGAAATTGTTCGGACAAAGTCATTTGCCTATTCAAATTGGCGAGAGAATGACGCGAAACAGCAGCCGATTTTCGACGTATTTGTGCCGAAGTTAAAGCAAATGGTGCGAGGTCTAGAAGAAGGGTTTATCAAGCAACCGAAAGAAAGAACAAATTAATCTATATAGTTGGGTTAGTGTGAAATTCTAGAATAAATTGTCTAATAAGATCAATAGACTCGAACCTAATTTATGACGATGAAAAATTTTGCCTTATGAAATATACGGATGAATATTAATGCTTTTGATTTCGATGTACAGAAACAAAATTTCCNTCGACTTACGTTGTAAATCAGATTCATCATCTTCGAGAGATTTTGGTTTCATAAAAGGATTTGTTGGTTCTAAATANAAAAAATTAATTTTAACATAAAAANTTATCCGATTAAGTCGTTAGAATACGTTTTATTAGATTAGTTTCTTTTGTTACCAAACCCGTACTATTTCTATAGATTGTTCTACTTGAAAACGATCGTTGTTTCACGATTTTTGCTTGAGTTCTATCAACGGAATTGCGTTTGATATCAATATGTTCTGTTGATGGCAACGATGATGACATTGTTGTTTCGTCAATATCTTCTAATGGACTTTTTATTGGAATAATACTTCCATATCTCGGTGGACTATGTGCTGCTTCACGATTACTCTTCGGTAACGATGTTCGAGCTGGATTTGGAAAAGACCAATCTGAATCATTCTGAAAATAAATACACAAAAAAAAACAGGTAAATCGAATCGAATGAATTTCAATGCACATACTTCAGATTGAACATCAAAACAACCGTAAGCACCCGGTGAGAAATGTAGTTCAACATGAAAACGTTTTTCTGAATCTTCTTTTTCGCTTGAATCTTCATATAACATAATCACAATTTGTGTTAAATAATTCAATTCAGAAACGGTATCTAAATATTCCATTGAACGTTTCCATTGTTCATCGGCTGCCGGCTATGAAAATAAGAAATAAAAGAACGTATATTTGATGGATTTCTTCATCATACATTTAATAAACCACCATAACGAATAGCTGTTAGCAGAGAATGAACGTGCGATTCACTTGTAAAATATAACCGTGTACGAACATGTCGACCAGGTGTTTGAATACCTTTCGAATAACTAAAAACAGTGAAGATTAAATAACGAAAAATAAAGTATGAATGCTGTTGCATGCATGAAAAAAAAACCACTAGGAATAAGATAAATAAAATTCCCGATTCATTCAGTCAGTCAATCATTCGATACCTGATAGGATCTGAATCACATTGATTCAAGTACCTAAGAAACATGAATTATTAATCTTTGAACGAGCGAGAAGCATTTGCCTTCATATTAGAGTTTAAAAGCGTATGATTCATATTTACCTTGGATCGAGTTTATTAACATGTTCATTATGCGTAAGATTGCCCGTTAAATTACTTTCAAGATCTGTGAAAAAGAATGTTTTGTTTAGATAAACAATAATCTGTTGATTTACCAGCTCGAATTTTTCGTAATAATGGCGTTACAATTCCTCTGGCAATGTTTAATTTTTCTTCAATTGTTATTCCATATTCCTACGAAATTAAAAAGAAGAACGATTGTAAATTTGATTCAATTGATTTCTTCGTACTTGTGGTACGACAATATCAGCTAATGCTTTCGAACAAAGATACAAATCCTTAGCCTGAGGATATTGAATCATGTCTTTATTATGCAGCAAATCATATTTAATTGAATCATAAATATCAGGTACTTTGGATATATTGAATTTTTCTTTATGACTATTATAGAAATCTTTTCCTAATTTTAACCCTAAAAACAAACAAAAAACAAATATTTGACAAATCGAAAAGAAAACAGTGATTACATCGTCGTGAACATAGATCCCATTTTTCGTAATCATAAAGTGTTTCTAAACAATCATAATCCAATAGAACTTTCTTTTCATAATAAATAGATAATGTATCGAACCTGAACCCTCTTTTGGCATTCGTTCTAGAATAGTAGTATTCATCCCATGAATATAATCTTTGATTTTTCTGCACATAGTCACTGGATTTTCAATGTAATCCATTGAAGTAGTTAACGAACGTGCACGTGTTGGTGCAATCTAGAGAAAAAACAAACAAAGCATGAAATAATTCANTCTTCTGTTANTATTTTACGATATCATAATCTTCTTTTGTGAATGTTCGATCTTTAGCCAATTGATCGTGTAAAGCTTGTTTGACTTTCTGTNGTTCTTTGGTCGAATCAACATCATTATCAAGTAATCCGTTTGTATTCGCACTTTTAACCATTTGAACAAGTATAGGTGCTAGTTCACCTTCGAGTGCTAAAAGACCTTTAGCAAATGCAGCTGCTGTCATCTGTACACGACCTTCGTCCGATGCATAGATTTTAAGATCATGTCGAAATGTGGAATGTAAACGAAGAAGGCCGATATCTGAACGATCATCACCAGCACCTTGACCACCAGGATACATTTTTCTAAAAGCCTAAACAAAAGATTTTCCAATGGTAAATCATAGATTTCAATCGATTCTTCGTACTTTTCCAAGAGCTTCAGCTTGATCACGACCAGTTTTAGTTAATTGTCCGCCCCATTTAACAATCAACAGTAAAGATGGTTGCGAAGGAACATCACTAAGTTCTATATGAGAAAAACAACATGTCAATTAACAATATAAAATAATATCTTGTCGTACCAGCTTCACTACTCGAAGGTTTCGGTGGACCTTTGGGAAGATATTTTAATTGAATTTTCCTATTTATACCCGAAAAATGTCCGTATAATTCGAGAACATGTTTTAATTGCATTAATTTGCTGCGTGTTTCAGGTGAATTTGGAAATTGCTAAAACAGACGAGATTGTCAGTGAAAACTACGAAATCATTTGTTCTATGATTTACAGTAAGATTATTATCGTCAAGTTCTTTCAAAAGAGTTCGTGCAATCTCCAATACTTCCTAAACATTCAATCGAATTCGAAATAATTCGAATTTTCGAATGAAAAACTAACTTGAAGTTGACCAGGATGTTTCAATTTCAAATGGCCCTGTTTCGGTCCATTGTATTTCTCGAACAATTGAAAAAATCTGTAAAATTTTACAATTTCATTGTTTTGTCTTTTCTCTCTTCTCAAATCTCTTACAAAGGATGTAGAACAGCCATTTTCATNTTTTGTTTCGGNGTTCGATCACCATGTCGAATAACNGCAACTAAACAGCGAAGTTCCATTTCTGCGCCCAATGCTGTCGGAACAATCGGTGGACCATCGGGCGGATCAGCTAATGAATAAGGAATGGAACGTGCTAATGGTACTCCACTCACAATCGTATGTCTAAAATACAAAATTCAAGATTGAAATGTTTTCTTCTTCNATTCTTACCGGAGAATTAATGCACAATCATCATAATATTTCGTACTATTTTTAACAAAACTAAATCCATTGACATCGCAAACAAACGATTTGCCTTCGGCACGAAGTAAATCAAAACCACAAACAGTTTGCTAAATCACAAAAGAAACATAAATATGAATGCGTTTCGTTTCAATTTTCATTTCTACTTTGAATGCTTGACAAATTTTCCTTGCTATTAATTTCTCTTCGGCACGTAGAATGACTGGATATCGAACTTCCTTGCCGAATTCATCACGATCGACTTTACCATCCAATCCAGGCGATTTTCTTGCTTCAGCATGTGCATATTCAATGCCGACCGTGTACACTTTAACATCAGTTCCATCGGTTGGCATGAATTCTTCGTAGATATATGAGCCATCAGTACGAATGTTGTTGACACCTTGTTCATAAGTACTACTGTGATTACCAATCTGTGAGAAGAGAACATCAGTGTTTCGTTTCAGTTTTCTATTGATAGGATAAGATAAGAAAAATTTACTTTTCGAAATAATCTCTGCGAACCACCGCCAACTGACGGTGGAAAATAGATGTAAACATCATGATTTTCAGCTGACACAGGCTTTTCAACGAATGGTTTATGAAAAATTTGTCCATCGATTTCGATTTGATCTTCTTGTTCATGAACAACGGATAATGTTTGCCATGTTCCATCTGAATTCATTGTTCGTCGTAAGACTGCATATCTCGGCTGAGCTATGCCAGCTTCTTCTAAAATTTCATGAACTCTCACTCGATCCATAATATCCCACTGTTTATCCAAATCATTGATGAGAACTGGATTTCGTAAACGTGCGTATTCTTGTGCTTTAACAAGAGGAAAACCTTTACTATGAAAACTAATTAAAGCATGACAAAATGGCCATTCTTCAATGGGCTTTTCATGTATAGTTGTTTCATCAAAAATAACAATATCAAAATAATCGAATTGTTTGAGACGAGAAAGAATTTCTTCCATTGGTTTAGCCTTGATCTTGGCCCATTGTGCACANACACCAACAATGATCNTTGGTCGATCTTCCTAGAATACGACAGAATTTTCAATCGATTGAAATTGTCAAAAATTTGATTTTACTTCACTATCATTAATAGGATTCATATTNTCGAATATATCTTCGCTATCATCTTCATTGATTGATTCATTATCGTATTCATNGGGTTTCGTACTCGAATTATGCTCACTCATCGTTTATCTTCTAAGAATCAAAGCAATAACACTCTCATCGATATCAATCAGTACATTTTCTTCGATAATATGATTGTATATTATTTGATATAAATCATCATCATATTTTGATGAATAGATATTGGTTCATCAATAAAGAAACTAGCCTATAGAAAATCATTTTGGTTAACGCCCTCTGTTACTATTGTTTTAAAAAAGAAAAACGTGAACAACAACGATAATAATAATAATAATAGAAAAAACATATTTTCTTTCTCTATCGATACGAAAAAAAGCAACAATGTACAATTAGTCAAGTTGTTCTCTTTTTCGTCGTCGTCTTTTTCGTGATGTTGAGAGAATTAAATTCGCTGGGAGATTCTGTAGAGATTTTTTCGTCAAATCTGGCTTTGACTGTTGTATATCCATGATTTGTACTGATGAGTTCGTACGTTTGGTTGTTAAACTTAAAATAATTAATAAAATAATTATACCGAGTGTAATAGTACCGAAAGCCANGTATTGAATTCGTCGCCAGAAGATATCACGTTCTTGTGTTTTACGGTAATTAGTTATACCTGGAAAATAGACAGAATACCTTTAGAAAAAAAGAAAATTACGATGTTGTCGATAAAAAAAGATAATTGACATTTGCATTATTGGTAGGACAGTTTTAATAAAAATGAAAAAAAGAAATTACGCAGCTAATTTACGGTTGAATGAAGTACGATAATAAAGGGGGAAAAACAAGTTTCCTATTTTTTTCTTTGCGTTTTTACCGAAGACAAGATTTTCATTTTTATTGAGCATTTCTTTTGACCGAACATGTAATTGATCTAATTGCTCATGTCGAATAGCGGCATGTTCAAGTGCTTGACGAAGATGTTCGTCAGTTTGATCGGCAATTTTATTTAAATTCTCGATATGTTCTTGACTTTGTTGAATATTTGTTCTTGTTGACAAATTTTTCGACATAAGAAATGCAAAATTTTTGAATAAAAATGAAAAAAAAACAGCGCGCGTCAACTTCATGTCGACAGTTTAACTGTCAATCGACTACTACCAGTAAACTATTTATTATTAGACAAAATAAATAAATATATTTATATTTATATATATATATATATAATAGTTTTCTGATTTAATCGTCAATTATGACGAGCCCGAACCGACCATTGATATCGTAAATGTTTTCGTGAACGAATTCGTATGTAACAACAAAGAGTTTCAATAATAGCTTGACGAAAATTTCGTGAACTATAGACATATAAAAATGGATTCAACAGTGAATTAACATAGCCAAACCAAAATATAATGATTTGTAATGAATCAGGAAATTTACTTGGATAGAATATCGTTGTCGGATAGGAAATTATAAATGGAAGCCAACAAATAAGAAAAACAGCTAATAGAATTCCTAAAGAACAGAGAATTACCGAAGCACGTTTTTTTTATTTAATGAATTTACCTAGCATTCGACTAGCTTTTTGATTACGTCTCAGACGTGCTTTATTTCTTTCATGCATAAATTGTGCTATAGCACGCTGACTATAACGATTTGAATTGTATGATGTTGATAAACGTGATGGCGGTGTACAACGAGTAATACATCGTTGATTATTATCATGTTGATTTTCGAATGATGAACTATGATCAGTATCGATNGTTGGCGATCCAACATTGCCTATGCATTGGGCTGATGAATAGGATTGTGAACGACTTCGTTCAGGTGAAAGAGAATTCTTAGTTGACTCGATAGATTCTTGTTGTTGTTGTTGATCTTGGACAATTGCTTTTGTGGTTAGAATTTTCGATGGTATTTGTTGTTGACAATAATAATATGTTATACATTTAGCTGCTGGTAATGATGACGTACGACTGCTTAATCGTGCTCGAACTAATTGCTGTTCTTCATCTTCTAATTGCACATTCAATTCATTCATGCAACGTTTCTGTCCGATAAATGTTGCTGTGGTTGTTGTTTGTTTTGTCGAACGTATTGGCTGAATATTATTTGGTAATTTAACACTTAATGATTGACTTTTACGTTCAGAATTATTTGTTGCTGTTGTTGTTCGTCGTGTTTTAGTTATTATATGACGATATTCATTCGAATTCGGTTGCTGTGTTATAGCTATTTCATGTATAATAATTGCTTGATCAGGATGTTTGGTTGCACTTGTTTTTGTTCGATTACGTAGGAAATATTTTGATAAAAGTAAACGTATCGATGAAAGTGACGTCGATGTTGTATGACTCGATTTTTCACTCATAGATTTACTTGATAGAAATGATGTTTTCATTTCTTGACCCAATAGAGTTGTATTCAATGAATCCCACGTACCTCTGATCTAAAAAAAGATACTAATTTAATCAGAATATTCTTTTTTCGTTTTTTTTTTTGTGTTTTTTCTTTGATCATTAATTAAACAATCTCGAACAAGTATCTCTCTCTTTCTTTCTTTCGCCCTCCGTTTTTTTTCTTGTTGTTTTCCTAATTCACAAAGTAGATTAAAAATATTAATAACAGATTAGACATAATCCTTCTTTCGAATCCTCAAAGCGATACATGACAGATACACATATGGTCTATTTATATCTTAATAATATATATATTCATTCATTCTTTTTACTTACTAGAACTTCAATGTTTTTAATATTAACAATTATTCGTGAATAACATGCCAGCATAAATAATAGTGGAATATAATAGAAAAATATACATAGACTAAGAATAATAAGCGGTGTGGCTGGATGAACACATGATGGTTGTGTTCGATTGATAAACGATCCGATTAAAACTGAACCGGGCCATATGACAAATGGAATAAGCCATGAACTAATTATAAAGATGATAACAGACGTATACGAACGATTACGAAGATGAAAATAGGGTGCTAGAGAAGAAAAAAACAACAACGAACGTTAGTTAAAATTTAAACAAAGAGAAATCCTACCTGTCAATGCCCAATATCGATCTAAAGCCATTGATGCAAGTGTAAGAAATGAAGCTGTTGAACAAGTAAAGTCTATTGACATCCAAACGTAACAAAGACGATAATCAAAAGGCCATTTTGAATGTAGTGTATACATTGACATTAATGGCATGACAAAAAGACCAACGAAAAAGTCAGCAAGACATAAACTAACGATGAAATAATCCGAATAAGATCGAGCTCGAAGTCGAAATTTCACCGATAGTAATACTAAGCCATTACCTGATCAAAGTAAAAGAAAAAAAATGAAATTTTTTTGTTATTTTGTTTTATGTCGTCGGTCAATGTGACATTTTAATATTGATAGAGAACAAATAAATATTATACACACCTAGGATTGTAATTATAGTTATTGAACTACAAAGAACAAGAATAATAATCTTGCCCATTGACCATTTGAATGGTAATTCGTTATGAATTGTTGAATTCATTGAAAAAACGAAAAAGATAAACTGTTTATTTCGATATTTTTAAAGNGANAACATCGATTGACAAGATGATTGATCACAAAANTACGGGGACGGATATTACTAGATTTTCAATCTAAAATCAAATCAAAGAAAGAAAGAATATATTTAACATTAGCTATTCTAAAATGTCATTTTAATCANACTAATTCGGTGATGNATGAGACGTTTTATACGAGCGTCGGTTAGGAAAAAGTGAAAGTAGACGAGAAAAAAAAAGAAGATAAAGGAAAAACTGCAGGCAGATCGAATGAATAGAATAAAAGAACACATACACACACACATAGTAAATCTTTTTATGACAAAATTTAATTAATCTACTTATCAAGTATTGTTTGCTATCAAGAAGAATCGACAAAAACATAACTTTTTTTCTTCTTCATATGCGTGGGGTATAAGTAGATGGCTATATTATCTTCGGAAAAAAAATCTATGAAAATGCGTTTGATTACAGAAGAAGAAAAAATCAAATAAACAGACAACCAGCCAATGATTTATCANAAATGCAATCAATATAAGTGTGTTTTCCTTGAATTTAGGGTNCGACANAAAAATCAATCAGTTTGATTGATAGGTAAACTAACTCATCAACTTGATTTTGTTTTCTTTTTGACAAAAAAAAAAGAAAAACATCCATGACGAATTAAACGATAAGAAAAAGNAACGAATGATTTACACGTACGATTGGTGCAAAGGAACAAAAACGGGGTCATTCATATAGTTCTTCACAATTTTATTTGTACCAAAAAGGTGAAATGTGATGAGTGCTTATCAAAAGAATACTTATTATCAATGTGGATAGGAATTACGTTTTTTTATTTTTCACTTCGAAGCGTTTATCTTGTTCTATATTAACTTTAGACTAGCATTCTCATTCAACACCCGTAATTAGTTTGTTATTTTATCGAAGAAAAAAAAACAAAAAAAGATCAAAGTACTGCATTCATGTCAGATGAAGATGATTTTTTTTGCACTAAAAAAGCTTTCAATAGTAGTATTTGAAGAAAGGAAAGACGAAAGGAGCTAAAGTTTGACAAGCACTTCTATTGTGTTACTTATTATGAAATTTCGAGTATTTGAAAGCGTCTACTTAGATGAAACCGGAAAGAGAAGAAGTCAAGAATGATAATAAATATGAGTGTTAGAGATAATGGAAATCAAAAGTGCAATGTAGAATTTTTGTCTTTCCTATAGACGAAAAAAAAAACAAACTAATCCTTACTGTTAATGCGATGTTTGAAACAAAAGAAAAAATTCGAAACAACAACAACAACAACAACAACAACAACAATAACTATAGTTACTATTACAACGACGACGACGGCATTGCCGTCTACTTGTTTATGCTTGTCTCTGACGACGAGCGGAAATCGAATTGCTCGAGAAAATGATAATATCGAATCTGCATTCTCAATTTTGTTTATAAANATCATTGTTAGAAGCAAAGCAAAACAACAACTAAATCAACAGTTATTACTGTTGTTGTGTTTTCATTGCCGTAGAATAATAATGAACATACAAGTTTCAATAAATGACTGATGTCATTTAAAGTTTTGCTCAAAATTACCTGATATATGTTTGTTTTTTTTCTCCTTTCTTCTACAAATATTCTGTTCTAAAAAGAGAAAATATCTAATCAATCATTCAACCGATGTTTGGTCAATATCATTACTCAATTGGTTATTTTTATATCTATAAACTAGGTCGATTATTTCTACATGTTGAGAACATTAAACAGAATGTTCCCAATTTTCTCTCTCTCTCT
>JGI26531J51214_10001821_pt1 | contig 14779 bp, 9 predicted proteins | sample ThiBiot_500_biof_2_FD_51214 | JGI IMG/M metagenome (IMG submission 51214)
TTTATTCTTTAATTCGATTATCTATTCAAATTCAACTCTTTTTTTGCCATGAAATTCTTACCATCGTTTCGATTACGTCCACTTAATCTCGGTTACTGTAAGTATATTCACATAATGTCACAGATCTTTACTCAGATTGAATGAATCGAAATAGCGTATTAACTGTGAATCGATAAACTAATACATCTACCCTTGACGATAGAGAAATCTGAACGTAAAGAGAAAAATTCTATTGAAGACCTAATGTCAAGGATTTAACATTCGTTTGTCGTTCTCTTGTTTTATTCCTCTGTGATGTTCCAGCTGTTACTGCTACCGCTGCTGTTGCTGTTGCTGCTACTAGGTAAACTCCGATGACACAACTTGTATTCTATCGCGAATGGACAATTAGATGTGAAGAGAATACCGAAGGATTCGATTACTTAAAAAGAAAAGAAGAAAAGAGAAAGAGAAGAAAAAAAATGAAACCACTTGAAACGATATCGGTCAGTATCTTTGAATATATGCATTTGCATTGTATACGAATACAAATTAATTAGAAAAAGAAGTAGTTATACAGTCGATACTTGTTGTTATTACTGTTATTATTGAGCATCCTTACAATATCATTTGCATGTATGTGATGCCATTGAACGGAACAAATGAGTCGAACGACTATATTATAAACCAACATTCATAATTGATGCATGTTCCGACGCATATGTTCAATGACAAATGAAGATCGATTGTAGTGCTTAAAGAAAACAAAGTGCTGTTCGTTCTCCCTTTCCTTCATTCACTTATTCTCTGTTCTCGAATAATACAATTTACAATACTAAATCGATATATGTACATATATAAAACAAGATCAATAAAACTATACAGATGACAGACATGAAATTGACATTCAAAATTCTCGTTTTTTTATATTTGATTCCTATGCATGAGTTCTCATTTGTGCGTTTTATTAATTTCTATTAAACGCATGTTTGATATCATATACATATGTCTTGTCTATTTCGTTAGCGTTAATTCAATGACTGAACTGTAAATTAGTATGTTCTCTTTTCTGGCAATAGAGTAAAATGTGTGTGAGACAGATGGTCAATTGTACAAAAAAAGCTCATCCTTTTGTGTGAATATATATATATAAATGTTGCATGCGTGTGTATGATTTCTTTTTTTTTCTTCTTCTTCTTCGTCTTTAACATCTTTTTCTCTTCTCTCTGTCTGTCTCTGTCTCTCTCTTTTTGCATATCCTCTCTGTTACTCATTCGATTCTTCGTTCTTCTTCAACTTTACAGACATCATAGCATAGCGATCGATATGGATAAAAAAATGAGGAGGTAGAGATTCTAATGAATATAGGAAAGAGAGAGAGAAGACAAATGACGTTTATAACTTCAGCGTGAAGTGTAATAAATACTTGCAGGGAGGTAAAAAAAAACTTTCGGGGAGAAAAATAACATGACAGCTATTATATAAAGTTCGTCAAAGGATTTATTTAAATGTTTAGTAAATGTAAGCATCTCAATTGAGTTCGTCCTTTCTCTCCCTGCGCATTTTTTTATTCTCTTCCTCGGTATTTGTTAATATTAGACATTCTTTTTTTTTATATATATATGCGTAGTAATCAAGCATAAATTAGAGTTGATTTTTATCAGATTGATTATAACAACGACAACAACGTGCTCATCTTTCGAATAGATGTTCTCTCGGATAAAAGGAAGGAGAGAATAAACCGAGAGTAAACGAAAGATTTCTCCTGATTTAACACGTTTTGTATGTGTGTAATCTTCTGTTGATAAATGGGATCGGTCAATGAAAGGACACCCTCCTTCGCCTCTTTATTTCTTCTTCATCGTCGTCCTCTTCTTTATTCTAAGTAAATACGCCGAAAACTGTTCATTCACGTAAATAGAATCACGAATCTATTGAAGAAAGAAGAGCGTAACAATAATAAACCTTAAATCATCGCCATCACTCATAGAATGACGAAAAAAAAATGATTACAACTCTTGAAGACATTATCGAAAATATGTACATACGTATATGTACATATGTGCTCGATTATGCAAAAAAAACTAATAATAATAAGTAGAACGAGAGTAAACGAAAATTTTTTTACGGACGATTTGAAACGATTTAACTCGATGCAACATCGTCGTCGTCTTCGCTTCGAGCTGAAGAAAAAAAAAACATATTGATCGTTGTCGTTCGATAACTTATGTGTTTGATGTACGTCTCGTCTTGTTCAAAACGAGTAAGAAATTATTATTATTATCGCATGTTTCGTACTCTTTCTTTCTTCTTTGACAAGCTCGACAACCCTTTCGCACGAAAATGAAAGTTACACATCAGACGCGATTTTTTTAAATTGATAAATGTTAAATAAAATGATGAATTTCGAATCGTTAAGAAGTCATTTGTAGGCATTTTGTTTTTTTTTCAATGTTTTTTTTTGTCTTTTCGTTTGATGATTTGTAATTCGTACTTGCAGATAAATATTGTGAGAAAGACAGTAAAATAACGAGAGAAAGAAAAAAGTTTTCTTCCATGGTCGATTGTCTCTCATGTCAGAGTTGTTGTGGAAGTTTACGTTCATCTAAACTTTATCCCAAAGAAAAACGGCCTGTTTCAAGAAAACGTGCTGCTCAACAACTTTATCTTCAAAAGCAAATTTCGAACAGTAATGAAGAAAAACGTAAGTTAACTTACAATTCTTTTTTTGTACTGCGAGAGAAAGAGACAGGATAATGCTATTGATAATCTGTTTCCCTAACTGATTAAATCTCTGTCAGCTGCACCGGCCGGAAGATAATTGTAAATGTTCAATCTTCTTGTCTTATTTCTTGTCCAGACATCTGTTTGTATAGTCGTCATTTTGACAACAACAATAATAATCATAATCATCTTAACCTTCATCATTAGACGAACAAACGTTGATCTACTTTAATCAATTCGGTAGATCATCTTGATCTTCCCTTTCTCCACCCGTTCGAATTAATTAGTTTTTGTTTTTGTAAATAAAAACAAAATGCTCGTCGAACAAAAACTAACAAATAGACGAACATTTTGCAATTGTATTTTGTTGTCGATTAGTCCGTTAAAACATGATGACGATGAATGACTATGAACGAGGTTCATATAGTTACTATCGTTTACATGAAAAAATCGCATTAATTTCTCTACTTTCGAAACAAATTCGAACTCAGCAGCAGCAACAGCAGCAGGAGTTTTGTCCTTTCCTACTTAGAAAACGTTTTGGTATTGAAATGAATCGTTTGATGTTGTTATTAAATTTGATTATTATTTTAGGCACATTTTCATGTGACAATTTCAGTTGTGTAAGTAGTAATAGTGTACAGTCAAAAAAGAAAAATCGAAATATCAATAATAACAATAACAACAACAACAACAACAATGTGCAAACAACGGATGAACAAGAAAGTTTACTCGAATTTTTTATTTTCGATATTAGTTCACAACGTCATTTGAATATAACCAATGATTCAATAGATAAACATTTAATTATATTTTCAAATCCGTCAAATAGTTTATCTCAACTTGGCATTCGAAATGGTAAGTTCATAATAACCAATTCAGTAGTTTTGTATTACTCACAAGGATATTTAAGATGGCTGAGAGTCAAGAGCTGTTCCTTTTTTTCCTATTCTCCATCTTTTTTTTGTGCGTTCTGCTTTTTTTTTCTCTTTTCTTCTTTTTCTTTCGACATTTTGTCCGTGAACGACACGACATACGTCAGTAGAAAAAAAACCCTTAACTAACAAGAAATAAATACATCGAGCACAGCTGCAATCTTTCTCGTTTCTTTTTCTTCTTGATTTTGTATATATATATCTATTCTATTCTGAATGTGTATATAAGTGTGCGTCTCTATATGTTATTCTATTATATCCAACAAAAAAAAACAAAATTGCATAGTAATAATGTAAAACAACAAATATACAGTTATTTATGAAACAAAGAATCGAAAACAAACATTTGTGTCACTGATGCGTATTTATCGTTTGCGTTACCGTCAACATTATTTACTTGTTGGATTAGTAATTTTATTTTTATTCGCAATGTATTCATTCGTTGGGCATAATCAACAAACTTTGATACTCGATAAAGACCGACATTTATTCATACGTTTATTCAAAGAAAATGATCCGAATAGAAAAATAATTCGGCCATTTCGCATTTTAAGTGGATCGTTACATTATTTTCGAGTTCTACCACAGCAATGGTCCGAACGAATCGAACAAATGAAAAAAGCCGGTTTGAATACGATTGAAACATATGTTCCCTGGAATTTACATGAAAAAGAACGAGGTGTCTTTCAATTCAATGAAGGTCTTGCCGATTTGATTAGTTTTTTAAAATTAGTACATAAACATGAAATGTTTACAATCGTCCGTCCATCAGGTAGATTGATTAACCAATCATAATCGAATTTTAAAATACTTCTGTTTTTCTTTAAAAAGGTTACATTTGTGCTGAATGGGAATGGGGTGGTTTGCCCAGTTGGTTGTTAGAAGATGACACAATGCGTGTACGAAGTACTCATAGTGAATTTATGAAATCTCTTCGAAATTACTATTCGAATCTGTTGCCTATTCTCGCCGAACATCAATACAATCGAAATGATGAAGGTTCAATAATTGCATTTCAAATCGAAAATGAATACGGAAGTTATGGCAGTGACAAAGAATATCTTCAAATGATCTATTCAATGTATAAAGAATTCGGTTTAAATGAATTATATTTTACATCCGATGGTGCTAATGATCTTAGCAAAGGTGCTTTGAATGATGTTTGGGCAACGGTTAATTTTCAAGGAAATGTTGAACGTAATATCGAGAAATTAGTTCAATTTCGTGCGAATAGTCATTTAATGATTACAGAATATTGGACCGGATGGTTCGATTATTGGAGTGGTAAACATCGAACAGGTTCGAGCGGCTTGTATTCAGCTGAAGAATTTCAACAAGATCTAGAAAAGATTCTTTTTCATCCGACATACGATATTTCAATTAATTTTTATATGTTTTTCGGTGGAACAAACTTTGGTTTTACATCCGGTGGGCATCATTTTCCGGACCAGAATTATACTCCTCTTGTTACATCCTATGATTACGATGCGCCAATGAATGAATGTGGTGATCCAACAGAAAAATATTATGTCATACAAAAATTATTGTATAAATTCTACGAAAAAAATCCGCATTTAATTATTTATAATCATCAACGAACGAGTCGAGATCGATTCGAAATTGTTTCGATAAAAAATTCGAAGAAAATTTCCTACGGAGATATTGATATTCAGGGTTATAAAACATTCGAACAAATTCTTGCTAATGATATTCTAACAAAACAAATCCTCATCGATTCCAATTCTCGACTAAACATGGAACAATTGAGTTTAAAAAATGAAATTCACGGTCTCAGACAAGGTTTTATCGTTTATACAAATACAGAACTTGTCAAATATTTGCAAAATATACACGAACCATTTATTACTATTCCATCGATTGCAGATAATGCCTTGATCTTATCCAATGGCAAAGTTATTCATAAATCTTTACATCGAGATAATTCTATTCGATTTTCAATTCCACGTGATACAATAAATTTGACAATTATCGTTGAAAATATGGGTCGAATTAATTTCGGACCACGACTTGATCAAAGTCGTAAGGGTATTCTCGATAAAGTATTATTAAATAATAGTATTCAATTAACTCAATGGACTATTCATGGATTAGAATTTCGTCAAGGAATGTCGAGTATAGCTGATTGGCAAAAACTTGGAACAAGTTCCAATGAAATCGCTGATTTAAATAATGGTCCACAATTATTCTACGCTTCATTAGATATTAAAGATGAGAAATCAATTGCAGATACATATTTATATCTCGATTCTCAATGGACTAAAGGTGTAGCATTCATCAATGGATTTAATCTAGGTCGATATTGGAGTGTTGGACCACAACGAACTTTATATATTCCAAAAGAATTATTATTCAAAGGTTTTAATCATATACAATTATTTGAATTGTATACACACGGAAAATCAATTCAACTTGTTGATAGACCTATACTGAATTCGCCATAGATAATTTTCTTTTTTTTTCTATTATAAGTTTCTCTATGTGTGTGTGTGAATCGAATCTATCGTCTTTGATAATGCGCCATTCTACGAGAGCGAGAGTTTTAAGCATTTGTCTTTGTATTTTCTAGGAGATGTTCTAGTTTATTTTAATCAGAAAAATCTTCTCGAATCGTCTGTAATTACAAAACATGATCGAATCAAATCGGAATTCATATCATTACGTCGACATAATCAACCAATACGTATTGGAGTATGTCGAGCTACCGATCGATCATTGTATAATAATAAAACAATCAAACATTTGGGTTCTCTAACATGGAATGATTTTGAAAAACTATCTCTCGAAGAAATACCGACACCATCATTGAATGAATGTCGGCAATCGTTGATGATTAATGAAAATATTCAAACGAAAAAATCAACGAAATATGAACTTGCCAGTAGAACAGGCGCACATAAACGAAATACAAGTCCAACGAGAGATAGTGGATTTATTGAGACTGATGGTAATTGATTGAATAGTTCTTTTGTTTNTNTTTCGTATTGAGTAATCTATGTTTTACTTAGGAACAAATACTTCGATGTTTACTGATCGAAGTTTAGTTTCAAGTTCAAATAAACGTCGAAGTAAAATATCGTTAGAAAAAAGTGAAGATGAATCATTTGATACACATAAATCACTTGATTCTCTTCAACATTCACATACAATCGATTCGATCAAGCCAAAACCAACTGGTTTAATCTACACATTGAAACGTCGTCAACAACAACAACAACAACAAATGCAACGAGAACTACCAACTCAAACGGTTACGGATGCTTGTTTCATCTATCGACAACAAGCTGTCAAACAAGAAACGAATTCTAATGAACAAGAAGCAATTATTCATCGTGGCCGAGAGATTGCCTACGAAGCTGCAAATACGCCATCGATTCCCTCGGTAATGCCGAATTATACTCGTGATCAAATACGTGAGCTCTATGGCGAATTAGATAAACAAACACGACGTTTACAACACGATGAATACCAAGTTCATTCATCGATCGTTGAAAAGCCTCATTGGAAATTAGCATCACCGAAAAATTCCAATCATCAAACAACAAGTCCTTGTCCATTGCCGAAATTTCGTTTAGAAAAATCTCCAGAAACTGACGCTGATCTACTCATGGCCGCTTATCTATCCATGGGTTCGGATGAATCACAACTAAAATCCATTGCACCAGTTGATAATTTTCATACAGTGATGATGAATGCAAGTGCCAAAGTCAACGAATGGGCACAACACAATGAAATCTATCTTTCACCTGTTGAAAAAGAACGAGCACAAACAGAATATTCATCACCGTTGCTAATGGATATTCAAATGAATTTAAAGAAACTAACAACAACAACAACGGACCATTATGATCAACCGACAACTCAGCATAATATTGAACAACAAACAAGTCCGAAATCGAATGAAAGTGCTTTCATTCGACCAGCACCTCGAGCATCACTTCGACAACAACATCATCAAACAATCGATACGGATTCATCGTCACCTCATTCAGGTGAAATCGTCTTTGAAACAACACCATCAACGCCTGGCTCATGTGGAATGTATCTCGAACCATACATGCGACAAGGATATGATCTACCATCCAGTGATTCACATATTCGAGATTCGTCATGGAAATGTGATGACAAAATTGAATCAATTGACACTCATAGTCCATTACTACCGCCGATCGCATCGCAAACAGTCGATTCTGATAGTTTAATCGATTTCGATGATGGTACAAATTCGTATCATACAGCAAGAGATTCACGTTTAGATCATACACATCATTCGATTGTTTCAATTGAAAGTACAGAAACAAATAGTACAATCGATCAAATTGTCGAACAAGATGAGCTTGTAAATAAACGTGTTTCATCGGATGGTAGCTCTTATTATGACGCTGCATCAACATCACCTACGCACACAACTGTCCCGAATGAATATAAATCAAATGATTGTCATATCGAAGAATTAGTTCGAATAGTTCGAGATATTCATGGACCACATGCAACAGATAATCTTTTATTTGTTTATGACAAAATCGAAGATGAATCAGCATCGAGCGATGAACAGTCGATTAATCAAACGCCAATATGTGTAAATAATTTATTATTCATTTATGATGAAACAATAACACCGACTGACGATCAACCGAAAGTAATTTCGAATGATTCGGATGAATGGTCGTATGATAATTTAACAAATGAACAAGAAGAACAAGAACAAGTCGATACGGATAATTTGGGTACGATTGTTCATGAAAGTTTAGCTGCTCGTTTTCAAAAACCAATTCATTTTAATACAACGAATGAAATTATACATGAGCAGGATGAAACTAATGTTGAGACTGATAATTTAGAAACTGTTGTTCATGAAGCTTTAGCACCTCAACAGCAAAAACCAATTCAAGTCAAACCTGTCGAAGAAATATTTGAAGAACAGCAAGATGATAATGAATCAATTTTTGATACAGATAATCTTGGCACGATTGTTCACGATGCATTGACAGCTCGACATCAAAAACCAATTCAAGTTAAATCTGTTGAAGAAATATTTGAAGAGCAACATGATGATGATGAATCAATTTTTGATACAGATAATCTTGGCACGATTGTTCATGAAGCTTTAACAGCTCGACATCAAAAACCAGTTCAAGTTAAACCTGTTGAAGAAATATTTGAAGAGCAACATGATGATGATGAATCAATTTTCGATACAGATAATCTCGGCACGATTGTTCACGATGCATTGACAGCTCGACATCAAAAACCAATTCAAGTTAAATCTGTTGAAGAAATATTTGAAGAGCAACATGATGATGATGAATCAATTTTTGATACAGATAATCTCGGTACGATTGTTCATGATGCATTGACAGCTCGACATCAGAAACCAATTCATGTCAAAACAAATGAAGAAATACCTTTGATTGAAACTGATATTCTCGATACTATTGAGCCTGAAATGCCAATAGATCAGATTGAAACAACTGTTGAATTCGATCACGACTGTTTTCCTGATCAAACTCTTCAATTTGCTGAAGAATCACCAGCCGAAACAATCGAATATGACTATCCACAAGAACAAATTCACGAATCTCGTTCATCCAGTTTCGACAAATCAACAACTCATTCATCCGACGATGTTCACACAACTGAAACCATTGTCTACGAAGTCGATCCATCATCTTACGAACATGATAATGTCTTCATCACTGAATCTGATCCAACACTACCCGTTACGAATCTATCTCAAATAGTTAGCGATTCATTATTAGCAAATTCAAATTTTCATCGTCTTCAAATCGATGAAAATAACGAACAACAAATCAATATCATACATGAAACACCGATGTATGATGAAGAAATCTTCGAAGAATACGGNTATCGTCGAACAACAACTGATCCAGNCAGCGAAGATGTCATCGAAAAATTNGAAGAACTATGTCATCGTTATCGATCGACATTTAATCAATATGAAAATACAAAGAAAAAACTCGACGAAGATTTAGAAGAATTCGAAAAACAATTTCGAGAACAAAAAATCGAAGAAGAAATATCCACGCCTGCTAGTGATGTGACAAGTGAAGAATTGATTACAACAATTGAACGTATCATGGATCAACCTGAAGAAATCTCAACGAATCAAACCGAAGAAACATATGAAACAGTTGTTGTTCATCGACAACCAGATGTTCTCGGCAAATACGGTTTCGATATCGATGAATTCGAAAGCGGTCGAGTCAAGATCAGTTCAATTCTCGATCAAGATTATTGCCCGAATGTGAACAGTGGTGATGAAATTATTTCCATCAATAGTACTAATCAAACAGTTGAAACAAGTGAACAGTGTCAATCAATCTTCGATTCATTGTGGAGAAATTTCGATGAACAGATCGAAATAACCGTTGTCAAATCAGCTGACATTCCAAATGTGTCTGATACTGAACCGATATCAGCTCAATCAAGTTCACTATCTTGGCCAATATCATCAACAGTTAAATCAGGTAGGCTTATGAAACCAAGAAAAAAAAAGAGTCCTGTTCTTTTCTTTCTCTTCGCTTTGATGTCGAATGTTTTATTGATTTGTGGGCCTTGACGATATTATTGCATGTGTACTATATTTCACGGAAAGAGGTGACAATCGCACACTCACTCCCTTCACAATTGCTTTGAATAGCACTATACATTTTTAAATTTCATAGAAATACTTCAAAGAATTGTAATGCGTCATTATTGATGAATTTAGAGAATTTGATGAGAAATTAAATAGATGAGTTCTGTACCCGGTACACCCGCTGTCTTGAGAGTGCGAATAAGTACTTTTCATTCGTTCGATTTCTTTCATTGCGTGCGTTTGAAACTGAAAACGAGAATATGCCAACTATCTATGACATTCAACGTGAAGAAATGTATACCACCGATCCACATACAAGTACAACATTGGATACCTATGGATCAGCTAGTACCGCTGTCGGTTATATGTCGGCGATTACACCACGTCAAGTGATTATAACTCGACCGGTGAAAAATCTAGGTGGTGCTGGTCATCGGAATGTGACAACGAAAATGAGCGTTTCGCATTCGATGTCGAACAGTGCTGTGCCATTACGTGGAGTTGTTGGCGGTGGAAAAGGAGCATTAGTTCCATTTACTAGTCAACGTACTGAAGAAAAACGACAATTAGCTGAATTGAACGATCGTTTTGCGGAATATATTGGCAAAATTCGGTATCTCGAAGCTGTCAATCGTAAACTNAGTCGAGATTTGGATAATATTCGAAATAAAAAAGGCATTGGCTTGCAACGAATTCGTGAAATTATAACACGAGAAAAAAAAGAAGCTGAAGATACATTAAAACGTATGGACGATGATGTTCGGACAGGTCAAACAAAACGACAAGAAGCTGAAGCACGTCTCAAACAAGCTGAACAACGTTTAGCTAATGCACAACGACCTGATCAAATCAATGGAGCTAAAGGTCAATTAAAACAATTGAGAGAGAAAATCCTCGATCTCGAAAAGAAAATCGAATTAATACGAAAAACAATTGCCGATAATGACGATGAAATAGCATTGTACAATGCTGAACTACAACGTATTCGTTCTGATGTTGCCAATTTAATCTCTGAAATCGCTAATGAAGCCACACAAAAACAATTGCTTATGGCTGAAAAAGCTGTTCTCGAACAAGAATTAAAAGCACTTGAAACAGCACATAAATTCGATGTCGAACAACTTCGTTCGAAAGTTGCCATTGCTAATGTTGATCCAGCGCCATTCTTCGAAAGTGAACTGACTTCGGCTATACGAGAAATTCGTAAACAATTCGAAACAATAACCGATCAACAACAACAACAATTACAAAATTATTATCAAGCAAAAGTCAGCGCACTAATTGAATATCATCAACCTAAACAACCCGTTGAATCTCAATGGCAAACCGAAAAGATTCGAGAAATTACACGTAGCATAACCGATCTTCGTGCACGTGTTAATAGTTTACAAATGGAAAATCAAGATCTCGATCGGCAAATCGCTGATACACGTCAACAAATACAATCGACAACCTATCAAGAAGATCAACGTTTGATCGATGAACAGAAACGTTATCGAGAAGAGATCGATCGTCTCAAAGGTTATATCAATGATTTAGAAAAATATCGTACAACACTTGAAGATGAAATACGTCGTTATCGTTTATTACTCGAAGGCGGTACGAATCAAGTTGGTCTTCGACATTTCGCTGAAGAAGCCGAAAAGATTATGAATCGAGGTCGATCATTACTCGACTCATTAAATCTACGTTTAAATCAAAGTTCGCATAGTGTACGCGAAGTTACATATTCAACATCCTATTCAGCAGGTTCGATCGCAGCCGCTGATCCATTGTCATCAATTTCACGTGCACATTCGCCTCATCGTTAAACGAATTCGTACGATGAGACAAAACAAAAAAAAATGCAAATCTATTTACCACAAACAGAATAATATTTGTAGAGTTAAATAACTTTATTTAGTTTTTCTTTTAATCGTCGCATATTTCTAAACGTAGTAGCTATAACTAAACCAGCGCATATTTGAAAAAAAAACCAGACACATACACATTTTCTTTTTTCTCTCATTTTATGTTTCACGTTCTCGTCAGTCGAACGAATATTATCCTTTATAAATAATGAGATGTTGTCAATTGAAATATGCATTTAGGGGGTATAGATTTCACGCATGCATAAGGGTGTATGCGAGAAAGAAAATTGAAGTTTTGATCAATAGACGACAAGCAAAATGACCGAGATGCATATGTATTCTATCTTGATGGATATCTGTAGCCTAAGGTTAAACGAGCCATGGGTGGATTTATTTGCTATGAAATCAGCGTATCGAGCAAACATTCTCCATCTCTCTCTGTATCGAAAAAAGAACAAAAAAATGTATCTTGTCCGATGTGTTTCGCTTCATTGCTATTCTAAGTATCGTTTTAGTAATGTACAGCGAGTCCATCGACGATTCATTGTATCGTATACGATCGCGTAGGAGGACGAGAGAAGAAAAGAATTGATTCTCTCTCCCTCTTATTTTTTCTCGTTTCCTTCTCCATACATAAACCAGAGAAGAAGAAGAAGAAATAACCGCACGTATATGCATCTATTTGCACGACAATAGCAACTGTCGACCGACGAGGAAAGACAGACAGACAGACAGACAAATACATCATGGTAGGAGAGAAAAACAGCTCGAGCTGAAGAAGAATGTATATACGATAGATCTTATTTGCATGATGGTGGTTTGCACGCCTCGTTCTCTTCTCTCTCTCTCTTTTTTCGTCGAAGCATAGAATTTAGAGAACGCAAGAAAAAAATATAGAAATTGCTTCGATAGAAGGTCTACTTCTCTTCATAGTTTGCATTCATTTTTCCTCGTTTTTTTTTCTCCTAGCGTGCTTGTCTGTGTGCGTGCGTGCGCGTTTAGTTTCTTTTTTTGCAGCGAATATCTTCACAAAAATCCTATTGAGCTTCAGATTTTAACGTCGATTCAATAAACAAAAACACAATGCAAGGCTACGACGAAGATTTCTCGAAGAACAACGTTTCTTCATACAGTGCATACAAATCTCAAATTACACCACGATCGACCAATGTTCAACGTCGTTCAACAGGACCACAAGGCATCATGACACGAGTATATCAATCGTACTCATCAACTGGTGGTAGCACAGGTTTCAATGCTGGTGGAATTGGTGGTGGCATTTCGAGTTTAGCATCGATTGCTGGTCTTGGCAATTTTTCGGGTATTCCATTACGACCAAATCGTGGTTCATCAGCTTTAGTTGCTGTTAACGAAACACGTGAACGAGAAAAACGTGAACTCTGTCAATTGAACGATAAATTCGCACAATATGTCGAAAAAGTTCGATTTCTCGAAGCACAAAATCGTAAATTACAATTGGAATTAGAAGCTTTACAAAACAAAGCCGGACAAGGTTCATCGAAAATCAAAGAAATGTATGAAGTCGAAATGAACGAAGCCAAGAAATTAATCGACGACACAACACGTGATCGTGCAGCTGCCGAAGTTAAAGCTCGTGATGCTGAAAAAGAAGCTGGCCGTTATCGTAAACGATACGAAGAAATTTTAAACAACCGTGAAAGCGACCGATCAGCCATCGATCGTCTTCAACAGCAAATCGCTGAAAATGAAGCACAAATCAATTTATTCCGTCGTCGTTTAGGTGATCTCGAAGATGAAGCACGACGTTACAAAGCCGAAACACAACGTTTGGCTTCGGAAATTGCTCGTTTACAAAATGAAATTCAAAATGAAACATTCGTTAAAAGTTCACTTGACACAGAAAAAATGGCTCTCGAAGATGAACTCGCCATGCTCAAACAAATGCATGAAGCCGATCTCAATGAATTACGTTCGAAAACCGTTGTCGATGTTAATCTCGATCCTTCACACTTTTTCCGAAATGAATTAGCTCAAGCTATTCGTGATATTCGTAACGAATTCGAAGCTTTAAATGATCAACAACGAGCCGATCTACACAACCGATATATGATGTCATACAATGAACTCATTCTACGTCATCAAAAACCAGATCTCGATCCAATTCAAAGCGAACAACAACGTGTACAAGAAGAAAAACTACGTACAACTCTATTGACAACACGAAACGAAGTTGCACATATGAAAGCTCGAAATGAAGAATTAAACAATCGTATTCGAGAACTTCAATTACACATTGATCAAGAACGTGAAGAAGGCGGTCGTTTAGTACAAAAACGAGCTGCTGAAATCGAAGAATTACGTCGTAAATTAGAACAATTACAAAAAGAATACGAAGAAGTGACAAATATGAAGACATCATTAGAAAAGGAAATCAATACATATCGAGAATTACTTGAAGGAACAAACAATCGTGAAGGTCTTAAACAAATTGTCGATCATGTTGTTGAAGAAGCCCGACGAATGGAAGCTGAACGTGCCAGTGGTTCAGGTGTTGCTGGTTCAATCTCGTACTCAGGTGGCGGTGGCCGAACAACAACCATCTCACGTACACACATCACCACCGGCGGTGTTGGCTCATCGAATGCTGGAATTAGCGGTTTAGTTAGCGGAGCCAGCCGTATCAGTGGTAACTA
>JGI26531J51214_10001845_pt1 | contig 14649 bp, 9 predicted proteins | sample ThiBiot_500_biof_2_FD_51214 | JGI IMG/M metagenome (IMG submission 51214)
AACGAATATACTTTCTCATATTTAGATAACAAAACCGATTTGTTTAGTTTTGTATTTCAAAAGTTAATTAAATGAATATACGCGTATATATAGTTCATCGCTTGAGATTGAGTATAACATAATTTTGTTTTGCTAAATGTCGTTACCCGCGAATAGGTAAATCAAATGAAAACCTTTTTTAGAAAATACAATTTTGTCTAAATATATATAGTTCATCATCATCAGCAAATCCGTTGAAGATAGGTTATGATGTAATTCTCTATGTAGGATTTGTTATCTTTATAACTGGGATCATTGGAAATATTCTTAACATTTTAATTTTATCTCAAAAACATCTTCGTTCAAATACGTGTGTTATCGTTTTTCTAACATCTTCAGTAACTGGTACGATAACACTCGTGTTCGGTCTTGGTCCTCGAATATTAGCTCATTGGAATCTTGACATCAGAGAACGAAATCGACCGATTTGCAAATTAAATAATTTCTTTCTCTTTCAATTTCGATTAGTAACCTTTTGGTTATTTATGTTAGCTACAATTGATCGTTGGTTACTATCGTCACATAATGTTCGCATAAGACGCTTAAATTCAATAAAAAATACGATTCGAAGTATTTTATGTCTATTGATTTTTTCCATGACAATTCATATTCAAATAATTTTTTGTTACGATGCAAATCTCCCCAAAACACCTATACCTTGTTTCAACAAGAATAATCAATGTCGATTAGCAAATGATTTCATATTTGCCATAGTTACGACCTTAACACCTTTAATAGTCATATTTATATTGGGTTGGATAACAATTGTAAATATTCGATCAAGTCAATATCGAATTAGATCGAATGAACCACAACAACAACAACGAATTGATAGAAGAGATCGATCACTTTTGAAAATGCTTCTTATTCAAGTGATTCTATTTGGATTTCTAACTTTACCATTCGTTGTTTGCAGATTTTACACAACATTAACAATGAATCATTCGAAATCGTTTTATCGAAATGAAGTTGATAAATTTATTTTCGAAGTTTTACTTCTACTAACATTTATTCCAAGTGGAATGCAATTCTATGTCAATACATTAAGCGGTGGACATATCTTTCGAAAAGCTTCATCGGACAAAACATACAAATTAACATCTTTTTTCTGTTCATCTGTTCAAACAAGAGGATAACTAGCCATGGTCGCTATACTACATTGATTTTGTTTATTTTGACTCATTAAAATATATTGAAAACGTTCTCTGCATGATGTTTTTTATTTGAATTTGAAAAAAAAACAGCGAAATTTTAATTGACATCAAATCGTATGACTTGTTTGTTCGATAACTCGACAACATAGAGATTGTTCTCAGAATCAAATGCTAAACCTCGTGGACAGTTAAATAGACCGTACTCTTCTGTTGAATAACTTCCATTAATAACAACACGACCTTCTTTTGATCCTAGTGGCCAACACATTATTCGATTGTTATTACAATCAGCCACAAAAACATCACCGATTTCATTTACGATTAATCCACAAGGTAAATCTAATTGTTTCAAACCCATTCCTTGTCCATGTCCACCAGCAACAACAATTCCTTCTTTTGCACCTTTCAGCCATTTCATAACACGATGATTTTCATAATCGGAAACATAAACTGTATCGTTTCGATCGACGAAAATATTTGACGGATTATGAAGTTGATTGAGTTGTTTTCCTCTTCCATTTCCACCTGCAACAAATGTTCCTGCTCCCAGTTCCCCTCTTTTCCATTTTCTCACGTGATGTTTTGCAAAATCCGATACAAATAAATCTCCCTGTTCATTTATTTTCACTCCAACACATTTTATATTTCGAATGAGAATTTTTACATTTCGCGGATCTTCTAATGGCCATTGAACAAGTCTTTTGTTTCCAAAATCACAAATAACCAAAGATCTACTGCGTTGATCGACAATTACATCACTTGGATGACTCAACTGATCGATTCTATCTCCGCTACCATTACCTCCAGCAACCACTTCTCCGCAAATTTCGCCAAATTTCCATTTCATAATCCGATGGTTGCCATAATCTGCAATATAAATGCATCGTTCTCGATTATCAATACAGATTCCTTGAGGAGAATGAAGTTGATTCAATCCGCTTCCATAACCATTTCCACCGGCGATTGTACGGCCTCGTCGTCGCCAACTAAGATTTGCTGTCAATGTCAACTGAAACTGACTAAAAGTTCGATGAGCTAAATTATTAGTTTGATATTGTTGTTGTGAAATAAGAAAATGAAATAGAACGCCCGTAGCTTCCAAGATTTTAAATTGTTCAAGATGATTTTCATTCATATGACAAAGATAAAATTCTAAATAGATAAGTGAATGATATTGTTCAATAGCATCGACGATTGCTTCGACTAATCGAGAGGAAATAATTGAATTCGATAGACGTAAATGACTGATAAATTTATAATTTTTCAAAATATCAATCAGTGCACTTTCTTTGACATCGAATGTTTCGATTGATGAAATATGTAAACGAATTTGTTTGATGGATTGATGTTGTTTTACAGTTTGAAAAAGACAATGAAGAAATTCTTCATTCGAAATATCATTTGAATCCATAAGATCCAATTCGACTAGCGTTTGATTCGTCTTGACTAATTGACAAAATTCATTTTCAATCGATGGCATTAATAACGAATCGGTTAATTTCAATCGATTCAATTTTAAATTACATATTAAATGCAAACTATTCGTATTATTCGCATTCTCAACAATCAAATCAGTAAATGATACCGACGAATCGAGAATTCGTTGAAAATGTCGTTCATGTTGCAGAAAATCACTCGCACGAATAGCCAATGTTCGATAGATTTTATTTTGAATGAAGATTTTTTCAATTATCTCCAAAGTTGCAGGTGGATTTTGATCGATAGTAAATTGAATGTTTAATAAATAATTCGAAAGAGACATTTTCATTAAAGCAACGACATATTTCGAAATTCGAAAATAATTTTGAATTTTAAGATTTTGTATTTGAAAATAATAAATCGACGATCGATTGAGAATAATATTAAGTAAAACATCGAAATAACCTTCATAAATCGAACAATTATCGATGATTAATTCGGAAATAATCGCACCTTTGATTAGAATATCACCGATTGAATTCGGCAGTTTCAATTGATTGAAATACATTTGTTTATTTTCTTCAGAAAATTTTCCGCCAAGATCTTCGATTGGTTTGAGAAAACCGCTTACTTTCTGATTGTAACTGATCGTATCGTAATCTTTTTGACAGATCCAATGAATCTGTCCATCTTCAGTAATGATTCGATGCAGATTCCCTAATAATTGTGTTGTTGAGTCAGTACGGTCAAAATATTCTTCAATTTCTTGTAAATTTAGAGTTTGTATTGAGTGATTTCTTCTAGTCGATGAAAGATTGCCATAGATTAGTTTAATTTCCGGTTTATCGAGAAATTTTCGAGCAAAATCGATCTTGTGTGCTACTTGTTGGGAAAGAGAACTTCGACCGATTGAAACTAAGATTTTAACAAGATTCAATGTTATTTGTAAATATAAACCAGATTTAACGATAAGTTCTTTGAATTTCTTGATTGAATAGCCGTCGTGTTGAGTGATATGCAATTCTTTTGGATTCGTTGAACATTCGCAAAGAAAATACAGTTTAAAATGCAAATGAAACAGATTCGTATCCGTCTCGAGTATTGAGAAATCGTAATCTTTCGCTGGAAGAATGAAGAAATAACGAGGAATTGTGTATTCAGATGATTTATTCATTCGATTCATTAGATTTGTCATTTGAGTCGTGATTTCATCATCAGTTGCATCGATCCATTTCGAATGGTACGAATAAATGGTATTCGGCGAAGCTATGTTACTGTTCAACTGAAGCGAAGAAAAATAAAGAGCATCGGGATTATTTTGTTTGAATTCAATTGATTTCTGTCGCCATTTCATACTTTTATCGAATTCACCGGATTGTGACGCAATTTTAGCGAGATCTTCGTATAAACCTCCTCGTTGAGGATCGTCCAATGCGATCTGTTCTAAAAATCGTTCGAAATATCGTTCAGCTAAATCCAATTGTCCCATTTCCCAAAGGATAGCAGCTAAGATTCGAAGATTTGTCTCTCCGTCACCTGTCTGTTGTTTCATATTGGTAAGAACTTGTTTTAATTGATTATCATCATCCGATGATAGGACCATTTCGACAATGGAAAATTGATTTTTCTCGTCATAGGAAATCTTCTTCAGTCGAAATATCGAACCAATCATAAACAAAACTTCTTCTTCGTTGGGATATTCACTCAGTCGACTGATATTTGCAAATGGTTTCGTTTTAACAACAGCGGGATCTGCATGAATTTGAAAAAGAATTTTTTCAGTTGTGTCTGTGGAAATTGAATTNTTGAAAAATGAAAGTGCTCGCGAATATTTTTCAGTCGTCGAAAAGAACGAATTTATCGAGATGAATTGATCAATCGACTTCTTCAAATTTTCTAATTCATCTTTCGAAATAATTTGAGCTCGATAAACTTGAAGAATTTTATTTGATTGATTGACTTGTAATTGCTGTTGAATATCCAAAATAAACGAACGATATAAAAACATGAAATGAATATTTTCCGTTCGAAGAATCGAATTCAATGTCTTGTAAAAGAAACATTCTTTTGTATACCAATATAAAACGTTAGTCGATCGATAGGTTGTTTCGAATTCATTGAGAGAATCTAATTCCTCTTGATTTCCATCGTACTGTTGTTTTAATAATTGAATNAATTCCGTTTTATCTTGATCAATCGATTTCAATCTCAACAAACAATCGATGAGAACTTGAGAGAAAACAAATTTGCCATTTAAACCAACGGTTGATTTGCCACCAGCACTAACAGAAAAGATATTTATCGATAGAGGTTCTTCAATTTTCATTTCAATTCGATGATCTTGTGTGATGATTAAAACTAATTCATCGAGATCGGTAATAACACGTTTGACTTTCGCATATGCTGAAGACCATTGTTCATTGTCTGTTTTATCCATACAATAGATATAAATCGAAACAACTTGTCTTAAATGATGAATTTTAGGTAGAATCTCACGACCTATTTGACCGCTTACAATGAAAATCAATCGATCTTTTACAGAAGTCGTCTGAATAAATGCTTCGTATTGATCGAGATCTTGAAATTTTTTTAATTTATTAATAATCGATCGTAGTTTTCGTTCGGTATGTCGATGATCGTGAGAATCAGGATCGAGCCAAACAAGAGAGAACATTTCTAAATGTTCAATTTGCGTATCAGCAAGTGTCACTGATGTAGACATTCCTTTTGTTTTGTAAATTATGTCGTAAAGTAAATCATCTTTTGTGTATTCGTATATTCTTATCTTTTCTTTGCAGTTCTGTTCGAAGTATCATTTCGATGGTTTATCAAAAAATAAATATTGAATTAATAGAATATTTGCTTAATCATAATTTGAGTCAATCGAATGATGAAATCACTTATATATATATATAAGATGTTCGTTTTCTCATAACAATAAGCAAAAAGAATGATAGATTGTAATTTACTACTGTTTTTAGTTTTCAATTGCTGTTTTATATTTTCTGTACGATCGATTGATCAAGATCAATCGAAGAATATCTTCGTTTCAAGCGAACGATTGTCAATCTTCATTCAAAATGATTTTCAAAGATTTATTTTTATATTAGACGCATTATCATCGAATCGACGGGTTACTCCTCGAGAATGGAACATTCATTTTATCTACGGTTCAAATTTCCATCTGAGTCATATTCATAATGCGATTTTAGAAAAAGATCCCAATGAAAATAAATGGATCTTGGCTATGATCATAGAAAATCGTCATCGTGAAATGCATTTTACTATAATTGAATTCAGTGAAGATATATTTAGTGGAAATTGTGTTTTGAAGCATCATTTATCCGAACCATATGACGTACATCCATTTCCAATTGGAATTCAGCCACAGGGTCGATATGCTTGCGTTGTTGAATTGATTTCGACAACGTGTTTTAATCTTAAAGATAAACAACTCGTTAGTTTTCCGAATTCAGTGATGTGGACAGAAGGAACGTTTATCTTTGGTCAATCATTGGTAATCACATCGGATGATCGATTGTTTTTGTTAGCGTATTGTTTAATTGAAACAGATGGAAGGGAACGTCCAGAGACGATTGTTTTGAATATTTTATCTGTTGATTTAGCGGATCTATCAAATCCACAATTGTTAGGCAAAACAGAATTATCCGTTCAACGATCGCCGAGTGAATATTTTTTGTATCAAAAAAAGTATTCGTATTTATCGTTATCGATGGATGATCTATCGAAGAAGATAATTGTTGGCATAGCTTGTGTCAATCGAGTTGTTATTTTATCTGCGTTGAACAGATCGGAACCAGCGAGCATCATCAAAGAACATCATTCAATAGATTCAATCAAATATTTTGGTAAATCTGTTTTAATGTTAGATGAAAATCGATATGCTGTTCTGATTCCTTCGATTGCACCGCTACTCGGATGTCTTTCTCAAATTCAAGTAAAATTTTCACTCGAAAAACAAAAACAACGATTTCGCTAATCTATTTTTTTAGTTTTTTTCACTGGAAGATCAACGAATCGAACCGAAACCAATATTTGTATTTCCAAATAATCAACAATTACTCCAAAATAAACCAAATTCATTATCAACACCTTCGATATTAAGTCTCGCGAAATGGAATTCGAATGAAATAACGATTATTCTCGATACACCAACTGGTATTCTGATTCCATCGAGTTCACCTGGTTATTATTCAGGAACAATCGAAACATTGAAGAATACCGATGTTCAAATCTATCAACCGACAAAATGTTCACCAGGAACGTATCAAAATCGTCGGAGTTTAGGACCTTGTGCTATTTGTCCAGCAGAAACGAAAAACAACGGTAGTTTCGGAGAGAAATGCGCAAAATGTGTGGAAACAAAAACAACAATTTGTTTTCCGGGATCGAAAACAGAAACAAATATAACTGAAATGTTAATTAATGATGAACTATATCCTTTTCCTGGATCGTCGGATTCAACTCAATTCGAAGATATTCTCTTACAGAATATGTTAACATTATCGACAAGTTCTTTTCAATGTTTTGTTCACTCGCCTATATTCATGGCGAGTGTTGCGCTTCTCCTATTGACAATTGTCTATCTTTTCATCACTCTTATTTTCAACAATTCGAAATACAAAAGATATCAAATAATCGTCAGACAAGTATTCGGCCATTTCGATCTTATAACTGACAAAGAACATTGTTTCGGTGGATTTATAACATTTTCATTATTAATCATCGTCATCTGTGCGTGTGTATTCAGCGTATCGTATTTGAAATTATATCCAATCGAACAATTAACAGCTGAAAAACAGAAGGCTGTTTCATGTGATCATAATTTAATAAACGCAAAATTTAGTAGTTCATTACAATTAACTTCAATTCGAAAGCATGCTGATGAAAAGCCAATATTCGATCTCTTAGAAACTCAACCAATTCAATTAAATATTCAATTGATCAGCACTAATTTTCAATGTCGAAATTTGCTAATTCACGAAAATCGAGGTCAAGGTTTATCGATTCCATGGACGGATTTTAATTGTTCGTCGAAGGATGATTTCTTGAATATAAGCACGATTCTATCGGAAAAAGTGATAACATTAGAATTTGATTTGAATGGTCCACATGCTATTGGTGCACTTTCTGTTTGTTTATCAAGTCCACCTTTGATAATAAACAATGGAGAATACGTTGCTTCGAAAATGAAACATTGCCGATTGTATTACAATCAAAATGAAACTCTCTCATCCAATCCAAATATCAATATCAAAATGGTTAAAATAATCAATCAAACAATCAGTAAAAATCTTCAAGACAATATCAATTATTCAGCGACTTGGTTACCTATCTTTTCATCGAAAACATTCAATGATCATTTATTATTTGCGCAAAACGGAGAATATTATCGGTATTTAACTTCGAAAATTTCTCTTCTCATCGATATTTCTCAATCGGAATTCTATGTTAAAAACACTCAAGAGCCAATTGCTCGCACACACGAGATTTTCTTCACAACGATTCTTTTCTCCAGTAAGCCTTTCATTTATTCGAAAAAACGAAACAAAATCAATTGATTATTATATTTGATTTAGTGTTGTGTTTGGATTTAATTGCACTTTACTTCACAATATTTCGAATGATCATTCGTCCGTTCTTTTATCTCTTAAAAAAACGTTTGCATCTGTAAAATATTTTCTTTATAAATAATACAATGTCAACGAAACGTATTTCAATCACGCTGACAGCTTATGCTTGATAAGAACTGTTAGTTACTGATAAGAAAATATTTTGTCGCATCATTTTTGTAAATAATACTGAAGTCTCATGGTTAAAAACATCTTTAGCAAAGTAGATGCACACAAATTGAATAATCGATCGAGAGAAATTGACTGTCTATGAATTTAGTTTCGACGTTCGAAAAGTGTTAGTTTAAGTGGACAAAAGACCACAGTAACCACCGATGAAGTAAAAATATCGTTTTGTTGTTGTTTTTTTTTCTCAATGAAAATGATGCGTAGGAAGAAATTCATCATCAATTTGATCGACCACTTGAATTCGTTTTGTCGTTAATTTCGAATTCAGTTGGCCTTGGTAATGTATGGCGATTTCCGTATCTTGCAGCTCAAAATGGTGGAGGTGCTTTTCTTATTCCATATTTTACTCTTTACTTTCTAATCGGTGCACCACTCTACTTCATGGAACTCGCACTCGGGCAATTTACTAGTCGAGGACCTGCTACCGGTTTTGTTCACGCTAAAGGATGGCAAGGTGTTGGCGTCGCTATGATTATTAATAGTACTTTAGGTACACTTTACTATAATGTACTTATTGCTTGGTCGTTGATTTACTTTGTTCTTTCGTTTCGAACTGACCTTTTGTGGAGTACGTGTGGTAATTCGTGGAATACGGAGAAATGTTTTGTACCTGGTAGTTCGAGCGATTTTCATGAAATCAATGGAACAACATGGAATTGTACTGACGCGCAACTTCAGAATATATCTGAATATGGTTGTGTAATTGTTAATCTAACTAGTAAAGTACCAGCTACTGAAGAATTCTATTTGTATGAGACCGAATTCATGATGAAATCGATTGTTTTCTAATTATATTTTATTTAGTCGGTTAATCTTAGAACGAAGTCTCAGCTTTGATCAATTCGGTAGTCCAACATTATACATGTCGTTAGCTTTACTCTTTGCTTGGATTCTTATTTGTGTTTGTATTATTCGAGGTGTTCAATCATCGGCTAAAGTAAATCGAATTTCTCTCAAGAGAAAATCTAATGATGTGGATTCATTTAGGTTGCTTATTTTACAGCCATCTTTCCGTATATTGTTCTTTTAATTTTAATTATTTTTACTGCAACACTCGACGGTGCTCGTGATGGTATTCTATTCTATGTGGTACCGAAATGGGACCTTCTCGGTGATTTTAAGGTAGAAATCATGTTTTTTCTGTTCTTCGATGACTTTGCTTCTCTCTGTATCAGATATGGCAAGCAGCGGCTTCTCAAGTTTTCTTTTCTCTAAGTTTGAGTTTTGGTTCTCTGATTGCCTATGCNGCTGCCAATCCGTTCAACAATAATTTCTACAAGTAAAAAAAAANCGTTTGTTTTCTTGTATAACGATCGTATATAGACAAATGTGTATTGTTGTTTCATGCGATTGTTTTACTGGTGTATTTGCTGGTTTTGCTGTTTTTGCAACGATTGGATTTCTTGCTAAATCTATCGGCGAACCCGTTGAAGTCTATGCTGAATCCTCAGGACCTGGTTTAGCATTTATTACCTATCCTGAAGCACTTTCGAAAATGCCCGGTAGTTCATTCTTTGCAATCATTTTCTTTCTTATGTTACTCGCTCTTGGTCTCGGCACACAAGTATAGAACTCTCGTGTTTTTTTTGTTCCGTATGACGTACATTGTTCTATGATCTAGTTTGCTTCGACGGATGTTATTATTACAGCTCTTATGGAATATTTTCCATCGCAAGCCAAACGACGATGGCTGCTCGTTATTATAAGTTGTATCGTGTTCTTTCTTGTTAGTTTGCCATTTGCTTGTCCGGTATGTTTTTGTTATTTTGAGAGTAATTGAATTTTAAGTGTGAAATTTTAGGGTGGAATTTATTTATTCGAATTATTTCAAGAGTATACAGCGAATATATCGTTGGTAGTTATTGGATTTTTTGAAGTTGTCAGTGTGGCACATATTTATGGTTTGTGAGAAGTTTTCTTGAGAGATTTACTTTCGATATTTAAATTAGGTTTTAATCGATTTATGAACGATATTAAAATGATGTTAGGCAAACGAGCAGCGGAATACTATCTGTTTATTACTTGGTGTATCACAGCACCTTTGCTGACGCTCGTATGTTTCATTAGAGAAGATTTTCATTGAGTTTTTTGTTCTTTTTGTTTTAGATTTTAACTGTATCGAATTTATTGAATTCTGTTCCATTGAAATTAGGAACTAGCGGTGGTTTTGATGAATATGAATTTCCTAAATGGAGTACGGCTTTAGGTTGGTGCATATTCATTTTTTGTATTATTCCAATACCATTGGTTTTCGTCGTTCGATATATTCAAGAATATCGAATACTTGTTCGACAACGATCAGTAAGAAAAACTTTTCATTTTCTTTTTCTTTTGTGTTTATTTTTTGAATTTAAAGATGCGACGGCCATTGAGTCCGAAAAATGAACTTGATGTGCCGGATTATTTAGCAGCATTTAAAGAAGCGAACAAGCCAAGTGATACGTGGGGACCGAGAAGACGAGAACATCAGAATGGTGTGTATGAACGCATTCGTCTTGAACCAATTGGCAAGAATTATGGAACAAACACAAACACAAACACAACAAATACTCCGAGACAAACGTATATAGAATATGAACGAACACATCAATTTTAATTTTGTAAATTATAAGATTACGTTTAGTTTTTTTTGTTTGATTTGAAATAAAAAGAAAAGAAATGACGCATACTAAATCAAAGTTGGAACCCAATATTGAGTATCGGTGACATTGTAATCAACAATAGCAACATTGAATCCACCAATAGGAGCTAGTACACGCCACCAAGCATTTCGTGGTCCGACTCGATACGTTCCGTTTCTATGAGAAGTTGACACCCATTCTTGATTTGCATCACCTGTCCAATGAGTTGTTTGAATTTGACCTATCGATGCTGTTGCATTCTCAGTATTCAACGCACTATTCATAGCACTTTGCGGTGTCAAACGATAAGTACCATCAAATTGCCAAGTAATATTCCATCGTTGATTTGATTTATTGCATGGTTCTTGAAATAATTGCACGGTACTATTCGTACTATTTGTTGTTGTACCAAGACATTGATCGGATTGTAATTGTGGAGAAAGACGATAGATTCCATCGGTAAGAACACGAGCTAGACCTTCTTGCAATTGCCAATATGCTGGCTTCGGTTGATATTGACAATCCAATGGTAAACCTTCGGATTTCGTATAATTTGTATACAAAGGCAGCCAACTGTATCGATCTGTATATCCCCAAGACATTATTGCTGGCATTTTCGGATAAAAATAAAGAGCATAATCAAGAAGTGCACGATAGACACGGGCTTGATCTTGTACAGCACTCATATTAATCGGATATCCATCTCTCATAAAAATTGAAATATCAAGTTCTGAGATTGTTACACTGATATTTAAATCAAGAAATTGTTGAACACTTTGATAATGACTATCACCAGGTGTGATTACTGTCGAACTGTTGATATGCCATTGCATGCCGAGACCGAAGATCGGTATTCCTTGGGATTGAATCCATTTAATAAATTCCAATACTCGATCCGTTTTAACTCCAGTGGTTTCAATAACATATTCATTATAGAAGAGTTTCATCTCTGGATCGGCTTCATGTGCAAATTGAAAAGCATAGATGATGTAATCAGGACCTAATTTTCGAAGCCAGAATGAATCTCGTATATTGTAAGGTGTTCCAACATTATAATCACTGATAGCTTCATTAATAACATCCCACCATTGAATTTTGCCTTTGTAACGTCCAACAACTGTATGAATATAATCGCTTAGCAAAGATTTTGCTTTATCCGGTGTCATCGATGATTCTTGTTTGAGTATCCAATCGGGAATATTTCGATCGTAAGCCCAAACTAAATTATGTCCTCGAATTTCTAAGCCCATTTGTTGAACCCAACCGGTTGTATTCGATGTTGCACCCAGCATCCAATCGGAATCATTGAAATCATAGTGATTTTCTCCTAACCAAATATGTTTTGCCATGAGTTCGGATCCTGGTATGACTAATTGATAGTTTTGACGGAGATAATCACTGTATCGACCATCGTCAGCATTTGCTCGGAGATATCGAACAGCAACGGCTGTTCCTAAAGTAAAGCCTCGAAGAGTTGACGAAGCTTTCAAACCAATTGGATTAATCGAATCAACGATTGCACATTCAAACAATATTAAGAAAAACAAGAATGTTATTTGACTAGTTCTCATGAAGAAAGAAATATGTCCTTTGAATATGATATATTTTTATTAGTAATCTATTTTAATTGTGGCTTTTCTCATATTACATTACAATCATATGTTAAATCCTTTTCTTTTTAAATCATAGTCAACGTCCAATATTGAAGATCACTTTGTCTATCATCGACGATAGCAATTATCGATGCATTATAAACTGTTAACACTCGCCACCAAGCATTACGTGGTCCAAGACGAAACGTATCATTTCCTTTCGGTGTAATAACCCATTCTTGATTTGTATCACCTGTCCATTGAGTTGTGCCGACTTGTCCGATGGTTATCGATGCATTGTACGCATTCAATGCACTTTCAATTGTATTTTGTGGAGAAAATCGATAGGTACCATCTTTTTGCCACGTTACATTCCATTGTTCATTTGTATTCTTACAACTATCGGCATACAATTGTAATGTACTATTGGTATTATTACTAGTCGTTCCAAGACAATGATCTGGTTGTGAAATAGGAGAAATTTTGTAGAGACCATCGGCTAGAACTCGTCCTAGTTCTTCTTGTACTTCCCAAAATGCAGGCTTAGGTTGATACTGACAATCAAGTGTTAAAGCATTGCCTCGAGTGTAATTACTCGATGTTGAGACAAAACTATAACGATCTGTAAATCCCCAAGTTGCAACCGAAGAAATGTTCGGATAGAAATGTAAAGCATATTGAAACATTGACCGATAGATTTGTGCTTGTTTAATGAAATCATTTGGATCAGCAGGATATGCACCATTTGTTTTCATGCCTACATCGAGTTCAGTAATGGCAACAAGTAGATTCAAATCAATAAACTGTTGAGCAATCTGATAATGAGCATCACCTGGTGTGATTACTTCAGTTGTACTAATATGCCATTGCATACCTAAACCATCGACTGATACACCTTCGGATTTAAGCCATTTTAGTAATGCTAACGTATTGTCAGCTTTGTAACCTCCATGTTCTATTGAATATTCATTGTAGAATAGTTTAACGTTAGGATCAGCTTCACGAGCNAAAATAAACGCATATTTNATATAATCTGCACCTAATTTTCGATACCAAAATGAATTCTCCAAATTGAATGCAGTCGTTTGATTATNATCTGAAATAGCTTCATTGATTACATTCCACCAATAGATTTTTCCACGATAACGACCAGCAATTGTATGTATAAAATCACTCAACAACGACAATGCTTTGGCCGGTGTAATCGATGCTTCTTGTTCTAACAGCCATGTCGGTACTCGATAGTCTTTGCCCCAAATTAGTGCATGTGCTTTAACTAACATTCTATTCTGTTGAATCCAACCTGTTGTATTCGGCGTTGAGCCAACAAGCCAATCTGTATCCGTAAAATTATATTGATTCTCATTCATCCATGTATGTGTAGGCATGAAGGCCGATGCTGGAATAATCAAATCGATATTCTGTTTGAGCATGCTAATATATTGACCCATGTCAGCATCTCCACGAAGATACGCAACGGGAGCTTCAGAGCCTAATGTCAGACCACGAAGAGTGGCGAGTGCACGCAAACCGATAGAATTCTGCGTGTGAATGACATTGATCGTAGCTAAGAAAAAAAACAGACAAGTTCTTATCATTCCGATCGAATATTGAATAGATAAAAATAAAATGCTTGTGTTTTATTAGGGATTATACAATAACGACACTATCGTATTTCACAAAAAAAAACTTCGAGTTAATAACCACTGTTGACTTGGATCCATTGTATAATTCGTTACAACAATATGTGAAGTTTCATCGACAGCTAAAACACGTTCCCAAGCAGTTCGTGGTCCGAAACGATATGCATTGTTGTCTTGTGGTGTAATCACCCATTCTTGAGTTGCATCTTCAGTCCAACTTGATACAAAAACATAACCCGTTGTTGTTGTGTTAGAAACACTAAGAGCACTATTAATGGCAACTTTTGGTGAAACACGATAAGTTCCATCATTTTGCCATGTGACATTCCATTGTGCATGCGAATCATTACAAATTCCAG
>JGI26531J51214_10001851_pt1 | contig 14623 bp, 6 predicted proteins | sample ThiBiot_500_biof_2_FD_51214 | JGI IMG/M metagenome (IMG submission 51214)
AGCTAATATTTTCTATTTTGATACGCATCAATGATCCACCTTAGAGAAATCATGCAGTCTGATCATGATATATTTCGAATCGTTTGAGGGCAAATCGAGAANACTAATATTTTTTGTTGGGTCACATGCTTCAATGATTCTATAAAATATCATACACCTATTTTGGATCGAAGANTTNCATTCGTTAGATGTCGGTAATANGCATTTCATCANAGTTATATTTATTATGATTCGTTAAGACCGATATAACAAATATAAAGAAAGAAGGACATCATCATCATACATACTATGATGTATTCATCGTGAAATGTCTGAAATAGATTCACATGTTTGTCTATTGTAGATTCTCTCGTACACATTTTCAATTATCTATCAAAAAAAATGGAATTTGGCGAGAGAATGCTTAAAAAATATGGTTGGGCTGCCGGTAAATCGATCGTATTCGAAAAAGAATCGATGTTCTATCTGAATTTTATTAGACAAAGGTCTTGGTAAAGATAATCAAGGAATGAAAACAGCATTGAAACCTGTCTTAAAATTCGATCAACGTGGAGTAAATATATCGATTGATTTGAATATTTGAAATTGATTTTTAACAACAACAAAACATTTAGGTCGGTTGTAATCAGAAAGATGAATATTCAAGTGAATTTAAATGGTGGGAACATACATACAATCGAGCAGCTCAGAAAATAGCAGATCCTTCTCAATCGTCTGAACCAAAAGAGAAAAAACGTAAACATGAAGAAGAAAAAGTCGAATCAAAGAAAACTGTTTATTCGCGTTTTGAAAAAGTTAGATTCACATCTATGAAAACGAAAATAACAAAATTCGACCTCGTTTTTACTTAGGGATCAATTCTAATCGGTAATAAAGAAGAATCAAGTCGATTAGAAGAAAAAGAACCTGTTGTTACTGAAACAAATATTCCTGCAATGTAATTCTTAATTATTTTCTTGTTTTAAAAAAAAAACATGATTTCGCATTTTGCTAGGCCAAGTGACGAAGAATTGCTTCGAATTTGCGGTGGACGCACAGCTCATAAGTATGATCGAAACATTTTTTTTAAAAAACAATACAACAGTTGTTTTATTGAATTTCAGAGGTGCTCGTCATGGTATAAAAATGAACGGTAAACTGCAACGTTTACAAGAACAAGAAGAACAAACTGACGAAACTATCGAAAAAAAGAAAAAGAAAAAAAAACATAAATCAATTGAAACGACCGAATAAAAATCTCGTTATACTCAGAATAATTCGATTCTGTTTGTGTTCTTTCAGATCATGTCTTATAGTCGAGCAGCGATTTTCGGTGTTCTTTCATTGAATCGCTTCGGCAAACAATTTAAACGTGCTCTACCCTATCTACTCGGTACGGCAACAAGTATCACCTTTTGCTACGTTCATAAACCATTTCAAAAACACCATGCTGGCATGTTGGATTTCTTTCGTTTGACACCTGCATCGTTCGATACGGATGTCGATGATAGTTATCCAACGAAATTCATCGAGTCATTTATGAGCGAACCGATCACCGACAAGAATTTTCTGGAAAAGAATGCATCGAANTCATACAAAGCACGAATGGAAATATTCATTCTGAAATTACAGAAACAGATTTGTCGTGCGTTAGAACAATACGAAGAAAAACAGAATAGTAACGTTCGTTTTCAAGTCGATCGTTGGACACGTGAAGAAGGCGGCGGTGGTATAACATGTGTCATGCAAGATGGTGAAGTTTTCGAAAAAGCTGGTGTTAATATATCCGTCGTTCATGGTTTATTGCCGACGGCAGCTATCGAACAAATGCGAGCACGTGGTCATGAATTTGTTGCTCGAAATCAACCGTTGGAATTCTTCGCCACAGGAATCTCATCGGTTATTCATCCGAGAAATCCTCATGTGCCAACAATACATTTTAATTATCGATATTTCGAATTGATCGATGTCGATGGTAAAGTTCACTGGTGGTACGGTGGGTGAGTTGATTCAATGGAAAGTATAGATTTTGATGTGAAAATAATTCTTGAATTCGTAGTGGCACGGACATGACGCCGTATTATTTGAACGAGAATGATTGCAAACATTTTCATGCGTCGTTGAAAAAATCCTGCGACAAACACGATCGAAGTTATTATCCGAAATTTAAGAAATGGTGCGATGATTATTTTAATATTAATTATCGTTCGAATGAACGTCGTGGCATCGGTGGTATATTCTTCGATGATTTCAATCAACCAAGTCAAGAATCATGTTTCAATTTTGTTAAATCATGCGCAAATACAATTATACCATCGTATATCCCGGTTGTTCAACGAAATTATCAACAAACATATACCGAACAAGAACGTGAGTGGCAATTATTACGACGTGGCCGGTACGCTGAATTCAATCTTGTCCTNGATCGAGGAACGAAATTCGGTTTACAAACGCCTGGTGCACGTATCGAAAGTATACTTATGTCATTACCACCGGTTGCTAAATGGAGATACGGCTGGGATTACAAAGAAAATTCGCCAGAAATGAAATTATTAAAAGTTTTAAAACAACCAAAAGAATGGGCTTAAATGTTTTCGTTTTATTGTTTTTTCTTCGCTTCTCCTTTTGCATGACTGAACATTGCTCAAGAAGAACCCTTGATTATGTTAACCGTTTTCATGACAAAAAATATACAACAGTTCGATATTATTCCGACAAATATCTCTTCTCAAGGTCGTCTATCTTTCAACAATAAGTATGTCAATGTCATAGTGCCTCGTACGAGAAACAATTTATTGTATGGATAAAAAGAAAGCTACATTTATTATTTTTTTCGTCTCGATTTTGATCTTTTGTTTTGAAGATTGTCTAGTGAAAAAGCTTCGTCTGTTGACGATGCCACATCTGAATTAATCAAAGTCTCATTAACTTGTTGTCCATTATTTTCTAATCCAACGAGAATAATCATCGTATGTTTGAGTAAAATACTTTCATCGATCGATATCGTTTCGATATCATCTTCAGTTATTTGACAATTCCAAAGATCCGTTCGTTTGAGATAAATTTCAATTGGACTATTTAAATCAACTGAATCCGGTAGAATTCGTACCATAAAACGTTTTAATGTACCTATCCATTGTTGAACATCACGTAATTTGCTGGCTATCTTTTCATTATTGATAGTTAATGAAAGAAATTTCTCTTGAACAGTTTGCTGTTCATGATGACTGATAGTTTCATCGTTTAGTTTTTGTTTAATACGATTTCGAAAGATTTTATCGAATGCAAATTCTTCGATTAGCTCATAGAAATCGATGATATATTCCAATTCTAATTGATTGAATTTCGATTGAAGAAAAAGATTTCGATTGAGAAATTGTTGCAGTTGAATATATTCACGAACGAATAGATCAATTGTCGATATACTCGAACGATAATTTCGATTTTGTAAATATGTAAAAATCAAATCTAACGATCCGAGATATTGTAAAATATCGTTCGTGTCCGTTTGATTTAAATCACAAATATATTGTCGTCGTCGTTCATCGGGTATTGATTTTTGTTGAACATGTTGTCGAACATGATTAATCAACGTATTATTTTCACTATACAATTCAAATTGATAATGAATCTTTCGATATTCATCCGTATTTATCAATGGCAAACGATTGATCATTGATCGTAATGTTAGTTCGATTTCTTCGTAATCATAGATTAATTCTTGACTTTGTCCGTATTCGAAATTAATGACAAGTGCATGTTCTTGAATTTGCTTATTGAATGTATCACGATCGAATCGAAATAAATGTTTATCAGTTATTAAATGTACAGGCATCGAACGAATTGTTGCCGATTGAAGAATTTCATTATGAAAATAATTGACAATATCATTTTGAAATTTAGCAAGTGTATCTAATGTTGCAAGAAGAACCAAACTACTATCATCTTTCGATAGATTCAATGAGAAAAATGCTAAATTCTTTTCATTACATTTATAATTCATTAGATTTCGTATTTGACAACCATAACGAACTTCAGTTAATTCAATATGCGCCCAAGCTTCTTTGAATTTCTTATATAAACTACTACCTTTATCATCTAAACATTCACGAATCGATTTAACAATAGCATCTTGTCGACTTATTCGATAATTATATTTCTCACGTAGATAGTTAATAAATTGAATAATCGACGATAGATATTGAATATTACTGAAGATTTCGATTCGTTCGAGAATAAACATTGTCAATGGATATGCCAAGCGACTTGATGGAAATGTTTGAAGATCATGAAATAATTGATTGAGATGATTTTGTTGTTGAAAATTTTGTGTAATATTAAAGAAATTCAAATATGGATATCGACCGGATATTTCTGTTCGTTCATCGAGAAAATTCGTTAATGCATTTGAATTTTGTTCATTTTGAGTATATTCAGCATAGTTTTGTTTATATTGAGTGATTTTTTGCATTATTGGTGATTGATCGAAATCGAATAGATTTTGATCAATGAGTTTTTCGAGTTCAATGACTTTGTTTTTCGAATCTAAATGACCCAATGGTTGTTCGAAATCATTGGTTGACATAGAATTTAATAATTGAAACATATAAATATAACAATCTCGTGGCGTTTGAAGACATTTTTCTAATAACGAATAATCTTTCTCGATATGATTTTGAAAGAATTCATGATGAGGAATTTTCCATCGTTCGAACTCGTCGGATGTTAAATATTGAAATTCTTGTAAGAGAAATAAAATTGAATGAAGAATAAAATGTAGAAAACGAAATGATATCGATGATCGAAGGTATTCAGGACGTTCTTCAAGATTCGATTGATCACTTGACACAACTTCNTAATATCCAAAGTTTGTTTCTTGATTTGCTCGTTCAATATAATCCTTCATAAATTTCATGCCTTCTTCAAGCGGCCATTTTATTTGTGGTGGATCACGTTGAATGATTTCGCCGTATTTCGATGTGCCAATATCACGTTTGCATAATGGACATTGACTTTTTTGATTCGGTATGCCACAATGTGAAAAATGAACAAAAAATAGACAATCTTTCGAACATTGATAAATATATTTGCCAGCCGACGGCAATCGTCCAGCTTTTAAACGCATCTGAACTGTTTTTCGGATGCAGAGCATATTGAATTTAATTGGATCGTAATTTTGCAAACCGAATAGACAAAGTTTTTGTAAATGTTCGAAATAATTTTCCGGCATTTGAGAATTATTTTCAAAGAGAATCGTATTGAGCCAATTGGCATGTGGTAATGATTTGAAGGCTAATGCTAATGCGAATACATTGAGTACGACTAAACGAAGAGTTACATCTCGAGTTGTTTTCGATGAATCAAGATGAAAATAAGAAGTTCGTGTGAAATTCGAACAAAGATTTTGTAAGAAACGAATACCAATCGGTTGAAGAATTATTTTCGATTGTTTTGAAAGCATTCCTTCAAAGAAATCTTTATAATTTTCATTCGTTGACATTGTTCGACTGGAATATTGAGCGTAATATTTAATAAACCAAACATAAAAACAATAGATTAATGACGGATNATTCGAACAGGAAGAAATCAATTCTTCAATCGATTCTTTGNCAGTAAAATCCGTGAGAATACGGTTGACTCGTTTGTATTCATCTTCGGCATAGAACAACGGTATTGGCATGAGAAATTTTGGCGTATTCGAAAGATTTTCTTGATCATATTTTTCATAGAATTCATTGAGCCAATTCAGTTTTCGATAGGCAAGATGTGTTTCTAAATCTTTTAAATTCATTTTCGTTAGAAACAGAGTTTGTTTAAGAATGTATAATTTCATTGTCGAACAAAATAATGTTTCATTACGCGTTAGATATTCATCTAATTTCTCGGAATTTGGAAAATTCCAATGTTGACTAAGCGAATTCGAATATAATTGTGCGTAGTATTTCAACCAAGCTAAACAACGAATCAATTGAATGTACGATGACATTTTATTCGTTTGAAATTTATTGACAAATTCAATACGTTTGGCAAATAGATCGTGATGTTTACTGAGATATCCTTTCAATCGGTTTTCTTCGGTTGATGTTTTAAGAATAAAATTTAAATATAAACGATCGGTTAGTAAACGTTGAAGATTAATTTGAGATTTTAATTGTTGATTCAATTGATTGATTTCATCGGATTGATCCAATGGAAAATCATCATTGGATTCGATATTTTCCGAGAGATTAAAATCTGAAATAAGCGAATAGAAAATTGTCGACGAATATTTCCAAAGTGGTTTTTCTTTTTGATCGATTAATTTCAATAAATTCCATAGTTCATTTTTGTTTTGTTTCCAACAATCCTTGAGAAATTGTATTTCTAATTTCAATAGAATCCATCGTATATCGGATTGATTGTATTCGGAACCTGATTCATGAAGAAGATTTCTTTCCAATTTCGTCATAAATCTATGAATATCATCACAAGTTCGAATTTGATAGTCATTCGATATTTTTCGATAGATTTCAATAGTTTTCGATGGAAATAATGTTTGTATACAACGAAGTAAACTCATTAGTGAACATAATTTATCAATATTATTCACTTGATAGACTTGAAGATTTAAACAACGTTGATAAATCGAACTAAATCTTGCTATAACATGTTCGATATCCGTACAATTCGATATCAATCGATTCGAAATAATTTCTTTGATTAAATTCATAAGAGTAACTTCAATAAATGGATCAGTATCTAATTCAAACAAATGACTCTCAGTAATTGCTCGACTATTCGGATCAACAAGACGATATTCATCATCTTCATAGACAATTGAATAGATCGATTTCGGTGAGACTTCTAATAATTCAATCGATGTTATTTGTTCATTGAGTAGACTCGTCAATGTATTTTCATCGATTATTTTCAAACCATCTTCAATTATATGTAAAATATCGATTAATTCATTCGGATCAGATAATAATTCAATCAAACGATCGATTAATTTTCGTTTGAGATTTGTTGTTAGGATTTTCAATGTTAACTCAATTGAAAATTGAAATTGATTATCAAGATGAAATAATCTCAATTGATCATGATAGTAATCGTTGAGTAGTGATTCATTCGAAAGAATTTCTTCGATTAATTCAGTACCATAGATACTTTTCTGTTTTAATAAATCAATTGCTTGTTCAATTTCAATATCTTTGATTTGTTTGAAAATACTTCGTTCTTTGAGTGCATAAGGTAAACGAAGATCGATTTGATAGTTGATTTCGAGTCTATCTGAATTCATAATTGAATTATCGATGGTTTTCAATGTCGATCGATAAGCTTTTTCCCAGAAATTTCTTTTCAATGAATTTGATTTCATAAAAAAATATGAATCAATTAAATTGTATGTTTCAAAATGATGAATTAGTAATTGAAAGTAGGTATTATAGTAAAGCGAGAAACTCGCTTGAAGAGCTTCGTCAAATGATCGACTTGTTAATGATATTTGACTGTCAGNGAGTAGATCTTTTCTCCAATCTTGAAAACGTTGATCATCAGGATTTGATATTGTTTTTATGAAATAATCGATTGTTTCGAGAAGAATTCGACGAAAATATTGATCGGTTTCATGATTTAAGATTTGAAATAAACGATTGTATCGTTCAGTTTGAATATCTTTCGATATTTGTTCATAACGACATTTCGATATTGTTCGATGAAGAAATTCATTGAAGAAAGTTTCTAATAGGAAATTATTCGATTTTTCGATAAAATACCGATACGATGGATTGAGAAGAATATCTTTGGATATTAAATCATTCGATTGATTGAGATTTTCAATCATGATTATATCCCAATTAGGAAATAGAACTTCATTTTTCATTTGAGACAATCGATTTCGTTGTATATGAAAGATTAACCAAAGATGCGACGATGGATGGTCAATCCAATGATTGAGAATATTATATTTTAATGAAAGAAGATGTTCGAATTCTCGATGATAATCAATACGAATAACAAGAATCGAATTCGATTGTTGTTTTGCATTCCAAGATTTTAATAGATTAATAAGTGCTAATTCGGTTTTAATGCTACTTAATTTAATTGTATGTATTTGTTCAGTTGTTTCATATTCAATTCGATCGTAACTCGGTGTATATGTATAAATAATACGTTTAGTTGAATGTGCTTGTGAAAATGTCGATGATACCAATCGATTAAAATTGACAAATTCTTGATGAATTTCATAATAGTCATTGATAAATTCATTTTCACCGTTGAAAGACAAAAGTAAAGGAAAATCGAACGAACTCGTTCGTAATAATTTCTTTTTACAAATTTCGAGAATAGTATTCTCGTCGAGACTTCCATCGTTTTCACTGATATCAATAATTAATCCACAAATAAAATCTTCATGAAACGGCGGAATTAAATGTTTGACAAGGAGAAACTCTGGATTGACATTTGTCAATGGTAATTCAGTAAGCCAGTTTATTAAACGTTCGGTTAATATTTGTTGTTTATGTTCGATGAGTTTTTTTCGTTCAACAAGATACTTTTGAAAACGATTGAGAAATGGTGGATCACTCGTATTAACATCTGCTTTTTTTACAAGAATTATCGAATAGAATTGATCGTGAATTAAACATCGAGGATTATAGATCGAACTCAATGCTATTCGACAGTATTTTTTTCGAGCTGTTATGGCAAAATTTTGATTAAATAAATCGTAGAGATTATCATATAAATGATCCATATGACGAACGACAAGTGTGATCGGTGTTTCAGCTAATAGAATAATTTCCATGAGAATTCGTGCACTATACGCTTCAGTATAAGTCCGTTTAGAAATGAAATCTCCCTCGAATCGACTGCCAACAAGAGTTTTAACAGGATAATTCGAGAGAGAATTCGTTATGAGATATCTTTCGATATGATCAATTGTACTTTCACGATCGGCAATTAACATTAAATGTCGATTATTTCGATTGGTTAAACATCGATGTATTAGTTCTTTGGGATTAGGAAGTGGATAAGCACATATTAATTCCTTATGTCGATTCATTAACGTGCAAAATTTCTCCCACATATATTCATATCCCAGATGGATTCCACCGAAATTCATCACTAATTGTTGATAGATAATTTCGAATATCATACGAGCAGGATATGTTTGATCGTCAGCAACAATACCCTTAATTAACGAATAATAATCTCGTAGACCGAAATAATTTTCCAATTGATATTCTTTTGACATGCGTTTTTGTAGATCGACATAGGCTTGCGATAGATTACGAATCATATTCGAATCGAAACGATTCTTAACGTGAGATTTTAAATTTATTTCAACAAGAAATTTACCAGTTTCTTCTAAGTCTGTATCATCAGGATCGAGACAAGCGATATACAATGCTCGATTCATTTTTGCTGCGTCCAAACGCCAATTCGATAGTCCAACAAAACCGAATTGACATTCTTCGATTTCTAAATGACCGTGTAAAACTTTCAGTGGATTATGTACCGATGATTCGGCAAGGCCAATTTCATCGAATATAATCACTGGTAATATCGATGAATCCGTTTCCATTTGCATGAATTTATTAGCACGTTCGAAAATTTGTTCGATATTTTTCGATGTACACGTTTGTGTGCCTTGAAATGTTACAGCAACTAATTCGGGATATTGCCGAAAGAGAAGTTTATTCGAACGTGAACCTTTAAAATTGTTCATGAGAATTTGTACAGCTGATGTTTTACTAGCACCTGGTTTGCCACAGAGAAATACTGGTATTCGATTCATAATACATGGAAATAGAACGAAGAGATTATCTCGTAGAGCTTGATTGAACGCCATGTCAACTGGTTTTTCTAATTGATTTAATAATTTTGTTTGTTCACGCAACAGTAATTGTTTGAATGCTTTAGCAAATGTCATTCGTTCTCGATGAGGATATTTCTCACAAAGATATTCATCGAGTTTATTTAAATATTTTTCTTTATGTTCTCGTGTTTCCAAACGAAAGTAATAGCATAGTAAGAGAGCTAATCGACTTGAATCTTTAGGTATTCGTTTTTCATCAACTTGAGTCGATTGAAGATACGCGTTGAACCATTGAAATAATCGAGCAAAACGAACAATATCTCGAAGACTGACACTATTGACATCTTCTAATTGTTTAAGAAACTTATGCGATTCCGAAACAAGTTCAATTGTTACTTCTAAAACATCAGGATTCTTACTAAAACATTCGTATGTACTCAATGTTGCTCGAATATAAGTTTTTTCTGTTTCATCATCGAGATTTCCGTAATCCCATACATATTCGAGCATGGTCTCAGGAATAGGTGTAACTGTATAGGACAGAGTTGGATGATTTTGTTCATGTTGTAATTGTTTATATCGATCTTTTTTCAAGCCAACATTCGATGAAAATATTGTTTTCAAAGATTTTTCACGTGTTGGATTACATGTTCCAAGAAAAACCATATTATCCGGAAGATTTCGTCCTAATAAAGTTCGTTCACAAATCATTTCCTTCAATAAACTTATATTAAATATCGTATTGAACTCATCGAAAAACACCCATAAACGTTTATTCTTAGGTAGATTGTTTGCTTGAATAATTAATTCATCCATTTTATTCAATAGAATTTCATTTGTTATTCCTGCATGTAATCGAAAAATGTACAATTCATCATTGAGAATCTTTCGACATAGACATATGATCAAAGCTGTTTTACCACAACCTATAAAACGAGAATAATTTCAATTAATAATNGTAGAAAGAAGAATCTCGAAAGTCTACCTGTTTCACCCATGATTAGTACAGGAACGTTNCTCTCAACTCGAAGATAAACGAGTAACATTTTGATAAAATTATCCGGTGTAATGACGTATGTTGTTTTAATGAGAGAAGCTATACGTGTTTTGAATTTATCAGAACTTTCATCGGANAATGAATCAGGTCTTTCTAATTNAACCGGTTCATCTGAACAAATCATACAAGTCTCAACATCGAAATTATACGTTNGAAAACATCGTGGACACACAGCTTTTAGAGTATATTTCGATGATAATTCAATTAATTTATGAAATAATTGTTCATGTTCTAATTTTCTATAATCNGGAAAGATACTTTTAGTCACTTTCNATGATGATCTATTCCAAAAAGATCNTTTCGAATGAGCTTTTTTATCATAATCATTAATATAAGTTTTAACTGATTGTGGAATGTTTTGTTCAGTTTTATAGACAAATATCGGATCAAATGTTGGCGTAAAAATCAACATAAATGGTCGAATTTGATTCCAACTAATAATTGCATCGCTAAATTTTTGTAACAATGGCGTATTCGTTCGTGTTCGAGTCAAACGTTGTTGTTCTCGAACATTTTCAACTGATACCGATGTAAATTCACGTATTGATTCGAGGAATGCTTTTAGTAAATCCATACGTGATTGTTTCAATTCCTTATCGGGAAGAAATACCGTAGAAAAAAATCCACATTTTGAAAATCCATAGAAGAGTTTATCAAGTATCGAAACATAGAGAAAGACTTTGATCCAACTCACATTCCGACTCGCGCTCGTATTTGCAGGAAAGAAATTATGTTGAAGTAATGCAGCGCATTCCGAAACCGACAATTGTTTGACATTTTCTCGATAGATATCCTTTCGAATAATTGATTGATCGGCCATCGCTTTTAAATAATTGCAAACGAATTTAACTTGTTCAGTAACATGAAACTGTTTCCAATCGATATGTTCAATTGATCGACATGGAATCGATTGAAATATGCCGATGGTATCGAATAGATTCGAATGAGACGATGAATCTAATTCGATATAAATAGGCGTTTGTTCAGGAATGAATATGCGTTTTGACCAAGAGAAAAACTTCGAAATAAAATGAGACAATTCATTAAATCATTGATTTGCTGATAGTTATCGATAACGCCAAGATCAAGATGAATTGCACTCGTAGAAAATTGTTCAGCAACTGCTAACAATCGTTTAGCAATTGAATCCGGTTCAACATTACCATTGATCGGAAATTTAATATGTTTTAACTTGTGAATTCGACATTCTTCACGAATCATATACGATTTGCCTAAGCCTGTAATTGTTGACGTGTAAATCCAACATCGTTGAATTAAATTCGATGTTAATTTTTTATATTCAACTCGTTGATTAACTCTTGTTCGCTAATTGATTGAATGAGTTGTAACAATTTCAAACCATCGATAAGTTGTAATTGAACAGCTGGTTTCGTGAGAACGAATGCCATGCAGAATAATTGTTTCGGATTTTCTATGATGAGATTTCGAATTAAATCGATCATTCGATCGTGAATATCGATGGATAAAATTTCCGGTTGAATCAATTGATGAAATTCTTGAGAGAAAAAACTTCGATAGATAAACGCACGAATTTGTATCCAATTGGTTTCATTCGTACAGTAGAAATGATGATTGACAGTCGGTGTTTGATCGAACCGTTTGTATAGCGAGAGAATACTTTTAAGTAATTGATTTTCATTGGTTTCGAGAAGAAAGATTTTCCGATTGAGTGATTGACCAAAAAGATGACAACGAGTTTGAATGCGTTGTTCACTGAGAAGCGAACCGAGATATTCGAGACGATCTTCAGGCGAACGATTTTCACGTTGATATTCATGGAGAATGGTCGGTTGAATGCCGATGTATCGTAATAAATGATAACCTTGATGATTTTCATTGGTATTATGTCGATTCAAAAGATAATCTTCAATGATATCGAATTGTTTCCACGAAAAATAAGTTAATTCAGGATATTTAATATATTTCTCGCATAGAGTTCGATCCCATGTTTGACAAATTTGTTCGAGATGAACATGAAAATCAGTTAAATCATTGAATTGCTCGTTTTCACAAGGAAATTCTGATTTTTTGTTGAGAGAACTTTCGATGAGCGGATAACCAGCTCGATCAAGATAAATCAATAGATGTAGAATTTTCTCGATTTTTTCAACAAATTGAATAAAATTTTGAAATTGTGCACATGACGATTTCTCATTCGTCCATGAATATTCAATTAATCGTGCACGATCACGTAATTCACATAGATCAGAAAAGTCGATATTTTGTGGAGATAAACGAATATCGAACGTATTATTTGTTTGAATTATTTGAACAATAGATAAACACATAATATTACCTATCAAACGTCGTTTTGTTTGTTCTTTATCAGTTAATTCGTAGTAGCTTTGTTTCATAATTGGTAATTCAATTGAACAAGTAGTAAAAAATTGTTGAAGATCTTCGATTTGATTATTAAATCGAGATTGCTCGAAACAATCAAGAAGTTTTGATAGATTGAACGTATCTGATTTCAATGCTTCGATTAATTTGTAAACTTGTTCGAAAAAATCTTTTAAAATTTGAAAATCTCGAACAGTTTTCGTTCCAACTAATTTCTCATTGCCATNATTGACATTTTCGAGAATATTTTCTAGATCAGTANTTGAGATTGTCTCGAGAAATTCAATTAATTCAATTGCTTTACTAAACTGCNTGAGAACAACGAATGTATTCGTTGAATAACGTGAAAGATATTCCTCAAAATATTGTTCGTAAGCATTCGAACATTCATCACCAAATGTATGTTCATTGATCTTGATTAGACTTCGAAATAACTCAGGAGTATTTTCTTGAGAACTCAAGTGAAATCGTTCGATTAAATTTAAACAACCATGACATATATGATCAATTTGATCTTTATGTTTCCAAAATTCGAATATGTAATGGATTTTCTCGGATAATTCGAGATGGAATTGTACGACGAGAAGATCGAATTCGTTTTTAATCTTATCGGTTTCAGTAAATAATTGTATCCATTCGGATATTGGTTCTTTCTCCCAGTTACCAGCTAAATGACGCATATGCTCACGAAATTGTTCGAAGATTTTATGAACATCTCTTAAAATCAGTATACAAATGCTATTTTCATTTGAATTTCGACCACGATTATTCTCTGGTAAAGATACTAAGGAAACAAAAGAATATCAGATGAGAAATGTTTGTTTTTTCTTCGACAAACTTGAAGATGATCTCTGTGATGGTAAACTGTCATCATCATCATCATCACTGTCCATATTGAACGATTTCGAATCGATGGCTTTCAAAGCATGCATGTCGATTGTTTTGATATCAGAATGATTATTTTGATTGAGATAATAATTATTCCAAACTTGAGAATTCAAAAATGGTTCAAGTTGAACTGCAATTAACTCGATTTTCTGTAATTCTGTTGGAATATGAACTTGTTGAATTGGTTTATCATAGAGATCGTTGAACATATCGCGTAATGATGAACTCAGTCGTTCGAAATCAGTAGCTTTGAAACAATAAGTTTCGAGAGTTGATTTTAACGATTGATACATTGATAATTTCTTTGCATGATCATTTAAAGCATTTTGAAAATGATTTTCAATTGTTTGTTCTTCTTTCAACGAAACTCGAATTTTATCCCAAATTTTTTGAAAGATTGTCAATTGATCGGTGGTAAATTTTTTCCAAATATGTATTTCTGATATTGTCACGCCAATTGGTATCCATTTTCTCCAAATCTTTTGTAATTCTTTGAGAATTGTTTTGTACAAATGCGATTCATGCAATTGTTTTTCGAA
>JGI26531J51214_10001882_pt1 | contig 14476 bp, 10 predicted proteins | sample ThiBiot_500_biof_2_FD_51214 | JGI IMG/M metagenome (IMG submission 51214)
ATTGTTTCGACTTCATGCCGGCTCTCTGGCAGAGCAATGAGTTCCTTTCTTTCAGGTCCGGAAACTGCTCGTAGAACGCTGGCAAGGAATTTTCTCGGGGGTGATGAATTGGTTGTCCAAGCCGCTACTCCTACATATGGCAAATCGTCTGTGCCAGCTTGATCTGCGCGGTGCCTCAGAATGTGGAACACAGTTCCGGACGGAGCGACAGACACGACATGAGAGGTCAGAACATAGTGGCCACCGTTCGACAGAGCTGAAAAGGGCAGGAGGTGGAGCTTGCCATCGGGCACCACAATCAACGTCTGCTTGTCCTTTAATTCTGGGATTCCACCCAGGAGACCATTGAAAAGTTGTTGTGCAAGGGCTCGATCGTTCTTTTGTCGCAATATCTCAGACCGGTATTGCGTTACCTCCTGCGTCAATATATCTTTCGACGGCAATGTATAGCGATGGACAGTTCGATCGGTCACAGCGAGAGCGTAAGATTGCGGGCTATCGAGGACATATTCAACAAAGAGCTCAGAAGGGCGAAGATCGCGTTGCAATTGCCCAAGCTCCACGGGTTTCGGAGCTGTATCGACTTCTGCTGAATCCGGGGTCAGTTGTTGCTCCGCTTGATAGATCGCGTCCAGTATGTGGCCTCTAGCACTCGATTCATCGGTGTCGAGCAATGCAAGGTTCAGCTTTGTCAGGCGCTGCTCCAAAGGATTCGGATCGTGTGGCGCAATCACTTCGTGATGCGTCAATGCTTGTGCTTCTACTCGCCCGCGCGCGCGTTCGATCACCCGAAACGCATCAGCGGTTCTGCCCTGATTGCTCAGTGACGCGAAATATCCTGAGTACACCCCACTCAGATCGCTCAAGAGTTGGCGTTCGACGGTCGGTGTCGGAACCTTGCTCAGAAGAGCGTCAAGCATGTCCGCGCTCTTCTCATATAGTTGGTTTGACGATTTGATGTTTCCGAGCTTAGCCATGATCTCGGCCTTGATCGCAAGATTCGTCGGCACAAAATACAACTCATCGGGGGTATGCTCGTTGGCCTTGATGGCCTCGTTGATAGCGGCCAGTGCCTGTTCCAACTTCCCTTGATGTAGATAAGCCTTTGCGAGAAGACCATCTACTTGAGTTAAGCCGCGCCAATGCAAGACCTGCCTCGCATATCGGGCCGACTGACCATAATCGGACACGGCTTGATCCCAATTGCCCATACTTTCGTAGACGCTAGCCCTGGTTTGGTAAACGTCGGCAAGATGTTCGACAAGATGATAACTGCCTACGCGCTGCATCTCCTCGCCCGCCAACGCTAATGCATCCTGGTTTTTGCCAAGACCGCTGAGTGCTCCTATTTTTGCGGTGATGGCAATAGTCGGATAAGCCGCGCCGGGAGTATCTTTGGCGACTCTGATTGCCTCATTCAGCGGACCAAGCGCCTCCTTATATTTGTGAAGCTCGACCAAACCGGTGCCATACATGCTGGCATATCGAATGTGTGCACCAGGATCAACGGCCTTTGCTACCATCCATGCCTTGACCACATCCTTCTTTGCCGTCGCCATGTCCCCGAGAAGAAAGGCTGCAATTCCCTGCTCGCCGACCGCTCTGGATGCGAGCAGATAATGGTGCCGCCGAAGCGCCAAGTCCTCAACATGAGTCCAGGTATCCCGCGCCATTCCAGAGTCGTAGTTGACTTCGAGCATTCCGAGGATGGTCAAAACGCGAAGCCGCGTCTCGGGATCACGCGCTTCAGGTAATTTCAGATCCTTTGTCAGTGTGACGATTTGGGCTGGAATACCCATTGAAGACTCGCTGTGAGCAGGCATTTCACTGACCCGCGCGTAGAGTGCCTTGGAGAGTAGGTGTTCCTGTACAAACTTAATTTCCGCTTGTCGGTAAAGAGGTTCTGCTGCTATCCAGCTGTTCAGCCACGACATATCGTCGGCTCGCTCGAGGAGCGCCTCTGGAGAGGCAGGATTCCTCCGGCGGAGGACGTGGCATCCGACAACACTCAACAGGACGGCCAACAGCAAACCGGCAGCAATGCGGAGTTTGGGGAGAACAGAAGCTCGCATAGCTACTCAGTTACTTACTCGCTAATGGTGCCAGAATCTCAAATCCGGGTCAACATTCACTCATATGGACACTTATGTCGAAAGGGCGATCTCGCTCGGTAGCGTTACGCAGGGAGTACTTCACCATGCAACGCGCTCAATAGTGGTGCTCAGAGCCCAAATGACATCGAAGACAGGCGGAAGAGTGCCCTATTCCCGGAGTATTTGAGCTGTTGGAGTATAGGTTATTTTCGGTTTGACCGTTAAACGGAAATCATCAACCTTCGGACACGTCGACTTGGTTGAGCAGCTCCAGTTCGATGAAATCCTCGAGGTTAGCAAACGGGGAGCCGAATCTCTTCGGGAGAGGGCGAGAGAGATGTTCACCCCCCATTCCAACTTCAATTTCAGAGAGACGGCATCTCTGACCTTCGCGAACTCTACCGAGTCAGTTGGACTTCAGGTCGCTGACATTCTCGCGGGATTCTGTATGCGATATGTGAAGGGCTTCTTCACCGAGCTAGAGCAGGGCAAAACCCATCGCTCACCAGACATACGACCTGCTGCGGCGCCATACCGATCCGGCAAACGGGGTTGGTGTCAACTTAGTCGTGCCGTCAAACTGGGCCGCCGCTTTGAGTCTCTTCAGAGAAGAGCAGGGCAAATCTTCGAAGTAGCACTGGTCAACGCGCACAATGCGATGTGGGTGACTGCTACAGGGGCTATCGCTACCCCTGAAAGACGACGGCAAGAAAATCAAAGCAAACGAGCTTGCAGCCCTACCGTTTCTGAATCGGCCGCAACGGCTTCCTCAACAGGAACACGCCACACACGCTTTTCCACCATCGTACTCGTATGCTCGAGCGCTCCGAGCGGCTCGATCCCCATCATATTCAATCGCTCGCAAAGCTCATAGACAACTTCGTCCCTTCGCAGGGTCCAAGTTGAAGCGAAGCAACGCCAGAAGACCAAACCTGCTCTTTCAAGGATGCGTTGTCGGTTCATGTCGTGCGCCCACTTGTCTGGGCCGTGATATTCGTCGCCATCGCACTCTATGGCAAGTCGCACGTCGCCTGCGCCCTCAACAACCATGTCGATCCTGAAGGCTCCTGTCTTCACCTGGGGAATGACTCTGTATCCGCGACGGGTGACCTCGGTGTACACATCACGCTCAAACCCGGATTCGCAGAGGTCAATAAGCTTGGTGGTGTCTTCGGTATTGAGCACCATCGGCTTGTCGAAGTGAGAAAGCAGACTGGCCCGAATGTCCTTGTCCGAAAGGTCAGAGGCGACGACAGAGCGCACCAGGTACATTCGGTCCTGGGCACGGCTCGCCGCAACGTTGAATCTCTGGTCGAACATGCTTCCGGACAGCGCCTTGCAGTTCCTCGCATCGGCAACCATCGAAAGGAACATGATGTGTCGCTCGCTTCCTTGAAACGCCCGTGCATCTCCGCAAAGGAACTTCCGCCGCCGCAGTTCGGCCGCATCGCATCGTTGGGTGACCACCGAATCGATATGCTTTGCCTGATCGCTACCGAGGAGAGAGACGACACCGATGGTGCGGTGGGCGAATTTCTCATTGGCGAGAATAGCGCTGATCTCATCTGCGATCGCCCGCGCCTCGTAATCGTTCCGGTCGTGCGCATCGCGCATCCCGCCTTCGACGTGAATATCGACCAGTGGAGGCTCGATGCGCTCGGAGGCTCGCGCGATTCGGAGCGGCAGAATCTGGTTCTGATAGAACGTCCGGTTCGAGTACGCGATGATTGGCGGCACACAACGGAAGTGTTCCCGGAGCATCACCTGGTCAGCGGCAAAAACCCGCGCAGCCAGATCGTATAGTGATTTCTCTGGCGTCATCTCAGCCTTGAATGGCTGGTCGGTAAGGAACCGATCCAGCAATTCCTGGATGCGGGTACTTTCGATGAACCCGCCGTCGGGCGACACCTGTTTATCGTCACCGACAACCAGAATCCTTTTGCCACGAAGGATCGCAGGCAACGCCCAAAGGTCTGACTGGCTCGCCTCATCGACGATCACAAGGTCGAACGCTCCGATATCTGCTGGCATAGCCTCGGAGATCCTGCTGTGGTTCATGATCCAGCAAGGAACTGCTCCGGCCGCGTCAAACATCATTTCGCGAGCGTCCCGCCGGTAGCGGGTGGCGTTCGGTCCAGTGCCTTGGCCGATTCTTCGCACTGCGGTCGCATATCCCGCTAATGCCTGGAGGACTCGCGGCGTTGCGTTCTCTTTGGTGGCGAGCCATGCAGCTTTTGCCACCATCTCTTGGTAGAAGCGCGCAAGGCCGCCTTCCACGTCGCGTCGCCGACGTGCCAGGGTTAGCAATTCTTCTCTCGCCTCGATCTGGTCAAGGTGCGTCCGCACTCTTGCCCAGTTCCAAGCATCTCTCCACGTTGTCGGGAATGTGGTGTCTTCGCCTGACGCTGAGATGGGCACGGAGCGGACCCGCGCTGCCAGCTTCGGCGCACCTGCCGCCTCAATCCTGTTGGACGCATCGCCCACAAAAGAGAAGTAGCTGGCGAGCGCAGCGATGCGTCGCAGCTCCTCGATCAGTTCCGCATATTGAGCGCCGGCGCGCTCCCTGGCGATCTGCTCATTGCCAAGCGTGTCGCGTACAAATGCCCGTAGCGTATCCGAGACGGGTCCCGATTTCCCAGCAAGTTTCTCCTGAATATCGCTCAACTGGATCGCAGCGCTGGACAGACCTGCGAACACAAGATGTTGGGACAGTTCCTTGCGAATCTCCTCAAGGTCGGAGCGGCCTGTGCGTGTTCTCGCCTCGAAGCCGTTGTCGAAAACCTCTGACGCACGTTTTCCAAACTGTAAGTCGAAATGCGTACCCAGTCGATGCGCTTTTCGAGCCGAGAGTGCAACCAATTCGAGCTGCCTCAGGGACGTGAGTCCACCAGCCAAAGCAGGAACAGAGAGTAGTTCATGGATTGCGTTCCACCGCGTCTCGAACGTCAATACCTGTTCGTGGAGCGCAATCCACTCCTTTACCTTTCGCCACTCATCCCGGTTTGCCGGAGCTCTGCCCTGAACGCGCACCTCGGCGATGTACTCCTTCGCATCGCTGGTTCCGATAGACAGGAAGCTAAACGGCTTGCCTGTCTCGACTGCTCGCGATACCGCCTCCGCCGTCTTTCCATCCTGGAGTGCTTCGCTCGGGAAAATGACCGGGAATTTGAGAAACTCAGCTCGCGCCTCGACCAATGCGTCCAGATCTTCGAACAGAGACTCCAGAGCAGAACGCTCTGAGGCAAAAGAAGCCTGTCCGCACCTCTTCCTCAGTTCGAAGGGCCATGACTCACCGACATCCTGAAGCTCGTCGGTGAGTTCGATCATCTCTTCGATCAGTTCGACAAACGAGCGAGCCGCTTCGAATACGTCAGGTGTATTGGCCTTCAGAGACGTCAGTTGGCCGCTCCGTACTTCCTCTTCGATAGAGCCCCGTTTGACCAGAACGTCATGCAAATCGCAGATCGATGCAACGGATGGAAAACTGTCTGCCGACGGGACGCGTGAGGTCACATAGACGAGATCTTCGCTAAGTGACCGTCGAGCCTCGCGGAGCCGGCTTGCTTCATCGGACGAAAGAGGCGGAGCGTGCAGCGGCAACAGCGTGATCTCGTCGTCAAACCAGCCATGCCGGTCTCTGCCTGAGACCACCAGTTCAGCGAGTTTTTGGGCACGCATCTCCACGCCATCAACCTCGATCGCAGAGAGCTGCTGTTGCGCAATCTCGTCGATTCTTCGGTCGATCGAAATCAACTCCAAGTGAGCACGGTCAATGGATCCGCGAAGGCGCTCAATCTCCTGGCGGGTCAACTCTGGGTTGATCTGCGAGACCTTGTGTTGGATCGCTTCGATGGAGCCCTGGAATTGGCGGATGCCGTCCCGGTCACTGGTAAGCAACGCAACAGTAAGCGCGCGTACTTCTTCGGGAATCTTGTCCTGCAAGACGGAGAGTGCTGCCTCACCGCGGGATGTGACGAGCACACGCTTGCCGCTCGCAAGATAATGGCAGATAACGTTTGCGATAGTGTGGGTCTTGCCTGTCCCCGGCGGTCCTTGAACGGTCACACCCGGCGCCCGCTTCAGCCTTTGCACGATGGTCACTTGCTCATCGTTGTAGGGCAGCGGGAAATACAACTCCTCGACCTTGCCCCCTGCACCCGTAGTTCCACGTCCTGACAGCCCACGGAATGTAATCGCCTCAAACTTGATCGGCTCATCAGACGACTGCGTTACGAGCGAGAGCGGGCCTTCATGGATCGTGCAACCTCCTTCGAGCTTCTCTTGGAGACGCTTGAGATCTTCGAAGAGATAGTTGACGGCCCTTGGTCGAGAGAGCAATACCCAAGCGTCCGTTACGACAAGGTGCGAGCTTGCCGGCGGAGCCGTGCCATTCTGGTTCAGAACTTCCTTGTACTGACCCTCGCTGTCCAAGTTGCCGGCAATCAGCTTGAGCACGTCAGAGTAGCTTCCGGGATCGAAGGGCGTCGTCGGTCGGTCCTTTTGCCTCGTCAGCTGGGCAATGGCACTTCGCTCGACTTCGATGGTTCCCGAGACCTGGCAGGCAACAAACGCATCGAGTTCAACGCTGGTCTCTGTCGCCCTCGGGCGGATCTCGATTGCCATCGATCGATCGTCAATCGAAAGCTCCATCGCTTGGGTCAGAAGAGGATATTCAAACGCGATGGTCTCCTTCTCCGTCTTCAGTAGCCACGACGAGATCCCGATGCCCCAGATCAACTCTTGCGGCTTGCTAGTCTGTTCGGCCTCCATCTGGTGCATTAATGTGAAGAAGTCGCCGTAGAGCGCTATGGTTCGGCGGCGCGGTCTCTCCCCTGTGGCCCAGTTTGTCCACAATGCCGAATACGCGGAAAGGGCTTCGGCAGCTGCCGCCTTTGCCTGCGCTTCGACTTGAGTTATATCGATCGGCTCGTTTCGCGCCTTGGCCGACTGCACACGTTGATTGATTTGCCTGGTGAGCGCCGCCTCATCGATCGACGGAGGCGGGCCATTCGGATCGGGGCTAAACCGGAGCAGCGCTTTGTGTGCCGGTTGAGGAGGAGGTGGTGGTTCGGCGACCAATCGGGGAACTCTGAGCCAGATATGGTCCCCAGCCACCTTGATGTCGAATTCGACACCGGGCAAACCGACAAGGTCGCCACGCTGACGCTGAAAGGTCTTCGCGTTCGCGAGTCGGTATGCTGCCGGATTGATCTGCTTGGCTTGCTCCTTGATGTAATCAAGAAGGCAGATTAGTAAGTCCCGCGGATCAGGCATTCAGTCTCCCCCTGAACTGGGTGTGCTCTACGGCGCCGTCTTGAAGCAGGAGGCTGTTGATGATTTATTGTAGCCAGACCAGCATAAGGGATTCCAGATCATTTAGATAACCGGAACACTTCTAGTGCTGATGTCGATCACCTTTAGGCTACCCGCAGGTGCGTTCCGCGCCGCACTTCTGCTCCCGGAACCGCTTCGTTCTGCGCCACCGCTGCTTTGATGGCGTCGTTGTCGGGTCGGGCCTCCTGGATGGAGGATTCCAGCGCCTTAGCAAGTTCATCGGGCAGCAGTGGAAGCACCGTCTCCCAGACAACTCCGGTGACGCGCGCCTCAATCCTGCAGTAGCACTTCGGCACCGCTGCCTGGTCGGTGATCCTCACCGAATCCTGGCTGTTCTTCTGAATTCGCAGGGTGAACTCGCGGCCTTCGATCTTTCTCAGTTCCCGGCTCATCATGTAGAAGAGGACCATCGACTTGGTCCGGTCCACCTTATTCGCCGCAGCGCGAGCACGATCGCCAAGCCGCGCAGCCTCGGCCCGGCAGTATTGCTCGCGGGCCTCCATCATGCGAACAAACCGGCCGATCCGATCGACCTTCTCGCCGTGAATTTCACAGAACTGCCGGAAGCGGCACAACAACTCTTCCGATGCTTCTCCCTCAGCTTCCACCTGCTCCTCAATCTGATCAAGCAGATCATCCAGTTCATGGTCGATCTCAAACAAGAAATCGGATTCCACAACGGTCGTCATCACTGAATCTCCTTTGAAATGTTTTGTCAGGGGTTACAAGGCAGGTTGCGAATCGGGAGTGTCACGCTGCCATGCGCTGAGGAACCGCGAGGCTTCTGGCCGCTCCATAGGCGAGGGCGTCGGCCCGGCTTTGCCACGGATGCCCGTTGTGCCCCCGTAGCCATTTCCATCGAACGCGGAGCTCGAGGTTCAACTGGAGAAGCTGCAGCCATAGGTCCCGGTGCTGGAGTGCCGCACCGCGCCGGTTCCGCCATCCCTGACTCTGCCAGCGGAAGACGAAGCCGCGCATCCCGTGGATCAGGAGCTCGGAGTCCGAGTACAGCTCGATCCGCGATCCCGTTGGTATCGAGCGAAGGGCCTCAACAGCCGCGAGAAGTTCCATCTCCGAGATGTTGGTCCATGGGTAGGCCCCGGACATCTCCCGCCGTTTCTTGCCCTCGATGACAACGGCACCCCAGCCACCAGGACCGGGATTGCCGATGGCCGAGCCATCCGTAAAAATGCGAATGATTCTTTCCATGCTGACCTTCTTTCTCGAATCGACCGGGGAATCAGGCCGCCTGCATAGGAACGACCTGACCGAACGGTGCTCTGCGGCCTCCAGTCGAGGCCCATAGAACCGGGTAGGCAGGTTCGGAGTCTGGGAATGACCCGTAGAGATCGGTGAGGAAGACGAGAGTCTGGGGCTGCACGCCGTGCTCGTCCAGCCACTCGAAGCAAGGCCCAAACTCGGTGCCTCCGCCGCCCACGGGGTTGAGCGAAACTCGCTCTCCGGCTTCGAAGGTCTCGACCTTCTGAACCACCGCGTCGAAGTAGAGGACATAGACGCGTTGCGGCCGCTGGCCTTCGAGGATCGAACGAACCTCGGCCTCGAAGAAGCGCAACTGCCGCGCGTTCACAGAGCCGGAACAATCGACGGCGATCGCAACCTCGCCTACCCCTTCCCGCACCACTCCGGGCAGGTAGAGACCGGCCCAGATGTGGCGCCGGTTGGGACGCATCCAGCTATAGTCCGCGGGTGTGGTTTCGGACCAGGCCCGGCGCAGCAGCTCCCGCCAGTCGACGGCCTCCTCGGCCGCTCCGTCGAGTGTGCGCTCGATGCCACCCGGAACTTTGCCAGCCTGCTTGGCAAGCGTGACCGCCTGGTTGACAGCGATGCTCCACTCCCTTGCCTGCTCCTCGACCGTCGGGATTTCCTCGTCGGCCGTGGGTGCATCCAGCACCTGTCCGATCCCGCCTTCTGTAACCGGGGCTGAGGGTTCGCCGGAGTCACCTGGAGATGCGTGAGGAGAAGCGGTTGCTTCTCCTGCGGTTTCCTGCGTGTCGTCTGTATCGCCTGGCTCCTGCTCCTGCTCCTGCTCTTGCTCGGTCTGGAGCTGGTTGTAAATCTGTTCGGCGCTCATCTCGCGGAAACGGTCGTCTACGAGAACTCCCTCCGGCAGATGAAGACCGGCGTCCAACAGGATAGGGTTGATGGCGTAATCGCAGGCCTCGTTCCACCGCTTCGGGTCGCGGCCGGAACGGCGCAGATGATGCTGTAGTCCCGGATGGAGTACCTCGTGCGCCAGGACGCCGCAAAGGGTCGCGGCATTGAGTGTGTCCACGAAGTCGGGATTGTAGAAGAGAGAGACCCCGTCAGTGGCCATGGTCTTGATCGACCGGCTCTCCCGTCCCTGCAACCGGAACAGAAGAGAGCCGAAGAAGGGATGGTCGAGCAACAGGGTGGTCCGCGCCTTCTGGAGACGTCGTTCGATGGTTGTCAGCACCTTCATGCCGCAGCTCCCATGTAGGCCGACATATGGTCGAGGATGTTTTCCACGCTCGGTGTCGGCTCGGGCTGAGGCGCTTCGCGATCCTGCAAGAGACCGTCCATCTGCGCCACGATGTTAGCCGCGTCAGCCGCGGTCGTGACGCGCAGAAGGTCATGCTTCTTGAGGTCCTGCGCCGAGTAATTGCAGAGCCTCTGCTTCACCTGTTCTGCAAACCGATTCAGGTCCTCGTCGCCCTGAACATTGAGACGCGGAAGAATCTCCACCAGGTCGAAGACGTTAGTCACCAGCGACCCATGGAAGCGGGACTCCGGTTCGTTCAGCCGGTCCACCATGCGGGAGACCACCTCGCGCAACCGCTTCCACAGGTCCTCTGTCCCGCGAGCCAGCGACAGACGTACATTCGCATCGATCTCGCGGGAGACACGAGCCTGCTCCTCGGCCGACATCTGCACTCGGAAGTCCGCGCCCGACGGTATCGGCAGAATCTCGAGCTTCACGCCGAACTTCGTCCGCAGCTTCTCGACAGACGGATAGTCTTCTTCGCGGAACAGCCCGTTCAACTCCGGACGCACCTGATCGATGTATTGAGGATAGACCGCAAGAAAGCTGTCCACTCCTTGCTCGAAGCCCGCCTCGAACTCCCGCATCCGCTCCATCAGGTCGAAGTAGAAGTTCGACGGCAACAAGCGAAAGCCCTCATCGGACCAAGGAAGAGTGATCTTGTAAAAGTGCTGCCGAATCTGGCCTGCCAGCGTGCGCAGTTCGTCCAACTTGTCTGCACCGCGCAGGAGCTGCTTGTTGTAGCGTCCGGCGCTCTGATGGGCTCCGTGCTGATCGGCGACATCTCGGCTGACCTTACGATCGTGTTTGACGGCCGTCCAGATGCTGATGTGGACAGCCGCCAGCATAGCGCGTTCGGTAATCATTGCAGTACCTCCCGGTATTCCACGCCAAACCGGATGAACTCCGGCGTATGGGTGATGGCGACCTCTCGTGCGGCCGCGTCGCGAACGGCCATGACTCGCATCTCGGTCGGCATGCGGTCGAGATAGGTAAGTCCTCTGCCGATGGAGTTGTCCGTCATGACACGGCCGAGCGCCGTGGCAACGGCAATCTGTGCCGAGGTCTCCGTGGGGACTGGGGCCGACGCAGGATTAAGAAGGATCTCGTCGATGGATGGCAACTGACGGAACTGCCGGAGGAACCCTATAAGTTCCGAAGCAGCTCCTTCGCCTACCGTCCCATCAAGGAGCTGCGCCTCGAATTCGCTGGTACCCGAAAGCAGGACCGCGTTCCGACGTTTGGCGACACCGCACAGGACATTCGAGGCCATCTCCCAGGATCGCGGAGTAGGCCACGCGTTGGCGTCGGCGGTTGTATCAGCCGCGTGCAACAGCTCCGGCTTGAACCGCAGAAAGGCAATGATCTCGGGACGGATGCGGGCCTTGACTGCCCATGTGCACCAATCGTCCAGGTCGGCCTCAAGCTCGAGATGCACGAACCGGTTGCGCAGCGGTCGCGGCATCGCAAAATGGACACCACGTTCCGAGGCCGGATTGCCGGCGGCTATGACGACCCATCCATCCGGTAGCACGTACTCGCCAAGCCTGCGATCGAGAACGAGTTGATAGCACCCCGCCTGGGTCATCTGCGGAGCGGAGGTCAGTTCGTCGAGAAAGAGGATGCCCTTCCCCGTGGTGGGAAGAAACTTCGGCGGCACCCATTCGGTTTGGTCCGAGGCAATACGGGGCAGACCACGAAGGTCGACAGGGTCGAGTTGCACGGCTCGCACATCGAGAAAGTTGTAGTCGAGATCGGCGGCAACCTGTCCCACGATTTGAGATTTGCCGACGCCGCATGGCCCCCAGATATGCAGGGGCACACGCTCGCCAATGAGCGCGTGAAGCGCTTCATAGAGCTTGGAAGGTTTCATGGATTTTCCTTGTGACGGGAAGATAATTGTTCACCGGGCCTGCGGAAGGCGTCGACCCGGGGTAAAACCTCTTTCTTGCGGATAAACTGGTTGTGGATGGAACAGCAGCTTTGACCGATATTTTGGCTTCACCACAAGAATACGAACAGCTCCTTGGGGCTCTCAAAGAGCGAATCCGCACAGCTCAACTCGATGCGCTGCGCGTCGTCAATCAGGGGCTGATCACTCTCTACATGGACATCGGTCGGATGATCGTTGAGCGGCAGCAGGGAGATACCTGGGGCAAGTCGGTGGTGGCCAATCTTGCCCGAGACCTTCGGGTGGAGTTTCCGGGAGCCAATGGCTTCTCTGCCGCTAATCTATGGCGAATGAAGATCTTTTTTGAGGCCTATGGGGAAAGTGAAAAACTCGCACAGCTTGTGCGAGAAATAGGCTGGTCGCACAACATCACGATTCTTGAGAAATGCAAGAGCGATGGGGAGCGGGAGTTCTACATTCGTAGTTGCAGAAAATTTGGGTGGACCCGCAATGTCCTCGTTCATCAAATCGACAACCGGGTCTTCGAACGAACGCTGAACAGCCAGAACAACTTCGACACAGCGCTGTCGGACGCTGTGAAAGTCCAGGCCAAATTGGCGGTAAAGGACGAATACACCTTTGCCTTCCTCGATCTCGAGGAGCAACACAGCGAAAGAGAACTTGAGCGCGCCCTCACCGGCCGCATCGAGGCCTTCCTTCGAGAGATGGGGGATATGTTCACCTTCGTTGGCAGCCAATACCGGGTTCAGGTCGGTGATCGCGAGTTCTTTATCGATCTGCTGCTCTTTCACCGACGGCTCCGATCCCTGGTGGCTCTTGAATTGAAGATCGGAGAGTTCGAACCGGAATTTGTTGGGAAGATGCAGTTCTACCTCTCGGTCCTCGATGAAACCGTCCGATTGACTGACGAACAGCCTTCAATCGGGATCATTCTCTGCAAATCCAAAAACCGGCTGGTAGTGGAATATGCCTTGAAACAGGCCTCGGCACCGATTGGGGTGTCGGCCTATTCTGTAACTCCGGATGTGCCCGGCAACCTTCGAGGTCAACTCCCGAGTCCAGACCAGGTTGCGTTGCTGTTGGCCGGATTCGAGGACGAGCCGTAGTACTCACAAGCCATTAGCGATGAATGACTTACAAAACTCGCACACGCTGTGCGAGTTTTACAGGGGAACAAATTGAGGCAGTGGGGAGGGGGTTTTCGATCCTCGCTCGAGATAGAAGCGACCCTATTCAGGCAAGACGCCCGTAATCCCGGACGCTCTTGATATTTCCCTGATTGGCCTTGAGATATCGAGATCGAAATGAAACCCGGGGAACCGGCTCAAGATAAAGGAATGTCCCATCGGTGAACCGGACTTCGACTGCCTGCTGCCCAGTCGCGTGGCCCGAGTAACGAATATAGTCCACGACCTTGCCGGAAGCCTCCGTGAAACGCACGCTACGATCCGGTCCAGGATCTGAGGAGCATCCCAGCTGCAGGCCCCGGCCGATTTATATGGAAATGACTTCACTATAGCCGCAGCCGGGAAGGAAATGACGGAGGGACAACCGGCATTCTCCGTGAGTTATCGCGATTGAAAGGCATATCTCGGATCGTACTGTCCCAAGACGGAAAGCAGATTTACCGGTTCATCGGCCTCTTCGATAACGACGCCGCTGGACGCAATGCTGCGCGCACCTCAAACGCATTGAACACTGATATTTTCGAGTACCGGGACGTTTATAGGCTTCGCCCGATCATGCCCAAGACCATAAATTACGACATCAAGGCAATGAAGAGCCTTTTTGAGTCTGAGAATCTTCAATATGAGAAGTTGGACTGGGAGTGCGAGGATCTTCTCCCTTCCTCGTTTTGTAGAGGCTTTCGTATCAGAGCAGCCAAGCGCTCTCCGAGCCCGCATAAAGGCGTCTGGGCTTGAACACCGCGAATGGAGTGTAGACGGCAAAGCAAGACTCCATAGATACGTGTCGCAGTATGCCGTGCACGAGGACCTTGCCTCCGTCATTGACGTCATCCGTTGCCTACGTTCCCTGCTGGGGCTCCCGGTACTCTGACGTGATTACGGGCGGGGGGCAGGAGGAGGGCCATGACACTGCGCCCGAAAATTTATCTCCGGAAGACGGCAAGTGGCCGCCGACCCAGCCGGTTTGTTCTAGATTGACGACTTCAGGGCAATGCACTCATCGAGGAGCCGTCGGTTCGTGTTCCGAGCGGTTCGTCGGCAATCCGGAAGTTATACGAGGCAACTCGCTTAGCGATTGGTGATGGTAAATCGGCATAGAAGAGTTTCGGCTGGTTATTGAGAGTTTGGTGGACAGTCCCACGGAACGCAGAGTCCAGGCTCATTGTTGCGGACACTGCCGACGAGCGGGTCTACCGGGTGCGCTTCGATCTCGGCAGCCTCGTATGGTCTTAGCAAGTCAATCGGAGGGCGGTCAGGGCCTGCTCGATCCAACCATCGGGCGTAATCGGAGGGCTTCAAGATCACTGGCATTCGGTCGTGGACGGCTGTTATGTGGAATTGAAGATTTCGATCAAGAACTCCAAAGGGAAAGGCCGTGCCGCACCCTTTTCAGAATGCTAAGTGCCAGGGTCTGTTGACACCAATGCTC
>JGI26531J51214_10001908_pt1 | contig 14370 bp, 15 predicted proteins | sample ThiBiot_500_biof_2_FD_51214 | JGI IMG/M metagenome (IMG submission 51214)
TCTCTTCTTTTCCGATGAAGCGCTGCGGGCCGCCTTTGGGGCGGCATTCCCGCCGGAATCTGATTTGCCCGTGCGTTTCGAACGCGGGCGCTTTCCGGAATTGGCTTTCCGATCATGCGCAAGCGCCGTGTTCTCGATAAGCATGGACACCTCTCCGTCTCTCAGGACAGTCAAGGAGTCATCAGCCGATCGGCGCTCGAAGGCGAACTCCATCGCCATGTGAAATCTTGGATTTTCTCCCTGGAATGTCAATGATCCAGGCGGAAGATACCTCTCAGGAAACGGGTTATTCCTTGCAGTAAATGCCGCATGGCGGACGAAGTTCCGGCGCCGGCCCTCGAAGGATTATCGTCTCCCGCTGCCATGCGGACAGGCTGCAATCCCAGATAGGTCTCGATCTCGTCCTCCAGCTTCGCGTCGGACTGGAGCAGGAGTTGACCCATCCGCCTTTCCGCTCCCGATCTTTCGCGGCGTGGCCCGAATTCCATGCATATCCTGCAGGCGACGAAGGCGACCTGTGGATCGCTGTCGCGGACGAGGCTCCGCAGCGATGGCCAGTCCTTTGTCCGGATGCCGATCGTTTCGATCAGCTCAAGGACGCCTTTTCTTTTCTTTCGGCTGACGTGGCTTTCGTAGGCGGGGAAAGGCCCGCCTGCCTTCGCTATCGGGATGAGCGTCGGCAGGGCCGCTCTGCCGAGTTGCAGGATAGCCGCTGCCGCCGCCTGTCTGCTCCCGTCCTCGGTCAGCGCCCCGGCCAGCACCGGGATGGCTTCGGTTCGCTCCAATGCTCCGAGAGCCTCGATGACGCCTGAAAGATATGGCCGCGCCTCGGCCAGCCTGAGCAGGGTATGGAAAGCAACGTCGTCACGGCGACCTTTTGCCAACGCGCGCGCCGCCGTATCCATGACGGCTTCGTCGCCCATTCGCTCGACCGGATCGGCCGCGACATGGCCGTCCGAAAGAAACTGGACGAGCGGATCATGGGCCTTCAAAGCAGCCAATGCCTGAACCGCGCGGCATCTGGTCGCGAAAAGCCCGCTCGGTTCTCGCTGAAACAGCACCGTGCACAATGCGGGTATGGCGGCCCGGCCGCATTTGATCACGTCGAGCACGCCGCTATCGCCATCGTGGAGGGAGCAAAGCCTCTCGATAGCTGCCGCGATGTCGGACCTTTCCGTCATGTCCATGACACCGACCTTTCAATTGCGCGCAGCAAGCAACCTATTCAGCGGCAATCCGTCCGTCGCGTGACCGAGGTCAGGGCAGCATCGATCCAGTTCCTTGCCGTAAACGAGACCATGCACTTACAAGCCCACGCCGGACCGACACGCGGCGAGCGGTTCCCTAGCCCGCGCTAGTGATTGTCGCGCGGAATACCGCTGCGATGGGCGACGTCCTGGTACTTCACGGTCGGTCGAAGAACCATTCCTTCCGAGAACTGTTCGACGATACCGCGTTGGATCTCCTGCCACGGCGTTTGGCTGAGTGGGTAGTCGTAGCCTCCTTTCTGCTCCAACAATGCCCGGCGGCGTTTCAGTTCCTCATCGTCGACGAGGACGTCGACGCTTCTCGCCTTTAGATCGATCCGGACGCGGTCACCGGACTGTAACAGCGCGAGACCGCCGCCGGCGGCGGCTTCGGGTGAAGCGTTCAGGATGGAGGGCGATGCAGATGTGCCGGACTGGCGGCCGTCGCCGATGCACGGCAGGGAATGCACGCCCTTCCTGATCAGATAGTCGGGCGGCTGCATGTTCACCACTTCCGCGCCGCCTGGATAGCCGACGGGGCCGGTGCCGCGCATGAAAAGGATCGTATCCTCGTCGATGCCGAGCGTCGGGTCATCAATGCGCCGGTGGTATTCTTCCGGCCCATCGAAAACCATGGCTTTGCCCTCGAACGCATCGGGATCATCCGGGTCTGAAAGGTAGCGCTCCCGGAATTCGTTCGAAATGGCGCTTGTCTTCATGATGGCGCTGTCGAAGAGATTGCCCTTGAGGTTGAGAAATCCGGCATTGGCCTTCAGCGGCTTGGCAACGGTGCGGATCACCTCGAGATCCTGATTTTCCGCAGAACCGCAATTCTCTCCTATGGTTTTGCCGTTCGCGGTCCTTGCGTCCGGATGGGGCAGCAGACCCGCTTTCATGAGCTCCATCACGACGGCAGGAACGCCGCCGGCATGGCAATAGTCTTCGCCCAGATATTCCCCGACCGGCTGGAGGTTGACGAGCAGCGGGATGGAATGCCCGATCTTCTCCCAGTCGTCATTGCTGAGCGGAATGCCAAGGTGACGGGCTATGGCGTTCAGGTGGATCGGCGCGTTCGTCGAGCCTCCGATGGCCGAATTGACCACGATGGCGTTCTCGAAGGCCGCTCGTGTCATGATGTCCGATGGCTTCAGGTCCTCTTGGACCATGTCGACGATCCGCAGCCCGGTCTCATACGCCATCTGGCCCCTTTCCCGGTATGGCGCGGGTATTGCGGCAGAGCCGGGGAGTTGCATGCCGAGCGCTTCGGCTAGCGAATTCATCGTCGTCGCCGTGCCCATCGTATTGCAGTAGCCGGTCGATGGGGCGGAAGAGGCGACCAGTTCCATGAATTCGGCATAGTCGATCTCTCCGGCGGAGAGCCGCTGGCGCGATTCCCAGACGATGGTGCCCGAACCTGTCCGTCTGCCGTTATGCCAGCCATTCAGCATCGGCCCGACCGAAAGGGCGATAGACGGAAGATTGACCGTGGCGGCCGCCATAAGCATGGCCGGCACGGTCTTGTCGCACCCGACCAGAAGGACGGCGCCGTCCAGCGGGTAGCCGTAGAGGACCTCGACAAGCGACAGATAGGCAAGGTTTCGGTCGAGCGAAGCCGTGGGACGCTTTCCCGTCTCCTGGATCGGGTGGCAGGGAAATTCCAGCGCAACGCCTCCAGCGGCGGCTATCCCCTCGCGAACGCGCTTGGCGAGTTCGAGGTGGTGGCGGTTGCAGGGAGACAGGTCGGAACCCGTCTGCGCTATGCCGATGATGGGTTTGCCGGCTTGCAACTCGCCTCTTGTGAGCCCGTAATTGAGGTATCGTTCCAGATAAAGCGCCGTCATTCCGGGATTGTCCGGATTGTCGAACCACGCCTGCGAACGAAATTTTCTTGTCTTGACCGCTCCGTCCATGTGACTAACTCGCTCCCTTCATTCCTTGTGCATCCCTATGTAGCGAACCGCCTGTCCTCGGTTTCGTGCGTCCTGGCTATCTGGCGGGCGCGCTTGCCGTGGAAGTAGGCAATTACCTATGGGTCGTCGCTGCGAAAAATCTCGCTCAGCGGACCCTCCAGAACGATCTTCTTTTCGGAGAGCACGGCGATCCTGTCGCAAACCGAGAAAAGGCTGTCGAGATCATGAGTCACCATGTAAATGGACAGGCCCATGGTCTCCTTGAGCTTCGTCACAAGTTCATCGATTTCCGCAGCCGCGATCGGGTCCAGGCCAGATGTGGGTTCGTCGAGAAAGAGAAGCTCGGGATCGAGCGCAAGAGCCCGTGCCAGGGCGGCTCTCTTGATCATTCCTCCGGAAAGCTCCGACGGGTATTTCGCAGCGGCGCCGGGTTCCAGCCCGACGAGCCTGAGCTTGAGGTGCGCGAGTTCGTCGATGAGCGGCCTGGAAAGCGCAACATATCTGCGCAGCGGCACCTGGATGTTTTCGAGCACGGTCAGCGATGAAAAAAGCGCTCCTTGCTGGAAAAGGACCCCGATCCGCATGTCGAGGCTCAGGCGGTCGACATCGGATGCCCTGTCGAGATCGATGCTGAACAGCCGGATGATGCCGGCACGCTTTTCGTGAAGCCCGAGCAACGTCCTGAGAAGAACGGATTTGCCACCGCCCGTGGCCCCGACAATGCCCAGGATCTCGCCCCGAAGCATGGTGAGCGATAGTCTATCCAGAACAACGGTCCGCCCCAGGACAACGCTCATGTCCTGTACGACGAGCACCGGCTCGCCGACCGTCTGCCTGGTGGCTGTCCGCATCGTCGCAGCTATGCCGGAAAGCTTCTTCCGTCGCCGGTCATTCCGGCGGGCTGCTCGTGCTCAGAGACGGCCGATGCCGCCACCAACTCGCCAATTAAGCCGATCTCGGGCCGATGGGGCTCGGCCGGAACTATCCCGTCCGTCTTGCCCCGATGACCGGGATCCACCAGGAAAATATCCATCGTCGTCGCTCCAACCGCGCTCAGTACGCAGCAGGAGTCATCAGCCGACGGCGGTTGAAGGGAGACTCCATTCCCTGTTGGATAGGTAGCATTGCGCGCGGCGTGCCGCAATCGCGTCAAATGCGTGGGATGGAGCAGATTCTGCGTGGCCTAAGCAGTACCGAAATCTTGTCTCTATTGGACTGCGGGACAATTTCAGGTATAAGGACAACAGGGGATGGAGTCCCCCTCTGAACTGCCGAAGAGGCTGATGACTCCTGCCGCGACAGAGATCGCAGTGGGAGTAGTTGACCCGCCGAAAGGCGGGCCTCATGTGGTGGTTTTACACAATCCACATGCCGCGACTCCTTCTGCGTCCTTGTCGTTAGACCGATCCGTCTGGCCACTTGCTGGCCGGTCGAGCCAAAACGATGAGCTATTGCTGTCGGAAGCAACAGGAGGTTTTGTCATGCCCTATCTGAACGTCAGTCCAACAATATCCGCGTTGCGCGAAAGCGCCCAGGACTTCGAGATGGATCGCGGGTGGCTTCACCACTATCCGAGCCATCATCGGTTCAAGATCCGCAAGAACGGCAAGGTCACCCTGCGCGCGGATTGCGACTGCTGCTACCTGCAGGTCGGTCAGCAGCAGGGTGTCGAACTGTTGCAAGCCTTCAACGCCTGGCATGAAGCCTATTGGCGGCCGATCGAGATCAATCGTGAGTTCGCGTCGCATTTCGCCACGCCGTCGTTGGGCGGAAAGGTCATGCGCATGGTAGCGCGAATGCTGCATCGCGTGCTCCATGAATACGGCCCGATAGACGAAGGCGGACGCCATCCTTCGATGACGCCTGCCGAATGAAACCAGTTCCCCGGCCGATGCCGCCTCTCCATTGGCCGCAGACCGGGGGCGGCGGATCCTATGGCCTGCACCCCATAGGATCCGCCTTTTCCCTTCGCGATGACAGTCCGCATCTATTTTCGAGGTCCCTACAATGCCAACACTTCGCGCTGGCCTGATCCAGATGGGCCTGAAGGGGCCGACGGAAGCCCCTCCGGCGGAAATCAGCAGGGCAATGCTGGAGGCGCACCTGCCGCTGATCAGGGAGGCTGGAAAGAAAGGGGTTCAGGTCCTCTGCTTCCAGGAGGTGTTCAACCAGCCCTATTTCTGCCCGAGCCAGGACGCGAAATGGTACCGGGCAGCGGAGCCTGTTCCCGACGGCCCGACGACGCGAGCGATGCGACACCTGGCTCGGGAATATGCCATGGTCATCGTCGTGCCAATCTACGAGGAAGAGATGGCCGGCATATATTACAATACCGCTGCGGTTATCGATGCGGACGGCTCCTATCTGGGTAAATACCGCAAGACACATATCCCGCAGGTAGCCGGATTCTGGGAAAAGTTCTTCTTCAAGGCCGGCGCTTCCGATTACCCTGTCTTTGAAACACGGTATTGCAGGCTCGGCGTCTACATCTGCTACGACCGACACTTCCCCGAAGGTTGGCGGGCGCTTGCCCTCAACGGCGCCGAGTACATCGTCAATCCTTCCGCCACCGTCGCCGGCCTGTCCGAATATCTCTGGAAACTCGAACAGCCGGCGGCGGCAGTGGCGAACGGCGTCTATATCGGCGCGATCAACAGGGTCGGCAGGGAGATGCCGTGGGACATCGGCGAGTTCTACGGACAAAGCTATTTCGTCAATCCGCGCGGCGAGATCGAAGCCATCGCCAGCCGCGACCGTGACGAGCTTCTCGTTCACGACCTGAACCTGGACATGATCCGCGAGGTTCGCGAGACGTGGCAGTTCTTCCGCGACCGTCGCCCTGAAACCTACGGCCTTCTTACCGATATCGGATGAAGATCCTAGCTACCTATGAAAGCATTTCGATCACTTGAAAATATTCGCGATCAAATGAAGGAGAACGGTTGTGGATGATACGGCACGGCAATCCTTGCGATTGCCGTACCTTTTCTTGAGGCGGAGAGCTGTTCGAGTGACGATTGAAACCAGTTCCACAACCATGCCAGCCAACTATAGGCGCGGCGTAGGCGTCATGCTGCTCAACGACAAGGGAGGCGTCTTCGTCGCAAGGCGCATCGATTTTCCAGACGGGGCGTGGCAGATGCCGCAAGGCGGCATAGATGAAGGCGAACTGCCGCACGAGACGGCCTTCCGGGAGCTTCGCGAGGAAATCGGGACGGATAGTGCCGAAATCCTCGCCGAGAGCGCCGGATGGTATCGTTACGACCTGCCGGAAGAAGTCCTCAGCAGATGGGGCCGCGGTCCCTGGTGCGGCCAGGAGCAGAAATGGTTCGTGATGCGCTTCAAGGGCGATGATTCCGATATCGACCTGGCGACGGAGCATCCGGAATTTTCCGATTGGAAATGGGCGTCCGTGCGGGAGCTTCCGGAAATGGTGGTCTCATTCAAGCGTCAGGTTTATGTCGACCTGCTGAGCGAATTCCCCGAGATCGAAGGGGCCATGGCATCGCTCTCCAGACTGCTGGCCGACCCGCTCATCCAGAAAGTCATGATCGCGGACAAGGTGCAGGAACGGGAAATCTTCGATTTGCTTCGTCCTGCGCTGCCCAGATAGGTCGCCACGGCACCGCAAGACCAAGTTTCCAACCGGGAGCAGGGGCCTCCCAGGCCGCATGCGACCTCATCACCGGGTCGCTTTGCGCTCATGTGTTGAAGCATCGGCTACAAAGACAGCCAATGCCTCTTTGCGCTCTTTCAGTTCCCGGATTGTCTCGTCGATGCGCGAAACTTCCGTGTCGACCGATGCATCTTCCGTGCGCCGGCGCTCGCGCGTCCGCGCCAGTAGATCGCGTGTCCCGCCGATACTCTCCTCGATCGTTTGCTGGGATAGCGCAAGCCGCCGCCGGAAGGTGTCGTCTATGTTCTGGTGTATCGCCCAGTTGAGCCCGACGATGTTGCGTCCCACGGCGGCGGATGCGGCTTTCCGAAGCTTTCGCGAAAGGCGGAGCTGCCGCGCCGGTCGCGGCAGAAGCAGCGCCAGCCACTCCGCCGTGACCGCGCCGAGGCTTTCGGACAGCTCGCGGCTTGTCCAGTAGGGTTGACGGTTGGCCCGGAAGGCGTGCTCCTCCCCGGGCAGCGCCACGTCCACTTGCATCAGTGAGGCGGCCGTCTCATGGACACGTCGGACGAGGTCATCGTACCGGGCCTGATGGGCCGCTACGGTCCTTTCGATATATTTCTCGACCTCTTTCGTCAGCACGGTGAACTCATGATCGAAGAGCTCCTTCATCGCCGCCTCGATGACGGAACGCTGGACCTCTTCGGCGGCATCAGGATCGAGGGCGTGATCCAGCCGTTCCTGCAACGCGGCTTGCAGGTGCTTGTCGGCTTCCAGGCTCTTCTCGTCGAGCATCGATAAGGTCCGCCGCCATTCGCCCGAAAGCAGGTCGTTGAGAGATTGCTGCTCGCGCGCAAATCCCTCGATGGCGCTTTCGAAGATGGCTATTTTTTCGTCCAGTTCGGAAAGGGGGAGGGTCAGGGCGCGGCGAGCCATTTCAAGGTCGGCCGTCAGCGTCTGGACCACGATCGACACGTTTCTGGCGACGGCTGCCTCGAGATATCTCTTCTTGTGCCCGACAAGTTGCTCACGAACATGGTCCTCGAGACTTGCCAGCCCGCTTTTCCTTATCCCCTCTTCATCCTCTCCCATACGAGCAATGAGGGCGGCTTGAGCCGCTACCGGGAAAATCGTGGAATCGACCTCCATGATCGCCTGCTCGGCAAGGACTGACCGCAGGAACGCGATTGCCCGCTTCCGATCCTCCTCGCCCAACAGGTCTGCCTTGTTCAGTACAAGGACAATGCGCGAAATGGTCTTGCGCACCATCTTCAGATAACCGACCTCGACCTCGGTGATCGGCGGATCGGCGGAAATGACAAATAGCGCGGCATCGCATTCCGGAAGCACAGCCTCCGCAGTCTCGGTATTGTGGGCGTGGGTGGAACCGATCCCGGGCGTGTCGATGAGCGTGGCCGTCTCGAGCCACGGATGCGAGGGAATGCTGACATCGACCCTCTCGAGCCCGCGCTCGTTGCGCGGGTTTCGCTCTTCGGTCGTTGCAGAGGCGATCTCGGCTGCGAGTTCGTCGAAGCTCTCCATGTCTTTCTGTTCGACGCGGCCATCGAGATAGCTGAGGGTTATGCCCAGACGGTCGCCATCGTTGAGAAAGGTCGGGATCGCCGTCAGCGGAAGGATTCCGGTCGCCAGGAGAGGATGTCCGATCATGGCGTTGAGGAGGGCGCTCTTGCCGCGCTTGAACTGGCCGAGCACTGCGAGCTGGAACTTCCCGGCTCTCAGGCGCTCCTCATATCGCCGCAGGCGCCCGACCAATTGCTTTTGCCGCTCCAACGGTTGAGCGACACTGACGATGGACTGGATGAGGTCGGCGAGGCCGTGCGATCGACGGGAAATCATGTCGCTGATTGGGTCACGGCGCCTTTCGTTGCGATCCTGCGGTCTTCCGCACGAAGCCATTCCATTATTTGCGTCCTCTTTCCTGCCAGAGGCTTGGCCCACTGGACGGAACGGAGGTTCGCATTGTCGGCCGTTGCCCACCAATGCTCCTTCACCACAAGCAGGAGCCATCCGCCTAGCGAAGTTTTTGCCATCCGATATTGATGCAAGGCGAAAGAATAGTCCGGGCCGGCAAAGCTTTGTCGCATACGAGTCCATTCGAGCCCGCAATGCTTCCACCTGGTCTGGCCCGGATCAATTCGCGGCTCGTCCAGCAGCGCATGAAACAAGCGGAAAAAGGAGGGGTCGGCCAAAGTTTTCAGAACGCCGCCTCCTTCCCGCAAAGTCCTGTACGGACATCGTGTGCGGTGGCGAGGGGCTTGTAGGGGCGGTGCCTGCTCGCTTCCATGGCTCAGTGCTTCATGATCAGCGGCAGCGATGCATGCGACAGAACATGCCGCGTTACGCGTCCGAGCACCAGTTCAAGAAGTGGGCCGTGGTGGTACGCCCCGATCATCAGGCAGGACGCTTCCATCGTCCCTGCCATGTCCAGCAGATATTGGCCGACGCTTGCCTGTCCCGATGCAACGCTATGGATTTCGCATGGGATGGCCAGCGACTGAAACAGCCGTCTGGCCGTCCTCTCGTAGCTTCTGTCGGCACGGTCGTTGACGCAAACGACGCTGACTTTTCCTGCCGCCCGAAGCCAGGGTTTGGCGGCTGTGACGGTGGAATACGCGTTGTCATGCGGCTTCCAGCCAACGACGACGTGATCCAAAATTTCCTGCCGGGATCGGGCAGGGGGAGCGATACCCACCAGCTTTCCGCTGTAAAAAAGCGCGTAATGCAGTGCATCACTGCCGTCGAGGTTCCCGGGATGCGAGAGAACAATAAGCTCGATACCCTCCGATGCGCCCCGCATGCATTCACCGATCTCGCCCGGACAGTCCGTCCAAGGAATACGATCGCGTTCTGGGACACTACCCTTCCAATGGTTGAATTCGGCCTCGACCAGTTCGGCGCGTTGACGTGCGGTGCCTTCCTGCAATTCCCGATAGAGTTGCAGATCCACCTCTTCCGCCGACACGTTGTGAAGAAGAACGGGATCGGTGCCTACATGCACGGCGGCCATGTTCCGCCGGATGACCCTGGCCAATCCCTCGGCCATTTCAAGACAGGCCTCGGCCGTCGCGGCATCGGTGAGAAACGCCGCCACCGCCGGCGGAAGTTCAAGACGCGCACGGCGCCGTGCCGCTGCTCGTTCATGGATTTTTGTCAGAGCGCTGTCTCGCGTTGTCGGCTGCGCAATTTGTTGAGGCATGCTTTCCTCCTGCGCCAAGCCCTCAATCGGCCTTGGCCGGAAGCTTGCTCCGCGGCCTGCGGGGGCCTGAAGCCTTGGCGCCTTGCCGTGTACGCAGGGGAGTCAGCGTCCTTTCCAGGGTAGCAAGCACACCTAGATATAAATCCGGATCACCCTCGCCGGATCCCCACCCTGGGTGGAGAGGCGGATTCTTCCTGTCTCGATGATCTTGAGAAGAAACGCCGTATTCCTGCATAACAATCTCCTGCCCGGACCGCCTTCGCGGCGTCCTTTCCAATGGCAGGAGTCATCAGCTTGCAGGGCATGAACGGGGACTCCATCCCGTGGTCACGCTAGGTCAAAACGTGCGACCGGTCAACGAATTAGGGCCGGCACTGTCGCCAGCTTGGGAAATGGCTGACAACGGGAGCCGAACTCGGGTGAAAACCGGAATGGGCGGTGCGCGAGGCAATCATCATGCCCGTCCAAAGCCGCTTTTGCTGTACGCCAGCCACAGCGACCGGCTAAAAAGGGCGGCCCGGGACGGAGAGGGGGGATCGCCGGGCCGCCATGTCGAGAACGAGAGCAGGCGCTCGTTCGCTTGTGCCGATGGCGGCGCGTTCCAGTCGTAATCTTCCGATAGTTATGGGCATCCGGAAGCCACCGAAATTCGTGTCGCCGCAAGAAGAAAAGCTGTATTTGCCTTGAACGACCTTTCTTCTCCGTTGCACCGGCGTCGGACCTACGGATGGCAGACAGATTCCTACCGTCGTTCCGACAGTAGGAGTCATCAGCCTGGAAAGGCGGTTAGCGGGGGACTCCATCCCCGCCTGAACGCTAGAACGACCAATGCCCTGACAGCAATCCCTTTTGCTCCGCCGCCTCGTTGCCCACGGGATTCATTGGGTTCTCCGGCGTCCTATCCTCGCCCGGATCTCACCCAGCGGCCTTTCGCCTGCCGCAGCCGAGCCACGCGTTTGCGGCGAATCCTGTCTGCATCTTCCCGAAGGGCGGACACATCTTCCGGCTCATCGGTGATGTCGAGGCCGATCAGGGATTCGAGCAGGTCCTCGATCGTTACGATCCCTATGAATTCACCCTTTACGCCGACGACCTGTCCGATCGCTTCATGCTGGTGCAGCAGTTGGTCGGTGGCCGCGCGTATCGTCATTTTCGATGGGAGCGACGGCATGGGCCGGATGAATTCCTTGAGCGGATGGTCACGGGCGCCGTCCATCACCGCCCATCTCAGTATCTCCCGCTGGGACACGTAACCCTCGACGTTGCCGCGCTGGCCCGCGAAAATCGGAATTCGGCTGAAGGCATCCGCCTCGCCCATACCGAGCAAGTCACCGACCGTCCGGCTCGCCTCGATCATCACTACCTTTTCGGCCGGGGTATGCACCTGTTCGAGAGTCACGTTCTGGACATAGACGATGTTGGCCAGCAGCTCCGCCTCTCCTTCCGAGATCGCGCCTTCATCGGGCGCCGAAGCGATGAGCGCCGCCAGTTCCCGGCGCGTCAGTCCCTCGGAACTGCCGGCGGAGAAGCGATCCGTGATGAGGCGGGCCAGATAAAGGAGCGGCGCCATGATCCTGACGAGGTAGAACAATACATGACCCGCGGTGCCGGCGAGCGCGGCCGCATGTGTTGCGGCGAAGGTCTTCGGAATGATCTCGGATACGACAAGCAGGAAGACGGTCATGACGACCGATACGAGCCCGACCGACGCGTCCCCGAAGAGCGTGGCCGCTTGCGCTCCGGCGAAACCGGCGCCGATGGTGCCGGCAAGCGTATTGACGGTGAGGATCGCGCTGATGGCGTCCGTGACCCGGTTGCGCTTGATCTCGGCCAGCCGTGCAGCGCCGCTGCTGCCGGCCCGCTCCGCCGACGAAAGAGCCGGCGCGCGAACGCTCAGAAGTGTCGCCTCGAGAAGCGAGCAGACGTGGCAGAGGACGACCGCCAGGGCGATCCAGAACACGAGCGCGATCATGGGACATCTCCCGAAAAGGAAAGGCAATCGCTCATGCGCAGGGCGATCCTGTCATTTCCGCCCGGAAAACGGATTTGCGAATAGCGCCGCCCTACCAAGCGCCCGATCGATCGCGAGCAGCCGGTTGTATTTGGCCGTTCGCTCGCCCCGGCTTGGAGCCCCGGTCTTGATCTGCCCGCCGCCCATGGCAACCGCGAAATCGGCGATGAAGCTGTCTTCGGTCTCGCCCGAGCGGTGGGAAACGATATAGGACCAGCCCGCTTCGCGGCACAGTTCGACGGCTGAAATCGTCTCCGTGACGGTGCCGATCTGGTTGAGCTTGATCAGCACCGCGTTGCTTGCCTTCTGCATGATGCCGCTGCGAATGAATTTCGGGTTGGTCACGTAGATATCGTCGCCGACGATCTGGATGCTGCCGCCGAGCCGCTTGGTCAGCGCCGTGAAGCCCGCCCAATCCTGTTCAGCCAGGCCGTCCTCGATCGAGACGATCGGATAGTTGGAGGCCCAGCGCTCGTACATCGCGATCAAGCCGCCGGAATCGAGCGGTTCCGAGCCTGATACGCGATAGGCGCCGTCACGCCACATCCAGTTGGCGGCGGGATCGAGCGCTATCGCCACATCCCGTCCCGGCCGATGGCCGGCATCCTCGATCGCCTCGACGATATGTTCGAGGGCCGCCTCGTTGTTCGGCAGCCTGGGAGCAAAACCACCCTCGTCCCCGAGGGAGACAGTATAGCCGTGCCGTTTCAGGACCTCGCGAAGCGCATGGTAGGTCTCGGCGGCGAAACGCATCGCCTCGCGGAAGCTCGGCGCGCCAACCGGCACGATCATGAATTCCTGTACGTCGAGGCCGCTATCGGCATGGGCGCCGCCATTGATGACATTGAGCATCGGCATCGGAAGCCGCCGCGCCCCGCAGCCGCCGAGCCATTGCCACAACGGAATGCCAGCCTGCGAGGCAGCCGCTCGGGCGACCGCCATGGAGACCCCGAGGATGGCGTTGGCGCCGAGCCGGGACTTGTTGGCGGTGTCGTCGATCTCGATCATCGTCGCGTCGATCGCGGCCTGGTCGAAAGGCGCCATGCCAACCAGCGCGGGTGCGATGGCGTCCGTGACCGAAGCGATGGCCGTGCGCACTCCCTTGCCGCCATAGCGGTGCGGATCGCCGTCGCGCAGCTCGACCGCCTCGTTTTCGCCCGTCGATGCGCCGGAGGGTACGGCCGCCCGTGCGGTGGTCCCGTCGGTCAGCTCGACAGTGACCTCGATGGTCGGATTGCCGCGCGAATCGAGGATTTCGTCGGCGGAGATGCGGGCAATGGTGGCTGTCATGTGATTTCCTTGTTCCACGGAGGGTAATGCTTGGGATTGCCGCGCACGGTTACCGCGCGGCCACCACGGTAAAAGTGGCGGCTGCGGTATTCCTGTTCTGCTGTCAGGAAATCAGGCACGGCTTTCCCATCGCGTGAGGCGTTGCGACAGGAGTCATCAGCCGGCGAGGCGGTTGGAGGGGGACTCCATCCCCGGGGACGACGGTCAGGCCGGAGGCTCGGGATGACTGTCGCCCAGCGTCCGGCAACTGGCGCTCCACCAGATGACATGGCCGTCGGGCACCAGTCCGTTCAGGAGCTTCATGGCGGCTTCGGCCACCTCGGGCTCGTCGTAGAATTCGATCACGATCGGCAGGTCGACGGTGAGACGCAGGAGGTCGGCCGCATGCACTGTCCCGCTCGCGCCGAAGCCGGCGATGCCGCGGAACACGGTGACGCCCCGTACCCGGTGCTGGTCGTGCAGGAGCGTGAGTATTTCCTGCTGTAGCGTCGTCCGGCGGCCGTGCTCGGTTTCATGGAGATAGATGCGCACCACGATGACTTCGCTGCTCATGGCAAGAACCTCACAGGTTGCGGGCGAGATAGGCGCCGCCGAAGGCGCCAAGGAAACCGAGTCCGACCGAAAGAAGGACGTAGAGAGCCGCCTTTCCGAAGCTGCCCTGCTCGACGAGCAGCAGCGTCTCCATCTCGAAGGTGGAAAAGGTCGTGAAACCGCCGAGGATGCCGGTCAGGATGCCGGTGCGCAGTTCGGGCGAGATGGTGAGCCTTTCCAGGGTCTCGATGAAGAGGAAGCCCATCGCGAAGCTGCCGAGCAGATTGATGCTCATCGTGGCATAGGGAAAATCCTTGCCGTAAATCGCCTGGACGAGATTCGTCATGGCGTAGCGCGCCCAGCAGCCGATCGTGCCGCCGATGGCGATCGCGATATAAGTCCACATGATTGCCTTTCGTCATCTTCTAAAACAGGGCGAGTGCCAGGATCACCACCAGCAGGGCGCCAATCAAGGCGAGATAGAAATTGAGCTGGCCGGACTGGATACGGCTCATCTTCTCGGCAACGAAGCGGACGAAGCGCACCAG
>JGI26531J51214_10001951_pt1 | contig 14208 bp, 16 predicted proteins | sample ThiBiot_500_biof_2_FD_51214 | JGI IMG/M metagenome (IMG submission 51214)
AACGAATCGAATTGTCAAAAGAGATAATAATGGTTTTGTTTTCTGTCAATAGGAAAAAAATTTACGGTGACAACTCGTCGACAGTACAATATTCACATGACAAATGACTTTAACATAAATTTGCTTTTCATTCGAACTTTAATCAATGAACCATTTCTTCACATTTGATTTAGTTTTTGTTTTATATACGTATATGATATGACAAAACACAGTTGAATTTTAAATATTTTCGAGAAATTACAAATTGACATTATCCAGAATAATAAAAAAAAACTTCGATTGATGACAAGTAGAATCTTTGTTAGATAAAAACAGAACTAATCGAAACATCTATGTTTGACTTGAATCGTTCATAAGAGACAGAATTTATTTTTCGATAGATTTTTTTTGTTAAAAATGAATTTCTACGTTCAATAGACAAATATTTCTCTTGATTATCGATGACGCCACCTAACTATCCTGATTATCATTTGAACCCATCAAAGTGCGACATCCGTCGCTGTTTTACTTGATATAAGCGACACCCAGAAAAAATTTTGCCATGTTTTTCTATTGAAAATCTATGTTGATTTAGTAAAATTGATTTTTTCTTTCTACTTTTTTTGATTATTTTATTTCTAAACTCAAACAATCTTTTCGTTATTATTCATTTTGAACAACAACAACATAATAACACGCAAACAAATATCTACGCAGCAGTCATTCGTTCGGTCGACGACACGATGTCTATATATGCTCTCGCGAATGATCACATGTTTTGATTTCTTCCTTTCATCGAAGAATTTTTTTTTCTACTTTTTGCATCGACAATGGTCAGCTGATTTTTTTTCTCTCTTTGATCATCATATCGACAATTAAGGAAAAAAAAACATTTTTTTTCTCTTCGAACACAAAAAAAAAAGAACAAATCAACATCGAAGAACAATCATAACATTGATATATATATATACTATACTCTAGTACTTTTTCAAGGTCGTTAGAACTTTTTTCTTCTTTTCTTTTACAGATTTATTTCTCGTTAACAAGAGTCTTTTCTTTTACGCGATTTTTTATTGAACAATGTGCTCACCGTCACCTGGAAAACGTCGAATAGACACTGATGTTATTAAACTGTAAGTTTTCTTTCGAACAAAAAGTCGAGAAACGAAATCATATTTTGAACTGTTTTTTTTTAGTATCGAATCGAAACATCAAGTAACATTAATGTCGGGTCTCAATGAATTCATGGTTAAATTCGCAGGACCGCGTGAAAGTAAATCGAAACGATTTCATTGAATGACAACAACAACAATTTTTCTTTAGCTCCATATGAAGGCGGAGTCTGGAATATTCGAGTTGATCTTCCTGAAAAATATCCATTCAAATCTCCATCGATCGGTAAGTAGATTTTACCCGTCAATGACAAATTAGGTCGCACATGTCCGCTTATCTCAAATTTGATTACACAATCATATGTACTTTTATAATTTTTCTTTTCGACAAGGTTTTATGAATCGAATTTTTCATCCAAATATTGACGAAATGTAAGCATACGACGAATCGATTCGGTTTCTTTTTCATCGATTTTTATGATTTCACAGGTCCGGTACTGTTTGTCTCGATGTTATTAATCAAACTTGGACACCGATGTATGGTATGTCGATGAAAATTTTGTTTTCTTTCTTGGATAATGAAAACAATCATTTAGATCTCGCTAATATATTCGAATCATTTCTTCCACAATTACTTGCCTATCCGAATCCGGTGGATCCGTTAAATGGTGATGCTGCTGCACTTTATCTTCACAAACCCGAAGATTACAAGAAAAAAGTCAGAGGTTGGTTATCAATTGACACATTAGTTTGAGTTCGATTATTTATTATTTTTTTGTTTTTATTTGAAAAGAATATGTTCAACGTTTTGCCACAGCTGATATGGCTGAAAGTTTTTCATCATCGATCAATGGTCAATCGTCAAATAATTCATCATCAAATACGAATTCAAATCAAACGAATGGCACAAATAATTCGAATCAAACAAATAAAAATGAATCGGACGATGAAGTATTGAGTGATTTTAGTGAAGATGAAACTGCCAATATGGATTTAGAATAAATCATCTATGATTATTCTTTTTTTTCTTCTTTCGAATTATTTTTCTTTTGCAGTATATATATATATAAAACTTGTTTTCTTTTTTCTTCTTTCGATCATTATTACTATTATTTCCTATACATAGCCTCCTATTTGTTTATTTCATTATGCGTTTAAGTCGAGTTTTTTTTTTCATTTCTAGAACATTTTTTTGGGTGAACGACAAAAGAAAAAGAAAATCTTTGTTCCTTTTTTTCCTTACTTTTCTTTTGTTGTCATTCAATCTTTTTTCTTCTTCTGTATATAAATACTTATGTAAGCGTTCTCTCTTTCTTTTTTTTGGCTTTTTCCATACGTAGAGACAACAAAAACACACACACACACATAACACATATTCAGTATTTTCTTCTAGCCCAATGAACATTACACACAAGCACATCCTTTCTTTCGCCTATATCGTAACGCTTTTGCTCAGGTTATCACTGTTGCGCATCATCATCATCATCATCGTTTTTTCTTTTCGTTGTCTTTGAAATTCTTTATTCCATTTACTTATGTTTAACTCTATCCGCTATTTCATTTACATTACATTATTTGTCTATCATCATACGTCGTATGTTTTCTTCATTTTCTTGCTGTAGATCGTGCGAAACCGGAAAAACAACTAAAAATAAAGAGAGTACGTTTTTGCCATAATGATTAGATGTATTTATTAAACGTAGAATGTTCAAGAAGAATATACAAAAATATAAAATGAGAAAAGAGTAAATAATAATCATACGAACAAGAGCACAAAAAAAAAGAAAGAAACGAATAAACGAAAAAGAGAAACTTCACACATATATTCTAGAAACATATACACAAGCGAAGAAAAACAAACGAGAATATTTAGTGTATGTACTAAGTTCAGATAGAGATACTCAAAGGAAAAGTACTTGAATTATTTACAAATAAAATACAACGAAAAAGAGAGAAAGAAAAAAAGAAAGACAGATAATGTTGAATTAAGACTTGAAGAGAGATTTATCACATAGCGTTACAGATTGTTTTTATTTTTGGATTTATTCAATGTACAAATTAGAATCATCACCGAAATTTGATGATCCATCGGAAAATAAACGTATACGAGTAAAATCCCATGATAACAAAGGATTATCATCGTTGGACTGATCAATCTAAATGAATGAAAATTAAGAATAGATTTTCAAAAANCATTCGTTCAACGAACATGATTAGTAAATGTATTCTGTCGAGAAGTTGTTGATAACGGGAAAAAACGTGAATCCGAACTTGTATTTAAAAATGGCGATAAAATCGTTTCATAACCATCATCGGGCGATGAAAATGGTATTCCGGCTAGACGAAGTAGATCAGGCGTGAAAAACTCATCGTGTGTTTTCGATAATTCAAATGGAAGATTTTCGTTAGTATTGAATTTATTATCGGATATTTTCGGAGTTGAAATCGGTTTCGGACTGTATGTCGGCATATTTACATTTCGTCGAAGTGGTTGAATATACACGTATCCTTTTAGAAAAGAAGAAGCAGAAACAATAAATTCAATATGTTTTGTCATTTCATCATTACTCTGTGGATTCGACGATGATGGATCAGTTTTATTAGCTGTTGCAGCAAATTCGACTTTGAGCTTTCGTCCTTTTAAAATAGCTCCATGTGTTTGTTGACGCGCTCGTTGCGCATCATCAGCATGAACAAAACGTACGAATGCGTAAGATTCATGGAATTTTGCACATTCATCAATAAGACCGTACGGTGAAAAAAATCGCCAAAGATCCCGTTGTGTTATACGTGCTGCCATATTACCAACGAATAATTTATGTTCATCCATAAGGTTTTTTTCTTCTTCTTCTTCTTCTTTACTGACGAGATGTTACTATCGAACTGACTAAGATGGTAAATGGATGATAGTATAGGCAAGATGAAAATTGTTCTTCTCCTTCTCCTTCTTTTCGATTGTATTTTAAATGTACATACATGACGTAAACAGAAAAGAAAATACTACGACGTCAGTAAATCTTTTTCTTGAAAAGATAGATCACGTGCTGATGTATAAATAAACAAAACAGAAGAAAAAAGAAATTTTTTTTCATGATCATTTGTTATAGATTCACTTGCATCCTGACGCATACACAGTCATNATTTTGAAATGATATCATATGATAAACATAAATGAAGAAGAATCTACTGTTTTTAGTTTGTTGAGATGAGATTTCTGACTTTCGTTTTTCAATAGATTCAAATAAACAAAATAGAAGACAGAAGCAAAGTGTATTCTTAGGTCACAAGCATAACATTATCATTTGTTATGTCTTCAGTTGTATCCTGATAGATACGATCATAATTTTGTAATGGTATCATGCGGTAAGTAGTTGAAGATCTTCAATAAAGAAAATAAAAATACGCTAGAAAATATGATTGATTTGTTACTTTAAAAATGGAAATTTTCGATGTTGATATGTATAAACACATAACATAATTGAAAAAAGAATTGAAATTGACATTGAAATGCTTAGTATCAATACGGAAAAACTATGTCCGGCTAAGCATGGCGAAAGATTTAATGTATTAATAAGCGATTCTTGTCCGTATCGATCGAGACATCTAAATGATTGTTGAATTTATATTTTCGAAGAGAATGATTTAAGAAAAAAGAAAAGAACTACGTTATTTCAGTTTTGTTTTGAGTTTTAGTAAAATCAATTAACCAACGAAGAGCACATGAATCACAAGGAAGTGTATGACTTGAAATATCTAATTTATCGAATTTATTCATTGTTAATAACGGACGAAAGATATCTTCATCAAATGTTGTCAATCGATGATTGCGTAAATCAAACTAATTCATAAAATAAGGTTTTTTTTCTGTTTTATTTCATTGACAGTCTGGTATTTATCAAATAGATGACACGGAAAACTTACTATTCTCAATCGTGTTAATTTTTTCCAAATACAATTGTCAATTTGTTGAGATGATAAATTAACTAAATGTAATTCTTCGAGTTGATTTAAATTGTTGAATAATGAACATGGAAAATTCGTTGTTGATATCGAATTGAGATGAAGAATTTTCAAAGAATTCGGCAAATGATTTTGTTTTTTTGATTTTAAATTGAACGGATTTACCGAAAGATTGAGTTCATTTAATTGTGGAGTTAAATCGAAGAGATTCGATGGAATTCTATCAAATGAATTATAATCAAGTCGAAGTTTAGATAAATATGGAAGTGTAAAATTGAGATTAGGCATTGATTTCAGAAGATTATGTTCGAGATTCAATTCAGTTATATTACGAATTTGTGCGAAACAATGTTCATCAAATGAATCGAGACGATTTTTACTGAAAATAATCTTTTTTAAATTTGCCGATAGATTCCATTGAATGTACGTGATATTTTTCGAACAAGAAAATTCATCGAAATCATTTTCATCGAAATGAATTTCTTGTAAATAGTTTAATGTTGAAAATGATATGAATCGATTGTCGATTAAATACGGATTGATATGTTTCAATGAATTAGTTAATTTAAGAATTTCTAATCGAGGAAATCGTTGATTCGAAAAGAAATCTTCGACTATATGTTCAATTGGATTATGACTAAGATCGAGCAGTTTTAAATTAGGATACGAAAGATTTAATAAATGTAATACATAGATATGATTCGATGTTAAATAAAGATATTCAACTGATGAATAATTTCGAGTTAATAACTGTATTTTATTATTATCCAAATGTAGAATAGTTAAATGATGATTGGCAGATAAATCAGGCAAATCAATTAGATCTGTGTTGATTAGTGATAATTGTGTAAGATTAGTGTAAGACGATAGTTGAGAAATAAAACTTGTATTTGAACAAATAAGTGATGTCGAATCATTGAATGTAAATTGACAAGCTTTTGCTAATTGAAAAAGAAAACCTATTAGAATTATTTTGATATGTTTCATTTAGTTTCTTTNTTTTTTCGTCTGTTTTTCCAATAAATAATTGTTAATAGTTGTTACTGCATTGAAGCATATTGCTGAAAATATCGTTTGATTCTTATGGAAGCAAACATTTGGACGAGCATGTCGTTTATAAGACAAGCAAAACAAACAAGAAATAATAAATCAACCACTTTTCTCTGCGATAATGTTCGACCGTTATTAGACGATGATTGAGTATGGATGAATTTGCAAAGGAGAATGGAAAGATAGAGGAAAGGAAGCGAATAACTTCGATATATACAACATCTGTGTTAATGCTGTTGTTTGTCGAATGGCAACATGAATAAGAAAATCGTTTATATGATGTATACATTAAAGTTTATCTAAGAAATCAGTCAGACTCGATCTAGTGAAAATCAGATATGCATACGTTCAAGATTACGAATAATTCTACGAGAATGTCAACGGTCATTTGTTCGTTAAATGTTGTGTCAAAATATAATGACAGAAAGTTGACAAATATGACATAGTTAAGTTTATCGTGTTCTATGTCAATACAATCTCGTGGTCGTAAAAAACATTCGTTTAGTACGTTCTAGCAGACAGAATTTGTCAGTTTCTCAATCTTTTGTTTTATCAATTAGAATCGATCGATTAACAAGAGTTCTTTCGATACTATGTCAAAACCAAAGACATGATCACTTCTATGAAGTTTATTTTTTGTGATCCACATCAACGCTATGAAAATCTTTGTTGTTTTTTATCAAATAGAGAGAGAAAAATGAACTTGAATGATATAGAAGTAAAGAACGAAAGAAGAAGAAGAAGAAAAAACAATACAAGTTGGTTCGCATTTAAAAAAAAACAAATTGACGGACAACGAACAAACGAAACAAATATTGTCAATGAAATCAAAGTGAACGACATTGACTTGATTTTATTCGTTTTTTTTGTGTATAATGTAAGAATCAAGATTGGTTGATTAGTTTATTTACATCTTGCTCTTAGAGAATGATACGCGAAGATGCATCGAATCAGCCAAACGATAATTATGTGTATTCTAAAAGAGAGTAAATATAAAATTAAAGCAAAAAATGTCGAAATTCTATTACAATTAAAGCTGCAATTGCGTCTTCAATCGTTTCCATTTCGACGAGTGCCATTTTATGATCTTTTTCAAAGTATTTAAAACGTTTGATTGTACCATATTGAGAAAAAATCTTTTTCAATTCGTCTTCGGATGTTTCATTCCTTAGAAAAACAAAACAAACTAAAATTCAATATCATCCCATAGAACATAAAACATACGGTATATTTGACAAATGAAGAATATTTCCCGGTGGGAAAATGTTATTATAATTTTTCGAGCCCGGTTTTTTGAAACGATGTAACGGCGAATTCGTAAAATCTTTCGTTAAACCCATATCCTACAACAAAAAAAAACGATAATCTTCATTATTCTCTATAGATTTCAGCTCGTACCGAAGAACCATCTTTCGGCATTTGCACGAATTGATGTTTCGAAAATGAGACTTTGATTTGTTTGCCAAACATGGTGATATGATCAAGATTTTGATAAGCTAAACAAAAAATAGATCAGCAAAATCATAAAAAACTCATTTCTCGATCGACTACACATACCGACAGTTGCCTGTTGTGGCGTTGCGAATTGTATCAAAGCTGAATCTTTCTTGTTGAATAGGATTTTTACCCGATGCACGTCACCATAGACACCTAAGCGAACAGTTTCAAATGATGATTTCAATTTCATAACAATTTCTTTTTTCAGTCACAAAGAGAAAACTCTAGAAGGTTAGATTTTTTCGTTTTGACATTGAAGTTTGCTGGTACACCTTCTATATTCTCCTTTCATCTTTCAGAGATTATGAAATAGTTGAGAAAATATAAAAGAATGAAAAGTTCGGTCTGCCGGTTGTTTTCTCTTAATGATAAAATAAGAGACAAACAAACACGAGCATTTTGATTGAAAACAAAAAAAAACATTTGATTCAATATAAAGTGTGAAAAGAAAGAGAAGATAAAAAAACATACCGAATAGTGTGAATAAAGACTCTGGAGTGGTCATCTAATCGTCCGGACGAGAAAAATAAAGAAAAAAAAAGAGAAAATAAAGAAAAGAAAATGAAATAGAAAGATTATCTTATTGAAGACAACTAAAATTAAAGTCAAAAGAAAAACAAAACAACCACCAAAAGGATTGTTCTCGTTTTTTTGTTATTCCCTTTTTGGCTCTACTCACATCTTCATTGAGATTCGAAACAAGAATAACCGGCCCGTTTTGAACCGACATCATGTGCGGATTCGATTGTTGTTGTTGCGCTTGCGGATGAACGGCGTGCATATGTGCAGCTGCGACATGATTCGGCGGTAGGCCGTGCATCGTCGATGCTTGAGGGTGAACGGGACCATACGGATGTCCGTATTGAGGAGGAGGAGCAGCCGCACCTACCATCGGATTGTACGCACCCGATGCCGGTTGTAACGGACTCATCATGTGACTACTACCGCCGGGCATGTCGTAGTTTGGCGGACCGGCTGATGATTGNGGTCGGCCACGAGCTGCAGCCCCGTAGTAATCTGAAATACGAGATGAATTGTCGAGTTTTTTGTGCTTTCGATTGAAGGAGAATCCTACCGTAGTGATAATCTTCATTCGAGCCCGATCGTTGTAATGGAAGGAGATTTCCGTTTGAATGCATTCGTTCTGAAAATGAAACTATTGAAAAACAGACGAATGATTCGAGTTGGCAGTCGTACCGTAATCTTGGCCTTGCGATTGATGTCCTTCGCCGGTCGGCAAAGTCGGATTGGTGTAGTCTCGACTTTTGTCATTGTTGTATTTAACCGCGAGTGAGAGCAATTTCGAGTATTCGATATGAAGCTAAGAGAAAAACACGAGAATTTNNNAAAAAAAANGTTTTTCTCGGGAACAAAATAAATNATCAGTTTTGACTTACTGTACAACAACCATTGTAGATATTTTGTCCGTGTAATTGCTAAAAACACGAAAGAAAATCAAATCGAAATCGAGTTATCAATGGTGGATTTACTAGTTTAGCTTGTGCAGCTGAATTGGCGTCTTTCATTTGAATTAACGCTTGAAATTTATCTAAACAAATCATTTTGAAGAATTGAAAAATCAATTCAGTCATCTCATCGTACCGTTTTTAGTGAACGTTATGATTTTAAGAACTGAGCCAAATTTATTGAAAATCTAAAACCATCAATCTCGAATTCAATTTTCTCGTCTTTTCGAATTCAATTACTTGATAGAGAACATCAATCGTAACGGGATACAACATATTCATAACACTAAGACGTAGAACACAATTGAGTCCGCCTTTTTGTGCAGTTTCATAGAGATCAGTGGCTTGTGCTAATGCCACATGTGCTTGTTGATTTGTTCGATTGGATGGATCGGTACGAAGTTCGCCGTGATTAGAAAATTGTGCAAAGATTTGTCGACCATTTAGCATTGCTGGTGCTGAATTAAAGTAATCAACCATTTGTTTAGCTGATTCAGTTGCATCGAATTCGAGAAACGCCTTTGAATTCAAAATTGAAATCAAAATCCAAACAAAATTTTCGTTTTCTACTTGTGCTTTTTTTCGTAAATTTAAAAAGTTCGTTACTCGACCGAATGGAAGACCAAGTTGAACGACTTCAACTTCATTTGCTTCGATATTTCGTAAATGAACAACACGAGAAGGCAAAGCCGGCTCCGATCGACTCTATTTTTTATGTTTTAATAGCAAACATAACACAAACAATCGATTTCGTCATACTTTTTTTGCAATATCCATCATTTGAGAAGTACCATTGCCATGACCGTCAACACTTGAATCAAATTCATCGCCTGAAAATGTGCGCTAAAACAACAAAAACGACGTATTTATTCCGAGATTTCGTCGAGTTTCTACCTTCATATTGATCTAAAAACGCAAACAAATGAATAAATAACACGAGAAAAAGAAGTTAACGTTACATTATTCGAGCACAGACGCAAACACAAGTCTGTTAGCTCGTAATTGGATGTTGGATTGAACGTTTTGAAATGTTTCCACTTGTATTGGTGGATATTTCTGTACTCGTCCGAACTGAATTAATCGGACAACAAAAATCGAACGAACGAATGGAAGTCTGTTTTTTTTTGGTGTCGATGAGAAGAAGAAAAAACAATGAGCGGAAACTAGAACATAAATCTGATCCGTCTATCTTTCTTTACTGTTTACCAATAATCGTTGTTGATCTCAACGATATCTACCAATCAAAAATTAGCAGTCGAAAAAAAATTTATTTTCCGAATTCAAACAGTTTTATTTTCGATTTATTGAATAAAAATAATAATAGTTTATGATTGTTGAATTATATTTCGATTTTTTTCGATTGGCTGTTCAATCTCACCAATAACCAATACGAATGAGTCATCAAACGGTGAATACGTCTTCCAAGGAAGAATATTCTCGTTCCTTTGTTACTAATCATATTGAGTTTTTATTTAAACAGCTTGTTGTGTGCAAGATAATTTCGAATTCGATTTTGAAATGACAACAGAAAATAAAGACGAAATTTTGAGCAATTTCATTGCTATAACTCAATGTTCAAATGATGAAGCCACACGTTACTTAGAAGCAGCACAATGGAATGCACAAACAGCTATGGAGATTTTCTTCGATAACGGTGGACCTCAAGCCGGTGAACCCATTCATCCAACGAATCCAGCATCATCTGGCACAAATATTGGTGGTTCGTAGGCATTTGTTTGAGTTGAAGAGAAGAGACAATCTTGTGTTGGATTTCTAGGGCCGCAAACATCCGGTGGAACGGGTGGATATGAATCTGATGATGAAAGTCCTCTGCAAAATGCAATCGAAGAGAGTCTTCGATCAACAGCATCTGCAGCAGCAGTGTCGAAAAAGGAAACGGAAAAAAAACCTGTCACATCATCGAAATTTGGTACAATTGGTAATTTACAAAAAGATGAAGAACAAGACAGTTCCGATGAAGAAGGTAATTGCAATTTTTAGGGTTTAAAAAAAAACATTTATTTGCATTCAGGTCAAGCGTTTTATGCCGGTGGATCGGAACGTAGTGGTCAGCAAATAATTGGACCACCAAAAGGCAAAGATACTGACAAAAAAGTAACGAAAATCTTCGAAGCCGCTCGTAAACAAGGTGCTATGGAATTAGATGAAGATGCTAACGATCGTTCAACTCAAAACAAAGCATTCGGTGGTGTTGGATATAGTTTAGGCGATGATCGTACACCATCTCGATCGTTTGGTGAATCAGCAAGTGCACAAGCAGCAGCTGCAGCCAGCAATCGACCTGAACAAGTTCCACTTCGATTCTTTTCGAACGGATTTACTGTTGGCGATGGTGAACTACGTAAATTCGAAGATAATCAAGAATTCATGGAATACATCAAACGTGGCGAAGTACCACCTGAACTTCGAAGTCTCTCAGCCGGTGGTCGACAAGTCGAAGTACGTAAACCCAATCGAATGAGAACCTCGACGGTCAACTCACTTTTCTCTAGGTTCGTCTCGAAGATCATCGTGGCGAAGAATACAAAGCTGTTGCACCTCAATTCAAAGCTTTTGGCGGTGCTGGCCATATGCTTGGCTCGCCTGCACCGAATGTCACACCGTCAACAACGACACAAGCTCCGATCAGATCGGCAATGGCAACAGGTAGCAGTGCGTCGTCAACGTCGACTGATGTCAGTCAATTAGAAAAACTTGCTGAACAACAATTGAAATCGTCGTCATCGTCAACAACGATGCGGCTTCGTCTACCGAATATTTCAACNCCATTACGTGTTGTTATTGATCTTGGTCGTACGTTAGCTGATGTACGAAAGTTTCTTAGTACGAATATTCCATCACTTCAATCGAATCAATTTGAATTCATCGAACCACCGTCGACGAAAATCAAACGTGAAGATGAAAATAAAACAATCGGTGATGCTAAACTAACCAATGCTGCACTTGTTGTTCGAGCTCTTAATCTATAATTTATGCATGTATAAACCCAAATAAAAAACAGAGAGAGAGAGAGAGAGAGAGAAACGATCATCTGATGTTCAATGTTTCTCTTTAATTAAGCATTCGATTTTCTTTCTTTTTTCTTTTTATTTTCTTTTCTTATGAATAAAAACACAAAAAAAAACAAGACATACTATAGGAAAAAACATGAATCATAGTTGTGCAATACTTTCAGATTCACGATGACGACATGCATTGCTTAAATATACTTGTATCGCGATTGCTTTTACTAAATACAAAGGTTCTAACAAATAGATTTCAATCGAGAGAGTAAAGAAAGATCGAATTTGTTTAATCGAAATAGTTTTTCTAGATTGAAAAGCATGGCAGAACAAACTGATGCGTTAACAAACATCATCACTATCGATGGATCATACCTCGAAGGCGTAGGTAGAATTCTCATTTGACAGACTCGTATTGTTTATGTTAAAAGGGCGGGCAAATACTTCGTAATTCGACTGCATTCAGTGTTCTACTTGGCATACCTATTCGAGTAGAAAAAATTCGTGCTGGTCGAGCACAAGGCGGATTACGACCGCAACATTTGACAGGCATACAACTGCTAACACGTTTATCTGAAGCGAAATTGTCTAATGGAAATGTTGGTGCAACAGAAATCAATTTTACACCGAAAACAATCAATGGGGGAAATTATCTAGCTGACACGAAAACGGCTGGGTAAAATGAAAATGAAATGATTAAAAAAACGTTGTTTTCTTTTGTGTGTACGTGATAATAGAAGTGTTTGTTTGATGATGCAAACGGCTATTCCTTGTTTATTATTTGGTAATACTTCATCTCAATTGAGATTACTCGGAGGAACAAATGCAGAGTTTGCACCTGAAATTGATTATTATTCATTAGTAAGAATGAAAACTAGTGCGAGATGGAAAGAGATTCGATTTTAAAATTTAGATTTTTCAACCAATTGCTAGACGATTTAATTTTAGTTTCGATATGGAAATCGTTCGACGGTTAGTTTAAGAAGTGATGAAAATGATTTTGTTCTATGAATAATTTGTAGAGGGTATTATCCCAAAGGTGGTGGCGAAGTTCGTATCGTTGTCAATCCAATTGATCAATTAAACGCTGTAGATTTAACCGAATTTGGACAGATAAAAAGATTTTTTGGTCGATCTTTCGTAGCAGGAAATCTATCGAAACGTGTAAGAAGAAAAGAAATTCAATGATTATGTTTTTCTTTTGAGAACTATAAATCTTTAGATTGCACATCAAATGGCAGAGACAGCAGAAAAATTAATACATAAACAGTATCCTCAAGACATTCCTGTTGAAATCGAAGTTGTTAAAGAACCAGATAATCAAGCTGTTGGAACGGCAACTGGAATCATGTAAATACACTTGCACATGGATCTCATTTGATATCTTTATTAAATAAATCTGTATAGAATTGGAGTAGAAACAACAACCGGTTGTTTACTTGCAGCAAGTGCATTAGGTAAACGAGGCTTAGCAGCGGAGGATGTTGGTAAACAAGTTGCAGAAGACTTACTATGCGATTTAACTTGTCAACCATGTGTTGATCGACATTTACAAGATCAAGTGTGTTTGCTCTTTTATTTGAATTCGAAATATTTCTTTATGAATCTTCGTTCGATTTTTAGTTAATCATTTTAATGGCATTGGCGAAAGGTCATTCAAGAATTCGAGCTGGTCCATTAACTGATCATACGAAAACAGCAATTGCTGTTGCTGAACTTCTGACAAAAGTTTGTTTGAATGACATACGTATATGCGTTGATCTTGATAATATGCCATTCGTTTAGGTTAAATTTACTGTAACAGAAGTTTCACCACCTTCAAACGGAAGAAATCCGTCAGCTGCCGCTTCCAATGTACCGAATGCGTCGTTTATTATTGAATGTGAAGGTTTAGGTTATCAGCGACGAACATAAATCTTCTTTTTTTTTTATAGATTTCTCAATAAAAAAAACTAAAAGATATATGAATGATGTTTTCTAGATAAACACTGATTATTTCAGACAGAAAACAATGCCTGTAAAAGAAGTATCCAATGGTAATTTGAACAAAGAATTGCAACAAGCTGGTGATAAATTAGTAATGATTGATTTCTATGCAACATGGTATGAATAGTTTTTTTT
>JGI26531J51214_10001985_pt1 | contig 14071 bp, 9 predicted proteins | sample ThiBiot_500_biof_2_FD_51214 | JGI IMG/M metagenome (IMG submission 51214)
CCGGAAAAGCCACTCCATACCGAGACGCCGCACGAGATAAGGAGCCATCGGGACTTGCCCGCTCAGGTAATCGAAGGTGCCCCCTACGCCGATGCTGACGGCGGCGCCGCTCAGGTCGAGGTTTCGGACGGCCCAGCGGTCCTGTTTACCCATACCATAGGCGACCAGCACTACATCGGCGTGAGAGTCCCGGACGCGCCGTAAAGTTTCGGCATCACCGGCAGGGCTGGCATCACCGCTAAAGATACCGGCGATGCAAATACCAGGGAACTGCTGACGAAGGTTGGCAGCGGCGGCCTCGGCGATACCCGGCGCGGCTCCCAACAGGAACAGGCGCAACCCGGTGCGGGCGGAGCGACGGGCCAGGGCTAAAGAGAGTTCTACCCCGGTAACCCGGCCTTGCAGGGGCGTACCAAATAACTTGGCCGCTACCGTCAGGCCCACGCCATCCGGCGTAACCATGTCGGCTTCTTGAATAAGACGCATAAGTTCAGGGTCACGGCGGGCGGTCATAACGTATTCGGGGTTGGCAGTAACGATGCGGCGACCTGGCAAAGCAGGGTCCTGGCGTTTGCGGGCCGACCAATCTTCAATTGTCGCGACAGCACTTTCCAGAGTGAGATTATTAACAGGTAACCCCATTATATCAACGGTTTCTCTCTTGCGTTGCGCGTCTAAAAACCTGAACTTTTCCATGGTGGAACCCTCAAAAAACTTAATCAAATTGCTCTTTTTCAAACGAGATTTTGTACGTCTTAGTACAGTGGGAGGACTCTTCCGCGTCAGAGGCAGAGTAGCCAATCAAAAGGAACTGGGTAAAAAAATCTCGATAGGTCTTACATAAGGGTTGGGTGGTAGGAATTGTCGCTTAATTTCAGTGGTAACCCTCATCTCGCTTCGCCGCGTTTTGTGAATTAATCTTAATAGAAATTCATTCTTTTTCACAGTGTGTGTACACCCCAATGCTAGTACTTCAGGTTAAGAAAAGATTAGTACTTCTGGTTGCACATTCAAGCTTAGCCGGTTGCTCCTGGTTGAAAATTCTGGTTAATTACGCCGCTAAAGCTGTCAGAATTTCATTTCTTTTTCCGGCTAAATCTGGCAGGACCGGGACAAAAATAAAGTCACTTTTACTACTGATTGTCCATGATGAGCTTTTGAAAAAAGCTGACTTCCGCACTTACAACATCACTACCGAATACAAGATTGCTCTGGTTAATATATTTTAACATAACTGGCTAATAATTACCAGAGCTTTAACCTTATATTAGCCTGACGGCTTAAAATTAACTTACTTTATCCGGTCAATCTTAAGGTTGAGAGGCCTTACCACCTCTGCATAGCCAGGGCTAACAACACTCGACGAGAAGGGTCTTTTGGTTCACCTCGAATTAAGAGCTTGTGGTAAACACTGTTAATCAAATTCTCTACCGCCCGGCGGCTAATCCCCAGTTCATCCGCAATTTCTTGATTGCTCTTGCCCCGGCTTATAAGCTCGCTACACTGTAGCTCGCGCGGGGTGAGTTTCGATTTATCAAGATGTTCCGAGAGTAGTTCCGCTATCGCCGGGTCTACGAACTTGCCATAAACCTCCAGATAATCCAGCGCTTCTTCAAATCCTTGGGGCGTTATATTTTCCAGTAAAATATAACTGTGCAAACTAAGCGCGAGAGCTACCGCAGAGTTACCGTCAAAAGCCTGGATTAAGTTGCCATTCCTGGAACCGGCTTTCCTGAAGGATAACTCGGAATATTCCTGGCGATACAACTCGGACATAAGCGTCATACCGGAAACCTTGGAATAGAGTAAAATGTGCAAATCAGGGAAAAGTTCCAGCAAGGAGCGACCGGCCATTACTCCGGTCCCTCGCTCCAGTTGCAAGTCAATAACGGCTAGATTGAAGCCGGACTTTTTAAACTCTTCTCTGGCCTGGACTAGACTTTCACAGGTCGTAACCTGCTCAATCCCGCCCACCCGTTTCAGTATAGCGGCTATACCTTCCCGCGTGACCATCGAATTATCTAAAACGAGTACTTTCCACCTGGATTTCATATTATTCACTCATAATCTCTTTCCAAGTTTATTGTGTCATACGGATATTAACGCCAAATTAAGGGAATATTACGAACTCGTCTCATAAAGAAATATTTACATTTAAGAACAATTTTCCCCTTCCAGGTATCATAAACACAATTAGAAGGGTATGACTATAAAATAGAACACCTTTTAAAGGGGAATGTTACGATTAAATTTTTATAAAAACGTAAAAGGTATGAAATCTTATCTATTTAGCTATAAGCAAAGAAAACCCTTATGCAGGGCAAAGAGACCAGGCGGGTTCGCGTGGTCTCTTTACGATGACAAGACAATAGGGCTAAGTGGGAATAGCTAGTTAAAATTAATCCGCAGCAACCGGAGCGGCCAGAAAAAGATATTGAATACTTTTGTGATGCTCCGTACACGTTTACCCCCACTGGCAAGACTTAAAGCGATGCCTATGACCAGATAGGTAAAAATTAGCAAAATGCCTATCCGGGCAGATTGGGATAGGGTTACCCCGGTGGTTTGCCCGCTCGGAGAAACCGTCGCGCTGGTGTTCCCGGCGCTGGTAGCTGCCGGGGTAGCCTTGGTGCTCGCGGTTTGACCGGACGTGGCATCACCCGGCATGACCATCCCGGCGTGGCTCCCCGCTGGGGTGGCGGCGGCCCCGGCAGTAGCGACCGGAGTTGAGGGTACTGCTATCAGACCGGAGGTCGAGTTGTTGATTTTAATCTTTACCGGGTAATAATCACCGGCTTTGGCGTGGGCCTCAAAGTAATCGGGGATAGAAACCGCTCCCGATGGCGTAAAGGCCACGACATCCAGGTCATACTCGCCGTTGGCATATTTGGTTGTGTCGAATTGATAGACATCCTGGAAAGACGGCACATCCTGGGGGTCTATCTCAGCGATGGGGGTCTGGTTCAGACGTATCTGCACCTTCGAGATGCCAGGGTTCTTGCCGGTCGCTTTCAAGGCCAGGTCGTTATTTATCGCAAAAGCCACGCCTACCACGCCTGAAACCGGGAAAAGATTGGTGATATACCTGCCGCCATCGGTGGCATCGGTATCACCCAACTTATCTATATAAACCCCCGGCCCCACATCTGGCATGGCTACCATTACCGCCGCTTTCCGGTTCGCGTAGACCGCGCTGGGCTGGGTATAGGCCGGGGCCGACCCTTTAGGGAAATCCAGTTCGGCGTGAATATTCAGAACACCGGAAGAAAGCATTACAAAACTAAGCTGATTCTCCCCGGTCTTGAGAAGACCCGGCGGCAGGTCGAGCGTTACGCTGTACGGCTCGATGTTACTGATACCACTACCCTGGACATCACTGGCAATTTTAGGTTTGGGTACGGAGATGGGCTGGCCGTTTACAATCACTTTATCGCCCGGGTCCCACTTGTATTCGGAATACCCGCGCATTTGCATGGTAAACATCAAACGCTGTGCAATCGCCCCATCCAGGCTGTCGGGGATGGTTATCTGGGTATCGGCAGGCGTATTGTCTACCGCTTCCAGGAAATCGTTCCCGGCATAGGCTGGCGTGACATAGTTATGGGTCTCGATAGTCGGGGCCGGTCCGTCAAACCCAAAGTTATCCCAGTGAAGCAAGGCGTAGGGGATATTGTTCTTGGCGGTGTTGTAGCTAAAGGCGTTCCAGTGAACGGTGGCCTGAGAGAAAGGCAAATCGAGCGGGGAAGCCAGGACCAATTTGCCCCCAACATAAATTTCGACTTTCTGCTGGGAGATATGGATTTCCCAGTGACGCCGCACATTCGGCACCGTGGGCATACCCAACCACTCCAGCGTCGGAAACTGGTCTGAACCGGTACTGGCCAGGGTCGTTAGGGTGCCGGTTGCATTTACATATTGTAAGTCGATCCCGTTGCCATTTTGCCGTATCCTCAGGACATTACCGGGCGTGCCGGTCCCGGCCCCGGTTTCGCTGATATGGCTGTTAATATCGGTTACGCCGTCGGCCTTGTCTATCAGGTCGAGATACCAGATGCTGCGGTTGGTAAACCCGTCCATGTCAAAAGTTATGATACCGGTCCGCCCGGTGAAGTCGAATGTCGCGCGCGGGCGGTTAATGACCTGGGCGCGGTCGCAATCACCGGACAACTCCATATTATGGGTGTGAAACTGGTTATTAATAAACGAGGAGGACATGGAAGGGTCGTTACAGGCGGAGTAAGCCTGGTTCCACTTCAACTCGTCAATAGGCCCGGCCGGCAAATCGAAATCGTCAAAGAAGCCGGTCATGCGGCTGCGCAAATCGTTGACCCGAGCCGGGTTGCCGGTAAAAGTAACCGGGTCGGAAGGAGCCGAAAGATTGCCCATATTATCTACCGCTTGAACCTGGGCCTGGTACTGCTGGCCGTTTACGAGCGGCTGAATCTGGATGGTCCGGTAGGAAGTAAGTTGGATCGCCGGGGCCGCCGTGCTACCGACAGGCGTCACGGAAATTCGATAACCGGCGACATTGTCAGGGTTAGAGTTATCCGGTGTAAGAGGGCCACCCCAGGTTAAAATAGCGTTATTATCATCTTCCTCAACGGTGATGTTGGAGGGTTTGGGCAAATCGGCGTTTAAGCTGCTGGCGGCCAGTGGGGGACCCCCCAAAGGTCCGGCGATTAGAAAAAGGTAAGAGAAAGCCAGGCTTAAAAGAGCCGGTACAACAAGACGGCGGGAATTTGCGGTAAAACCAAATTTAAAAGGGTGTTTCTTTTTCAATTGCATAAGTGTAATTCTTCGCTTCCTTCGATAAATCGGGCCGGTTTCCTGGGCTTAACTTTGGCTGCCAGGCAGAGAAATTAGTAAAATCTAACAGATTACAGGTAAAATTAATAAAATATTTTTTACATCAGTTGCTTATAGAACCTGCTGTCTGTCTAGAACAGACCGGCTCTTACTGATACCAAAAGGCGGGACTTAAAGTAACAATAGCCTCGTTGCAAGGCTTTAAGGTCAATTGACAGTAAATAAAAGCAAAGATATAATCAAAAAAGTCAGGCATATAAAGTTCTTAAGGTGTCCAATTTAAGGGTGTCCTAGGATATATTTACCATATAAACACACTTAATACAACACTCCCCAGTTAAAGATTTCCTAGAATTAACGGGAGAGAGAAAAGGTGCCTTCTCTGCTAAGTCTAAATTAATCCTTCATTCTGGGGTTATTATCCTTATAAAACGGCTTCTCACCACATTTAAGCGCTGAAACAGCCAAAAGTGAACTCCCATCCAGGAAAACCCTTTCTTTTTGAAAACCAAAACCGGAGACTTGAGATTAGTAGTTTGAAATAAAAATGCAATCTAACCGATAGAGAACATTCATAGGTACGCAATTGCCCGGTAGCATCCTGGTAAGAAAATTGTAATGAGTTTTACGGTAAGACTTTATAAAAACATCTGAATTTAGCTCAATACTTTTGATGCTGGTCGGGCCGTACTTTTATTAAAATCTATTGACTACAACAAACCATTGATCAAAAAAATTCTGCGCCAAATCCAGGGTTATAAAAATACACTCCATCTGAGATACTGGATTGTGAACATCATCTGTAAAATGTTACCGCAATTCAGCGGGGGTAGTATCAGAGCGCTGTTGTATCGCCTGGTTGGTTTTAAAATCGGGCGGGGAACCTATATCATGGATAGCATTGAGTTACTCAGCGGCAGCCCCAACTTCTACTCAAACCTGATCATCGGCTCCAATACCTTATTCAGTTCTCATGTTACTATCAACCTGGATGAAAAAGTTATTATTGAAGACAACGTAACCATAAGCCCCTTTGTAAGGATTTACACGGGAACCCACGATATTGGCCCTAGCAATAATCGCTGTAAGCGTAACCCTATAGCCAAGCCCGTCATAATTGAAAAAGGTTGCTGGATTGCCCTGGGAGCCACCATTCTACCGGGGGTGCGGATAGGTCGGGGTAGTGTTGTCGCTGCCGGGGCGGTGGTAAGCAAGGATGTACCGCCAGATAGCTTTATTAGCGGAGTGCCGGGGAAAGTTACTAAAACTTTGCCTGTCGAAGAATAGTCTTGCCTGAACAAGTGCCTTGGTTACCGGTACTAAGTGCACACCGTTTCAGAAAACTTAATTATTTCTTTGCTCAATATTGCCGAACCGTTTTGAAAATTTCAGCCTGGGAACATGCCTGTAATTCAGTCAAATTTCTTTCAGGCAAGCCCAGAATTCTGGATTTATTTACAAGAATTAATGCAACCTTATATAACTACTTTAAAAAAATTCTGGCTGGTATTAATAATACCCGTGGTGGTCCTACCACTGATATTGGCCTTAATCCTCAACCCCAACCCGACCTATACTGCCAGTATCGGGCTATGGTTCGACCAACCTATTTATCTGGATACCACCCAGACCTCCACCGCTACCAGCGATTTAACTACCGGCACGGTTAATAACTACGCCGACTCGCTAACCTCTTTGCTAAACTCGCACGATTTCCTGGTAGAAGTAACTAACGAACTTACCAAAAACGGCTATAGTCTTTCGGAAAACGCCCGGACTACCCTGCTCTTACAAATCAACAAGGGAGCCAAGCTGACTGTGGCCGGTAACAATTTCCTGGTAGTAAGTTACGCTTCGGATAATGCCAACCTGGCCGTTTCGATTCTGCGGGCCCTGACAACCAGCTATACCAACTATATTGAACACGCCTTCCTGACCAATGGTCAGTCTATGATAACTTTTGTTCAAAACCAGTTAAATCAGGCTAAAACTGACCTGGACAAAGCCCAGCAGGATGCCCTTGCTTACCTGGCTAACCATCCCAGCCAGAGTAAGCCATCCATCACCCAGAGTTTTGTCTCCGATACCGATGTCCAGCGTGACCTGCTCCTTTTGACCCGCGACCAGGCCCAGACTCGTTACAATACATTAAGCTCCAACCTCGAACAGCTAAAAATGGCTTACGATAAGGTATCCAAGGGCAATAGCAACCTGATAGAGATACGCGACCCGGCAGCTATTGTAAAGTCCGATGTCTTTAACAAACAAACGAAAATAATTGTCGGATCCATTCTGGGGCTAGCAGGGGGCCTTTTAACCTCCCTCCTTCTAGTCTTGTTATTGACCTGGAATAACACCTCGCTCTTTGCCTCCTCGCAAACTTCCCGATTGCTGGGGCTTCAAATTATAAGCGAGCTACCTTTTACCAGGGCTCTTGAAAAGAAAAAACAGAATTACCCGGCCAGAAGCTATAAGTTACGGCTGCTACGGCGTAATATTCTAATCTTACTTGCCAGCATTGGATTTCTGGGTATTACGCTTTTTCTAAGTTATAAAAACCCGCCCAACGCAATTGTAACTCCTGTGGTTATCCTTCTTATCGTTTTAATCTATAAAAATCCCGCGATTGGTTTCAACCTGACTGTCTTTCTGGTGCTGGCCTGCGAAATTTACATCAGCCCGGACGGTTTTTCCGACTACACAACGATACCAGTACGGAACTATAATTCTTTTACTTCATTATCACTTTCATTCACTCCGGTCGAGACCATCCTGGCGTGGACCATCTTTTGTATTATTCTGAGGACTATCCGTTCCAATAAATTTACTCTTAAACCTAAAGCTACCACCGCCCTATTTTTAATTTTTGGCGGTTTTCTGGCATTTGCCTATGTGTGGGGAGTAATCCTCCATCACGGCGACTCAAAAGCGGCTTTAGTGGAAATCCGGGCACCTATATACCTGGTGCTTGTTTACCTTTTGACCACCCACTTTATGCCGAACCGGAAAATATGGGTAGTCCTCGATTGGATTATTCCTGCCGGGCTAAGCCTGTTAGCCCTGACCACCCTTATAAGGTATTTCCTGCTGGCAGGCACCTCGGAGGCCTTTCTGGCCGACTCGCTAAGCGGCTTTAACCACGATAATGCGATTCTGTTCGTGATACTGGTAATGTGGTGCCTCAATAAAGTAGTTTTTGGCTCCTCCAAAGGTCAAAGGTTAACCGGGTTCCTCCTGGTAATATTGCCGGTGGTTGCCATAATGTTGTCCGGCAGAAGAGCAGCGTTTGCCAGCCTGGGAATCTGCCTGATCGCCTTTCTGATGATTTTATTTATCAAGCGACGTAAGGCTTTCTTTATAACAGTGGTAATCCTGTTAATAATCGTACCGCCCTACATGATCCTTTTTAAGAATGCCTCCGGCCCCCTGGGATTGGCGGCCAGAGCTTTTAATTCAAGCTCGGCGGCGGTCGGGTCCAGGGACTACAGTTCCGACCTGTACCGGGTAATCGAGAAAAATAATGTCAGGTTAACCATCCGGGAGGCACCTTTAACCGGGAAAGGTTTCGGGCAGCAGTTTACTCGCTATAACAGTCTGGTTGACCTCAATTTCTTTGAATTCCAGTATTACACCCCTCACGTCCAGGTGTTGTGGTTGTGGTTAAAGGTCGGCGTTTTCGGGTGGATACTTTTCTGGGTCTTAATTTGTGGCGCGCTATTCCGCCTCGGTCAGCTCGTCAAATACGAACGACAAAAACTTTACCTTAATCTGGCGATTACCGCCGGTAACATCATTATAGCCATTATGGTTTTTGCTTATCTGGATATAAGCCTGGTCAACACCCGCCTGATGACTATACTTGGTGTTTCCATCGGGTTGCTTGAAATCGGCTATCGCAACCTGAACAAGCGTAACGTAATCACCAACAAGACTAACCGGCTGGATTCCTCTGATTCTAAATCGTTAGATTACCTGGAAGAAAAAGAGCTGGCGGGCAGTTACTAAACTATTGAAAGAACACGATTAATGTCTACACGTCGGAAAATTGCTTTTAACATCTTCTATCTGGCTGCCGGACAGGGTCTTAGCTGGTTACTCGCTTCGGTGGTAGTCCTGGTAATCCCGGCCTACCTGGGACCAGAAGGCATGGGTATGTTTTCTACCGTGAGCGCCATAAGCGGGGTCGTAGCGGTCCTGGCTCTGTTAGGTACAAACGTCTATCTGCTCCGTGAAGTAGCCAAAAACCCGCAGGAGGCGCAAGAACTGGTCGGCTCGGCGGTGGTGTTGTGCGTCCTGGCCGGTCTGGTCTGCTGGAGCATAACCCTGATAGTGTTTATCTTTTCCGGTGTTTCCGACACCATGCACCAGCTTATTTATATCTCGGCCATCGGCAGTATCTTAAGTGTATCGGTAGTACCTTTACGTTCGGCGCTGCAAGGCCAGGACAAAATGCAATATAACCTGATAGAAGTGTTATTCAGCAAGGGTTTGAGTACGGTTCTGGTCTTCGTGGTAATTGCGCTAAATATGGGTATTCTCGTCCTGGCGGGGTCCGGTCTGCTGGCAATTATCCCAACTATTTTTATCTTCTGGCGGGCTTTTCTGAAAAATGGCAAAACCAAAGTAGCAAAGGATGTTTCAACCTACGTTAAGCTGGTAAAGGGTGGCTACTATTTTCTTATTACGGATATAAGCTTCAATATATATCTCTACCTGGATACCATGCTTCTGGCGGCTTTTACCAACGATAGAATTGTCGGTTATTACAGTTTGCCTGTAAGATTATTTGGCAGCCTTTTAATTGCCCCGGTTATCGTAGGACAGGCGTTGCTACCAAGTTTATCGCGGAGCGCCGCTAACAACGAAGCCGAAAATAACATGCTTGCCCGCAAGTTGTTACAATTCCTGATTTGCCTGAGCATTCCTATCGCGGTAGGCACCAGTGTAATGGCCGGCCCCCTTATCGAAACCCTGTACAAAGGAGAATTCAACCCGTCTATTCCGATTTTAATAATCCTGGGTTGGACCACTATTCCGACCTATTTAGGGATCGGCCTTTACCAGATTTTAGTCGCTCAAGACCGGCAAAAAAGCTGGACAAAGGTTATGGTAATGGCAATCTTTATCAACCTGGGCCTGAACGTCATTTTGATACCGCTTTACCAGAATATGACCGGGGACGGCGCGGTCGGCGCGGCTATCAGCCAGTTAGCCACCGAAGTTATTATAGGTATATGCGGTTTTATAATAATTGGGTCCAGTATTTTGAATAAATCGCTGCTGCTTATCATAGTCAAGTCCGCGGCCGCGGCCCTGGTTATGGCAGCCGTAATTTGGCCTTTGCGCGAGCAATTCATCTTACTACCGGTGCTGCTGGGCGTAGCTATTTATGGCGTGCTGTCTATTCCTCTGTTCGGGTTAGACGGCGAAATCAAACAGATGTTTAAGAAATTTACCGCCCAAAGGCTCAAAGCCAATTAAACGCCAGACCCGATGTCTTTAGTTTAGAGGTATAGCGGCCAAAATCTATATTAACCGGCAAGACATTTATGACTAAACAACAAACGTCATTCGAAAATACCTATAGCTTTAAGGAAACCGTTAGGGGTGACTTGATTGCCTGGCTTAGAATTTGGCGCTCAGAATGGAACCCGGAACAGGAGATGCCATGGCCGTTTGTATTGGGTCTTATCTGGAATTCGATGGGATTAAGGGCCACCTTGCTCTACCGGCTAAGTTACTTTCTGCGCTCTAAGAAAGTTAAGGCCATACCCGGCATTTTAGCTCGTCTGAATATAACCTTGCACGGCCTGGATATTCCGAGTAGCGTCCAGATTGGGCCAGGGCTGTATATCCCGCACCCGGTAGGCAACGTGGTGATGGCGCGGCGTATCGGGGCCAACCTAAGTCTTATCGGGTCAAATACTATCGGCATGCGTAATACCCACGCTTTCCCGGTCCTGGGAGACAATGTCTTTATGGGCGCCGGGGCGCGAGTTTTAGGTGATATAGTTATCGGTGATAATGTTAATATAGGAGCCAATGCGGTTGTCATTCAAGACCTGCCATCCAATTGCACCGCAGTAGGAGTACCTGCCAAAATACTGGAAACCTCACGAGTGGAAAAAGACAGGTAAACTGATTTCAAATGGAAAGTAATTCGGCTATCAAAAATAAATATCTGGAAGAAAAACAGCAGCTTTTCGCTTTTAGCATCGTGATACCCAGCCACAACCGCAAAGAACAGTTAAGCCGGGCGCTGGGGTACGTTGCCGCCCTGAACTATCCCGCTGAGTTCCTGGAAGTGGTCGTCATGCTGGATGGCTGCACCGACGGCTCGGCCCAGATGTTAAAAGAACTGGCGGAGACCTTCCCTTTCAAACTCTCCTGGGTGGAGCAAAAACAGGGCGGTCCTTCCGCTGCCCGCAATGCCGGGGTGTTGAAAGCTGCCAACGAATATATTCTCTTCCTGGACGACGATGTAATGTGTACGTCCAACCTGGTCCAGGAGCATTACCAGTCCCACCTCGCCCACCCGGATACGGTGGTAGTCGGGACCATGTCGAAGCCGGAAGATAGCCGGGGGCCGGTCTGGGTCCGCTGGGAAGAAGCTTTACTTGAAAGACAGTACCAGGATATTATCCGGGGCAGGTATAAATTCACGGCCCGCCAGTTCTATACCGGCAACTGTTCGCTCAAAAGAGAATGGATTATCAAAGCCGGGATGTTCGACGAAACCTTCAAACGCTACGAAGACGTGGAGTTGGCCTACCGGCTGGCCCAGCTAAACCTAACATTTGAATTTAACCCGGCGGCTATCGGTTATCATTATCCTAAACGCTCATTTAAATCCTGGGTCAATATGCACTACCTGTATGGGCGTTACGCGGTCAAAATCGACCGGGATAAGGGCTCGCTGGATATGATAAATATTACGAAAACTGAATTCCAGGACCGTAACAAAATAACCCAGCTTTTGGCCGGACTTCTGTTGAACCATAAAACCCTTCAGACGATTTTCGTCTATACCTTCATGCGCCTGGCCCAACTGGCCGGGGCATTAAAGCAGGACCGGGTGGCGAGCCAACTGCTCAGCAGCGTGGCGAACGTCCTCTACTGGCAGGGGTTCAACGACGAGTTAAACTTGAATAGCAAGGCCACTCCTAATTTTCTCTAACCGGGGAAGCCTTGCAATTCTGGCAAGGCCCCGGCATAATTATCCGGCAGGTATCTTAAAAAGACGGTAGACGGTAATCTCCCCCGGGGAGTAAAGGGCTGTGTAAAGGTGCTTTTTTACTCCCAAAGAATGTGCCTCGAAGCGAAACTATCTTAACCTGGGTTACTTCTTAGCTAATTCTACAAAAAATTATAAGTATTGCTTATGGTAAGTTGACGTAACTACAAATATTGCTCCATAATTAGGTATGACCAACTTTTACGACATAAAAGCGACCGGCTCGGAGCAGCCTGAAGATAATTACAGGCCGTCTTTACCTGCGCGTTTTCAAATCAATGGCTGGTTGCGGTTGGACGAGAAACTCTGGGTTTATGATGTTTTTGACCAGATTGTGGACCAGCCCGCCCGGCTCTGGCTGGAAGAAATAAACCTGCAACCGGAAGCTTACCAGTCCCGCGCTATCTCGCTTCAGAAGTTGTCGCACGGCAACCTGCTACCCGTCTATAACCACTTTATGTGGGGAGAGAACGGCAAGAAATATTATGTCTGCGTGGCGAAAACGCCCGGCAAAGACTATGTGAATTGCCGGATGCTGATAGCCAGTTCGCCTGGCATCAACGTGGTAGGCCAGATCGCCCGGCAACTGTCCCTGGCCCTGCTGTATTGCCACTCCCAGCAGGTCTTGCACGGCAACCTACAGCCCTCGTTTATCTGGATTGGGCGGGATGGCACCGTCCGATTAGAACTCTTTGGGGCCTTACCAAATCGCCGCCACGCCCTTAGAAATGAGGCCCAGGACAATTTCTCAAATTCTCTACTGAACGCGCCCTATGCCAGCCCCGAGCTGTTCGGTTCGAATGCTTCATTTAATGCCCAGGCCGATGTATATGCGCTGGGGGTAATCATCTACGAACTGCTAACCGGATTCAACCCCTTCCTTGCCAGTTCGGAGATGGTCAGCGGCTTGCGTCACATGTACAAAGCCGTGCCGCCGCTGCACCAGGTTAACCCCGAAGTAGGCCCGGCCCTGGAGGCCGCCATTATGACGGCGCTCTACAAAAACCCGGAAGGGCGCTACCACAATGTGCTGGAACTATTGAGCCAGTTTGAAATCGGCCTTGCCACCACCCTTCAAACTGCCCACCAGCCCGTGCCGTTCCAGACCATCGACCAACTGCTGGAAAATTACACGGCCCTGAACAACGAGGTGCAAACTTTCCTCAGGCAGACCACGCCTTCGCTGGCCGCCAGCAATATCATTGAGGAAGAAAAACACCCTTTCCAGGCCGGGGTAGAAATCGGCAAAAACGGAAATGGCAATGTCACCACACCTTATTCCTGGCCGCATCAAAATGGTCTGGCCGAGCTAGGTCCGGTCGCCGCCCCCATCAAGACCAACGGGACTGCCCCGACAACCAACGGCATCGCCCCAAAATCCAACGGCACTATCCCGTCGGCTAACGGTATCGCTGCAACGACCAATGGCACCACCGCAAAGCCGGTCGTACCTTTAATTACGCCAGCCCCGGTCACTCCACCGGAAGCAACCGGCCCGGCACTTCAAAGCGTCCCGGCAGCCCAGGGCAATCCGGCAACCGGTCCCGCAAGCCCCGGCGTCCCGGTAACCAGGACCCCGTTCGAAAAACCGGCCCCGGTCACCAAACGCCAGCCCGCGAAATGGCCGAGCCTGATACCCTGGCTGCTGGTGTTGAACCTTTTCTTTATGGGTTATTTAGCCTGGCTGCTTCTCAACTCGGTCGATACCAGCGGCTCCGGTCTGCCCACCAGTTACCCCACTATCCCGGCCAGGGTCGTCTTTACACCGGTGCTGGGGGCAACGCCTACCGCGACACCGGAACCGACAACCACCAGTTCGGCCATACCGACGCTGGCCCCGGTCATAATCACTACCGTACCGCCCCTGGCAACATCAACGGTGCTCACTGCCGTACCGCCCACGCCTGGGCCAACCGAAGCCGGTACCGTACCACCCACGCCCGCGCCGACGACTCCAGCCCCGGCCAGCAGCGGCCCAACGGTAACCGACCCGCGCGTGCTGACCGCTTTGGCACCAACAGCTACTTCAAG
>JGI26531J51214_10002005_pt1 | contig 13996 bp, 11 predicted proteins | sample ThiBiot_500_biof_2_FD_51214 | JGI IMG/M metagenome (IMG submission 51214)
ACGTCGTTGAGAACATCGCCGGGCATCGTCAATTCGTCTTCGGTCATCAATTCGCACAGTTTCGGATCGCGATTGAGACGATCGTAGAGCTGCATCACCGATGCCACGCGTGTTGGCCGTTCGTAAGCGAAACGCTTCGATCGACTTCGTTTGACATGAGATTCGGGATCATCGAAGCCAGTGACCAATTTGCCGGATAAACTAGCGAGTTGTTGGATTGACGATTGAAGAAATGAAGTTGCCGAAGCAGAAAGTGCGGCAATCGGGTTCACTTTCGGAGGTGATTCGATTGGTTTGACTTTCGGCAGCGGTGGAAGAAGAGGATCTTGACTTAAATCTGAGTAAATCGAGTTGTTCGTTAGATCGGCATTGTAATCAACTGATCGACGTGTTCGAGCAGCGAATACTTCGACATTCGATTGGTAGAAATTCTGTGGAATTTGTTGGTATAATTCGACTTTTAAACAATCGAAATTGTTTGCATATTCTTCGGCAGTTGCTTTTTCGATGATATAACCTTTGAATGGTCCGTCTTGATAGGGCGGATAGCGAAAACCTGGTTGACATAAACATTGATAACCACCACGTCGAAAACCGAAGCCAAACAGCGGCTCGCAACGTGTTGTTGGCTTGCATTTATCCGTTCCACCGAATAGATTCGGTTGTTTCGATTGAGGATCATTCGATTGAGCATTGGTTTGACCTGTTTCAGCACATTGATTGATGTCCATCATGACGAAATCGATATGTGTGACAGCAACAGCTAAATTACGCATGGCTTGCAAATGACGATACTCAGTATGACGAGGATAGATATCAACGATGGGCGAAACTGCACTGATAACCCATTTATTCGATCGACCGCAATCGAAATACGGTCGTGTCCATAGAGTTGGACCTTGTGGATCTTCAGGATGTGGTGGCCCGTAAAACTCGATATTCTGTGGTACATCTCGCAGTTTATACATCCGTTCAGCTAGCAGCAATTGAACTGTATGAACTGGTTTACCTGTTCGCAAGAAGAGAAAAACAAAATCAAGATTTTTTGTTTTCCGTCCGTTTTTTCGAATAGCTCACCTCGGCCTTGATCATTTCGTGTTTGATCTGGCAACCATTTGCTGTACCATTCATTCGCTCGATTGTATCTCGATGTATATTGATGATTTCGACCTGCACCACTGTCTTCCTCCTGAATTGTATGATTTGTCCATTCATTTTTCCAATTAAACGCGTCTATTCGATCGAATATTCAAAAAGCAACAAAAACAAAAACGTCAATTTCGTTTACCATAAAAATCATCAGCTCGCCAAGCGTACGGTCCGAATAACGGAATAGTTTTGTTGAAAAAATTCTTATACCAATGTGGATAATACATGTCTTTATCGAAATAAATACCTGAGCCATTGATCATACTTCGACCACCGGTTATATCGGCTACAGATTCAAATCAAACTCGAGTTCAATTAGTTTTCTGTCTCACAACTTACCGGCATTGTGCAAAAGAATGTAAGTTAAACCTGGTTCTTCGAAATCAAACAAACGTTGAAAAAGATAACTATATAAAAGTGCATTTCGGTGCGCGATATTTCGAATGTGGAGTAATTGTGTTCTGTTTCTCATGATGATGTCTTTTTTAAGCATTTCAATCGACGGTTTTTGATAGACAGCTTCTTCCGGTAGGAGAAGTTCAGTCGGTTGTTTTTGAAAACAATTACCAGCCGTCACTGAATTCATTCGATCCATGATTTCATCGATTTTATCATAGCTGATCCATTCGAATTGCGATCGGCTACTACCGAAGAGCAGAAGACAAACGAAAAGAGACACGGACAAACGTAAAATGAGACCCATTGACCAAGGATCTAGAAGAAAAAAAAACAAAATACAAAAATTGTTGTTGATTGCGTTCGAAAAGTGCGAAGAAAGAACAACCGATCACCGGTCGAAGGTCATCGGTGTAGCACAAAAATGACAGCGGCCATATTGAGAATTGATTTCAAATGTAATGAACTCTTACCTGTCACAGGCAGCATCAAGCAGGTAGAAAATATTTTTTTTTGAAAAGAATTAATTTTCGATTTTTTTTTGTTCAGAGAAAAAATAATTGTTTTCGTTTGTTTTTGTTCATCTTGTTTCCGTTTCATTGAGAACGAGTTTGTTGTCGATTGTAGCGCTCGAATTGTTATTGGTCGAGCGAATCTTTTGTTCACACTTCGTTTTTCGCTCGTGTTCATACGTCTTTTGCAATGTCGACTTGGCGGAAACGATTTTCGTAAGACGATTGACAGAGAAAAACGCTCGATTCTCTCTTTTGTTTAGAAAAAAACCACGTCGAGTCAATGAAGCGCACGAAACCTTCTTGAATAACACAGCTAAATACCGAAAAAATCTGCAAACAACTCTCATTCAAATCAATCGAACGAAAAAATCTGTTCAACGAACTCTCGATCAACCAGATTCAGATATTCACAGTAAATTTCTTCTTCGAATGTCAAAACTTATCTTTGATTTAATCTAGTCGCTCGATTGATAAATGAGATCGGTCAATTATCCGGTTGTAAGTCTCTACAAGAGATAACCGGCCTAATCGATTCATTGGCAATGAGACGTCAGTTGTCTTCGCGGATATTCAATGGTAAACGAGAGAGAAATAGTTGTGAATGTTGTCGATGAAAGATTTCTTTTGAATGTAGAATACTCGATGAATGCTTTGGAAAAATCGGTGGAAAAGTTAAACAATANTCTTCTCAGTGATTTCGATCGAAATCGATCGGTTTTTCAAGAAGCTGTCAATAATCATTGTTCAGATCATACGAAAAAGCAATTATTTAACAAAGTCGAGAATGAATGGGCAAAACATCAGAAATTAGCTGCTCAAGAATTGAAACACGGCTTAGCGGCATATTGTGATATTGGCTTGTATCATCTCAAAATTCAAATTGCGATTCTTGAGAAATTACAAGTATATTGTGTCTTTTGAAGAAAGTTTCAATTGAATTTATTCTTCGTAGAACTTTATTCATCAAATGCCAACCGATGGAAATGACGGTCAACCAGATTTTGCTGTACATAGTCAACAAACACGTAAAGATATCGATACAATGCTGCGTATCATGCTCGATTCAGCTCCGAACGATCCTTCACTATTACCCAATCCCAAACGACCTCGATTTCTCACAAATCAAATCACTCTTTCCAGTAAAATCCTGTTTTCTTTTCTCGATCGAAACATATAAACTTGATCATTTCTCTTCAGATTCACTTTATTCAGCTGAAATCACTCAAGCTGCAGCAGCTCGTGTCGCGACAATTATCACACCCTCAAATAACAATATGACTTCTCTTCCTTCATACACTGATCTCTTCGTTGTACCAGCGAATTGTAAACGCACTGAATGAATCTTTCAACTTAGTATTTCTATTCAAACGAATTTTCTCTTTGTATCAATCAATGCGAAAAAAAAACGAAATGTAATCTCTTTGCTTTGTACACAAAAAAAACAGACAATTTTTGTGGTGGTGGTTGTTGTTCTTGATCTTATGCAATAATAATATAGTGTTTATATCTAACCAATAGTGCGCGTATTTGTACATGTTTTTCTCGACGAGTTCACCGGCGGAATCAAATTCAGAGATCCGTTACTCTCGTTGGTGGTAGAGAAACATCTGTTACTGTTCTCGAGTCTTTCGCTGGGAGGATTGGAGTCGGTTGCAATGAATCATAGATATGATTGCTCATGCTCGGCGATGTTTTCGGTGGTATTGGTGGCGGAGGATGTTTGGGCGGTTTGAAATGAATTGGCGTTCGATCTGTTTGAATACATTGATTGATAAATGGGATGATCGAAGACGATCGAGATGAGATTTCTTTGTTGGATTTCGAACGTTTGAGAAGGTGACCATTGGATTTTGTCGGTGAACCATCGGGAGGTGAAATTGATTTCGTACGAAAGAGTTTGCCGTTGAATTTTTTGGTTTTTATTGAATGAAATGATGATGAACGTGGAAATGAACCTTTCGGAGATTTGAATCGATCTAAATCAAGAAAAAAAAAGAATTTTGAATATTGAAGAGAGTTGAAGATTTGTTACCTAATGAATACGATGAATATTTCATCGGTGAACTATCTAAATCATCGAGTGAAATCGATGAATCCGTTCGTTCGGAAATAATTTGATTGATTGGCAACGAAATACTTGAGATCGAGTGATGCATAGCTGATGTTGTTGAATTAATAAAATTGAAATGATGTTGATTAGGTAAAAGATGAAGAAGATTCTCGTGATTTTCATCGACAATTTGAGAAATTCGTTGATAATTTTTATACAATTGAATGCCATGAAAAATAATTCGAATGCCATGAGTCCATCGTCGATAGTCTTCGATGGTATTCGTACATAAATAATGAATATATTTGCTTGATTTTTTCTGTATATGTGCTGATTTGAGTGCAAAACCGTGTTCAGTTGGCGAACGAAGATATTCAATCCAATCTTTCCCGTGAAACAACTGCATATTCGAATCGAATTTAATCAAACAAATGAAATCATGTTTCGACGATGAACTTTTAGGAATTTGATAGATTCCTGATTGACGTAGAACGCACGTCGATTTCTTCCAAACCTTTCGATTTCTGTCTTTGATATAGATTAAACTCGTGATATCATCGGGCAAGGTGATGTTCGCCGAGGAAATGTAATCGATGAGAATGTTTTCGGGATTTTTCTCTTGAGTTGAATAGAATTGAAAAGGCTTTTGAAAAACGAAATGTTTATCTTCGTATTCACGAAAACAGATTCGATTCGGTGAATCACGTGGCCAATGAACTAAACCATCTTGAATGAGATTTTGATGATCTTCAAAAACACGGTAGATATGCAAATCAGGTAGATCTTCAATGATGGAATGAGTTAATGTTGGTTTGAGATGATATTTATGAAAAAGAAGAAGTTCGATTTGATAGATCGACATTGTTTCGTCGATGAGAATGTTTTTTGTCGAATGATCAGTATTATGAATTTTGATAAACAATTTTTTAATATTCGCTTCCTGCATTTTTTCTAAGGCAAGTCGAATTTGTTGATCTTCACACGAAAGCATCTGTTGAAAACAAAATATCGGAATTTTCTTTTCGTTAAAAAGACTTTAGTTACACTCGATGCATTGGAAATCTGCTGGCTAATCAATGGTAAACTAATTGAGTCAGTTGATCGCGAGAGACCACTGTCAGAAAAATGCTCATCATGTATACGAGCTGAATCACTCGATGATGAACTATTTCCTGAATCTGTCAATTCAATTTCGACATTATTCAACACATTTGTCAGATTGGCTAATGTTTGATCAATTTCATCGAATTGTTGACTGATTATAAATGAAGTTTTCTTTTTTTCATCTAAACGTTCTTCAAGTTCGTGAAGTTGAATCAATAAAACATCGAGATCATCTAACAACAAAAAGAGAATTGATTCGAAATTCAGATTATATAATCACGTACCTTGATCAGACGGCAGACTTTTCATTCGTGCTTGCTGCTCGAGACTGGTCAATTCTTGATACGCATCTCGAATTTCCTTTAAGAAAAAGAGCAAATATTAAATTCGGTTTTTTGTTTGAACTAAAAAACAAGCAACTTGTTTAAAAGTATTTAAATGACCAAGACAATTGTTGAGTTGATCGTCTTGAGGGTGTCGTCCGGCGATTTCATCATCATCTCCGGTCTCCGATTCTTCGCTTATACTCGACATAGATGATCGACGCAAGAACATTCGATGATACATTTTATCACAACAACAACAACAAAAAAAACTAATCAGTTTGATTTGTCTATCTAAAAGAAATTGATTGAACGACATTTATATTAAAAAAAAGAAGTCTGGATGATGTAATCGAATGTGTGAAAATTCATGATGAACTATTGGTAGTACTACTTCACGCATGACATGTAACGCGAGAGAGAGAGAATGAAAAAATGACCAATAGTGACTACTCTGTCGTGTTTTACGGTCAAATTATGATCTGCTTTTCTTCCTTTTTTTTCCTTTATATAGCACATATATGTACGTGTGTTCAACTTACGGTAATAATGTTCTTAGAGGATTGAATTGAAGGGTGTGAAAGGTTCATTAAGAGAATATTTATTAGGGAAAGAGGAAAGCACAGTGAACTGGACAAAATGAATTTGAAGACTAAACATTTCATATTGAGAAAAAAAAGAGCGGAATAGACATTGACGAAAAAAAAAATGCTAATGAATAGATAACCTTGTCGTTGGCATAAACAAACTCTCATTCATTCAATCAACATGCCATCATGTCTTAGTCTTGAAATGAATGAAAATTTAAAGAATGCCTAGAGGTGTTCGACATTGTAGTAAGCGGTATTTTCTTTTCTCTTCCCTTCTCTTCTCGTTCTCTTCTTCTCTCCGTCTTTTAGACAAAGTATTGTTCTCTAATGAGCATTGTCCGACAAAGTTTTACGTTTTTTTTCTCTTTCTCGTTCTCTCTTTCTCTTTATACATTGTCTGGCTATCTATGTCTCTCATCGACTGCTTAATCATCAATGGTTTAGTGAGTTGCAATCTACACATAAAGGTTACGTAGTAAGAGTATTCGTGTTGAGGGACGTTCAATGTGTAGATGTATTTATTCTTTTTCTTATCATCACTTGATATTCTCATTTTTTTTGTGTCATACATTTATTTCGAAATAATCTGAGCAAATACAGGACCAACAAAAAAAAAACTATATATCTTATCCATTCTACCTTGAACTTCGACAGTCATTGATGAATATAAAACATAATGAATCTAATCAAACTCAAACGAAAGAAGCGGGGAGACCAATCGAGTGATTTGAATCAGTAGATATGTATATACGTTTAACAATCTGTTTGCTCTGATGTGTCTCGACATACGCGCGTGTACCCAAGCAAACGATCTTTTTCATTATCCGATCATTATATACTTTCACAATGATGACACACACACACACACATACATTCTCATTTAATCAAAATAATATGAAATGTACATGACATATGAGTGTCAAAATTAAAATTCTGTTGATGAAAATTAAAACTAACTAAACATTACAATTGTCATATGTCAGAAGAAATTTATCTTTTATTTATGAACAGCTATAAATTACGTGTTGCATGAAGGCTATTTAAAAGTTCCGCGAACCAACTTTATAGTTTTGACAGTTTTCTTGGAACAGAATTTTAATAACCACTTGATAGGTTTATATTCCTAATAGAAAATTTTTTTAAGAAATATTAATCATGATTCTTTGGAATGACGAGAAGTTTTTTGGCTTCTTCAATTATGATTGAATTTATTTGAAATATTATCTTTTTAAGTTGAGAGAAAAAGATAAATTTTCTCTCGAATATTAAAAACAAACACGAGTCAGTTTATCTTTTTCGTTTTTATTTTTATGATGTAGAAGAAAAAAGACCTGTGCTTTTTAGATATTTTAATAAAATGGCTAAATCTATCGACGACGAATTTAAATGCGTTCTTCGTTTCTCGGATGTGACTACTCTACCTCGACGAATGCTTCCACCTATTCAAGGCTATGAAAATATGCCTCTTGTATCTTTAGAAGAAGCAATTGTACCTTTGATTTCACTTGTTTCTGAAGTTGAACGAATGGTTTGGACAGCCAAACAGAATTATTTCGAGGAAACGTTTAGTTTAACTGATGATGAATTAGCATCAATACTACTCTATACAATAGAATGGGTGCCAAAAGAAAATTCTTTCTATATTATTCTTAATAGTACTTTGCAAGCTGCAAATAGAAGTTTATTAAAACCATGGTTTCTCTATCTTCGACTTATTATGACGTCATTAGCTAAACTTCCATCGGATTCTCAACGTTTAATTGTTTATCGTGGTGTCAAACGAGATTTAAGTGCGCTCTATCCTGAAGGAAGTACAGCAACATGGTGGGGGTTTTCATCGTGTACAACATCCATTAAAGTTTTAAACAATGAACAATTCTTAGGTCGTACTGGAACAAGAACTCTATTTACTATTGAATGTCATTCTGCTAAAAGTATTAAATTGTTTTCACTTTTTCCCGATGAAGAGGAAGTTCTACTACCTCCTGGTCGTCAATTTCAGGTGATAGGTTCTCTTGATCAAGGTAATGGTCTTCATATTATTCAATTGAAAGAAATCGAACCAAAATTTCCGTTAATCAACCCTATACCAGAGACTTTCAACAGTTCACTCAAATCGAAACAGACGGCCACTCTACCGTTACCTCCAGTTAAATCACTTGACTTACCAACGGTTGAATCATCCTCACCAGTCAAGTCAAAACAAAAGTCAATCAAAGCACCAGTAGATGAATCATCTTCAGAATCGTTTCCACCCTCACCGGTCAAACCAAAACAAAAGTCAATCAAAGCACCAGTAGATGAATCATCTTCAGAATCGTTTCCACCCTCACCAGTCAAGTCAAAACAAAAGTTAATCAAAGCGCCAATACACACATCATCCACAGAATCGCTTCCATCCTCGCCAGTCAAACCAAAACAAAAGTCAATCAAAGCNCCAGTAGATGAATCATCTTCAGAATCGTTTCCACCCTCACCAGTCAAACCAAAACAAAAGTCAATCAAAGCNCCAATACACANATCATCCTCAGAATCACCTTCACCAGTCGAGTCAGAATCAAAATTATCTGCATTACTGCCAGTCGAAGCACCACCAAATTCGTCGACGTTTTCATCATTGAAGCCAATGATACAACCATTTAAACCACCAGATTGCGGCGATGCTTATGTACAGAAGGCCGTTGACGCTTTATATTTAGATCCGGTAAATGCATTTCTAAAAGCTATTTCTCTGTTCTAAACAAAAATAACTAGCATCAAACATATCTACGTTTGGAATAAGTATGAGGTTTTTTGAGTTTATAGTCTTCAATATAGATGCTTGAGTATTCAGTGGGCTATTAACGTATAGGTTATTGCGCTCAACTCATATTTTCTTCTTTCACAAAGGTTAAACAAATTTTATATCCATTTATGAATGAACTTTTCAATTATCAATATTTTTATAATATTGTATAAGGAAGCTTATTCGCATCTACTATATTTACTCATCGGATACATAGACACTGACTACAATTGATCTTTCTCAGCATGGGATTGATGATCGATTAATGCAATATATTACTGATGCCTTGGAAAACAACAAAGTAGCATCCAATTTTCTTTTCATCATATCGCTGTGTACATCCTTTTTATCTAGACAGTTACTAAACTTGATTTCTACTACAATAAAATCGCATCACAAGGAGCACGTTATCTTGCTAATGCTCTAAAGAATAACAAAGTAATATGAACTATTCATCTAGTTACTTTTTTATTTTCAAAATCTTTGTGTAGACTGTTACTACACTTATTCTCAAGAAAAATCACATCGATAACCGAGGACTGCAATACCTTGCCGATGCTCTGAAAATCAACCAAGTGATAATATATCTTCCTTTTTTTTCTATGATTGTACCATCGATCCATTTTTTATGTAGACATTAACTACACTAAATCTTGAATCCAATGGATTTGATTATGAAGGAGTAAAATATCTTAGTGATGCTTTAGAAACCAACTCGGTACGAGTAAATCAACATCGTATTATTTCACCATTCTGGACATTTTCGCATAGACACTTACCGTGTTAAATATCTCTAACAATGTGAGCGGAAGGGAAACAACATATTATATTGCCAACATTATACAAACAAACAAAGTAGCATTGTTTCTTTTATACATAATTTCACTGTCTGGATACTGTTTGTGCAGACACTCACGACATTATATTGTTCAAAGATGACACTTTTCTCTAACGGAATGGAGTTTTTTGTCAATGCATTAAAGAGCAATAAAGTGAGACCAATTCTTTGTCTCATCGTTGAACTATTCACACACGTTTTTGGTCAGACACTCACTGCACTATACGTCAGTCACAATTCTTTGCACGAACAAGGAGTACAACAACTTGCTAACGCTCTACAAATGAACAATGTAACAATAATTTTGTTTTCACTAACTGTACGATGTAGATTTTTCTTGTACAGACACTTACCACACTAGATCTATCTTGGAATCGTGTGAAAGATCGAGGAACACAACATCTTGTCGATGTTCTAAAAAGGAACAAAGTATAATATTAGCTTGTTCTCTTCTCACGCTAATTACACAATGCATATTTCTTTTATACAGACGCTTACCACATTAGATCTTTCCTGGAATGATATCGAACAACTAGGAGCACAATATATTGCTAACATTCTACAGGGCAATACAGTAACACTCTGCTTCTTCTCAGTACTTCACTTTTAATATATACTTATTGCATAGGGATTTGATAAAGTCAACCAATTCTTCAATAAAATCGTTTTGGGAACACAGCATACTGCTAATACCACACAAGACAACAATGTAATAAAAATCTTTCCATTAATAAACTCATTGTTCATTACTTAATCATATAGGGACTCACAACACTTAACCTCAGTCACAATCAATTAGGTGATCAAGGAATTAAATATATTGCTAATGCTTTAAAAACCAACAAGGTATTCTCGACTTTTCTTTTTATTATTTTATCATTCATCTATATTTTACATAGAGCCTCATTAAATTAGAACTTAAATCCAATAAAATTGGATCACAAGGAGCAGAATCCCTTTCCAATGCTCTATTAAACAATAACGTAATAATAGTTCTTATTTTCATTATTCTACAATGGATATATTTGTTGCACAGACACTCACTTCCGTTAACCTCTATCACAATGAAATTGATGAACAAGGAATAAAATATCTTGCCAATGCTCTGAAAATTAACAAAGTATTCTCGAGATTTTTTTCTCATTAGTTTCTCATTCATTGATATTGTATTGTACGTAGACTCTCACTGAACTAGATCTTGGAATCACTGGAATCGGACTACAAGGATCAAAATATCTTGCTAATGCTTTGCAAAACAATAATGTAGCATCAATTTTTCTTCTTATCTCTTTAACATTTTGGCAACTTTCATACAGACACTAACCACACTACATTTAAGCAACACTTCCTTTTCCCCCGAAGAAGTATGGCATTTAGCTAAAGCTCTAAAAACAAATAATGTAACACTGACTCTTCTTCTCCTCACTCTACTATTTGCGTATATCTGATACAGACGCTTACTACATTAATTCTCAATGGTACTTGCATTGATGATCTAGGTGCAAAACATCTGGCTGATCTCTTAAAAAGCAACAAAGTAACATTAATCCTTCTACTCCTCACTTCATTATTCATATACTTTCCCATACAGACACTTACTACACTAGACATCAGTAATAATCGAATCGGTAATCAAGGTGCAGAATACCTTTTCGATGCTCTAACGAGCAATGAAGTAATATCAATTATTTTCCTCAGTATTTTTTTTTATTAACCAACTTTTAACATAGACACTCACTAAGCTGGCAGTTGGAGGCAATAGCTGTGCTTGGAAAATGGAAAAAAACATGAGGGAAATCTTAAAGACCAAGACCAATCTACAAGTATTTTTTTGGCGGTCACCACTTTCAAGAAAGTAATTGGGTTCCTAGCAGGAAAAATGTTTCTTTCAAATAATAAACCAGGTCGAAATTCTTTTTCGTAACTTATGTATTTTTTTTATTTAAAAAAAAGATTGTTTAAAAACGTTGACATAAATAATTCTGTTTATCTTCATGATTGTAACCGAATTGTTTATAAAATTTAACCAAATCATCTTTACATTCCAACGATATTTTATAACATTGACAAACTTCCTTGGCAAATTTTGTCAATAAATCAATTAATAATTTACCAAGCTGTTGACCACGATATTTTTGATCAACGACAACATCTTCGATTCGAGCACGTGTTGCTAATTGACGAATAAATTTCTTTTCGCAAACTAACGTTGTCGTGCCAATAATTCGTTTATTTTCTGTTAAATCTTCAATAACAAGAACAAAATACGTATTTAAACATTGTTTCATATCATAGAAACGTTCTCGAAAATCATCCGATGAAATTTTTCCACATTCAGTTAATTGTCGAAGTAAATCAATGAAACCATGTTCATAATCGGCAAGTGTCAATGGCCGAATTAAATATTTTTCATTGTACACATTTCCCTGAAGTTTACGATCGACAATCGAATATTCTTTGAAGATTTTCTCGAGTAAATTCGGCGCAAAAAGATATTCTTTTGTCAATGAAATCGAATGATCATGAATTGTTTGTTCACGTTCGGTCATTATTTTATTTTCCGTTCGAATGAATGAAAAGGCAACACGACATGACTGACTATTTAAATTATATATTACTATTCTATTCAAATGTACAAAGAGAAACTGTCTTCTGTCAGCGGTAGATGTCAGAATAAATTTGGATTTATTGAAAAGGAGAAAAAAAACAACAACAACATTCAGGAAATCGTCGATTTTTTCATTTCTGCGATTGAATAGAGTATGTCGCCTAATTGCATAGCAAGACGTCGTTCATTGGCGCTAATCTCGGTTGAATCGAGAAATTTCAATGTTGGAATACGATAAATAACTAAATGTCGATAGTTTTCTTCCAAACGATTTTGTGCGTAGATATTTGTCGATGAAATTTCGTCTGTCGAATGAATTTGACATGGACATGCCGCATTGCCGAGAAGAGAGAGATGTTCTAACGTTGGATAGGCTTGACGTATTCGTTCGATTAATTGAAAAATATTTTTCAAATTATTCTTATTTAACATTAACGTATGAAGATGAGATAATTTGGGGAAAATCGTATTTTCATCGTCGAGATTATTACCATCGAGAATTAATTCTTCGAGATAGGGAAAGTTTCCTATGCATGATAATGAACAAAAGTTATTTCCACTTAGATCAAGAATCTATAAATTCAAAAAATAAATAAACAATGACAAACNTTCGTTTATTTTACCTTGGTTTTGAGCGAATAATCATGTAGAATATTCCATGGTATGTCTTCGAAATTCATTCCAATGCAAATTAATTTACTGAATTCCTCATCGAATATAAATTGTTCATCGTCATTCTCAATCGAACTCGTTGGTTTGGTCAATGATGATAAGTCTTCTTGGTCACCCTCGAATATAATATTCGAAGTTGAAGTAGATAAGTCACTGTCGTCGTTATCTGAATAAATACTCATGTTTCTACTGTTATTTTTCTTCTAAATAACAAAATCTTGCAGTTAAATACGCGAATTTATTCGAAAAAAATTCAACGTAGATAAAGAAAATCGAATAATAATGATGATGATGAGAAGAGATAACGAAAGAATATTGCGTATGGCGTCAGAAGTTATCGCGAGTATTTTGCCCTTTTAGTTTATCTTTTCGAAACTAGTACAAAACGAAATAACGTAACTGAAAGTACTTAAAATTATGAATACATGAGATGATTCATTTTTATTGAATTGAACAAGAGAAAAAGACAAATTATTCTGAATTTATTTTCCATTACGATCGTCAAGCCAAGATATTGACGAACCTTTACGAACACATTTCCTGTATGTCGAATGACATATTAAACCACCACAACATGATTTCGAAAATAAACCGTCACATTTTTTACCGGCTTTTGCACATTTAAAGAGAAATCTAATCGAGAAAAGAAAATATTCTATTTCAATCATTCGATAAGTTCGTAATTCTACCGTTTTTCATGTGAATGCGCATTTATTCCTTGAATACAAGTAATAACAAGTAAAATAATCAGTATTAAACCGAAAATACGATGACCAATCATATGTGTAACTTTTACAATCGTTTTGTGAAGAATGAAATCAATACATCGTTCGAATGAATGAATGAATCACGACGAAAATATCCATGATGATAAGAACGAAGTAAAATTTCTTCTTATCAAAAGAGGACGTGAATAAGATTCGTTTAATTAAAACAAGTATCTTTTTGAGAGGCTGTTAATCTCGA
>JGI26531J51214_10002094_pt1 | contig 13608 bp, 20 predicted proteins | sample ThiBiot_500_biof_2_FD_51214 | JGI IMG/M metagenome (IMG submission 51214)
AGCGAGAATCATACCATTAGACCATCAGGCCATGACATTCTAATTCACAGAGAGATTTCCTGAGATCATTAGATAATGTTAGACTTTGAAAATCTTTGACAGAACGAAAAAAAGATGGGCCTGACCGGTGATCGAAACCGGGACCTCTCGCACCCAAAGCGAGAATCATACCACTAGACCATCAGGCCGTGTTATCTAAGTAGATCCAAACTGTTGCGCCTCATGTATCTCAAGTTCACGCTCTAAGTCGATTGTGTCGCGATTTGAAAAGGTTAACGAAATCATTGAATAAAAGTGCATACTTTTCAAGAATTGCTATTCGCTTGACTTAATATCTCGATTTTTGTTAAGTTAATTAAAATTCAAACATTTGAATTGCCTGAGGTGCTGGTGCTAGTTTGAATAACTTCTAATCTTTTCCGCGAAAATAATACTGAGAGAAGAGAATATTTTAGCATCTATTCTGAAAATAGTTACGATATGGACAGGTTTCGGATGGTTACAAAGTCTTACTTCGAAATTATTTCGAAAAAAATTTCAATCACGAATTAAAATAATAGTTTTCTCGATTTCCGGCTAACTGACGACATTTGACAGGAAGGTGAACTTGAGAACTATCGTATTTATACTCAAACAATTGACTTTGAACACAAGCAAACTAGGCATATTTTCAATTAATAATTTATTTTGATCATGTTCTCAGTTATCAGAGGGCGTGACTTAATCCTTAAGAAAGTTTAAAAATATATATCCGCAGTCTTGATCAATTTCCTTTTTAAAAAAAAGTAGATTGTATTTTATCATATATATATATAAACTTGTTTTTTACTCAAAAAGAAAGTAACAAAAAAATGAGTAGCACTACGCAAATCAGTACAATGTCAAGTTCAACAACCACAACAACGATAAATTGGGATTACATTTATGCAATGTTTCCTAATCCGATGATCGTTGTTCAATTCTATCAAATTGGATTTCCTCTAACACTTCTAATTGGTTTTATCGGTAATTTTGCCAGTATATTTATATTCTTTCAACCGTCATTACGAAAAGTATCAACCAGTTGTCTATTTATTCTTTTGGGTATTGCTGATACAGTGGTTTTATTCATGTATATTCTCGATATCGTTGAATTTGGATGGAGAGTAAGCACAGATTTCATTTGTTCTCAAAATCTTCTTCAATAAATGAACTTCATAGATTCCATTCTATAAAAAGATGGCATACGATGAAATCTGTAAATTTCGTTCATTTATGATAAATGTTTTTCAAGTCCTATCATCATGGATATTAGTTGTAATTTCAATGGATCGATGGATTCGTACACGATTTCCTTATAAATCACTTTCATTGTGTACACCAAAATATGCTCTATTAGTTGTGAGCATTTTACTCGTGATTATTAGTGGATTACATGTTCCTTTTCTTACGCCTCTATTCGGAACGTTGATTCCTGGATTTTCAATACTCGCATGTGGACCTTCAACAAACTATGTGAACTATTTCATATTCTACTATCTTCAATGGTCTATAATCCAGGTAGATTAATAATATTCAAAAGAAAATTCAATCATTTTTATTCAAATTTAGATTGTTGTTCTATGTATTTTACCCGTAACTCTTATGTTCATATTTTTGATTGATATATTCGTAGTTGTTCGTGTACGTAAACGGGCTGTTGTCCACACAATTCAGTCGATACTACTCGATCGGCAATCACGACGTCAAAAATATGTTCAAATGCAAATGTTAATCCTGATGTTATCAAGTATTGTCATGTTTTTATTAACAATGTTACCTGTTTCGATTTATAAAATAACTTCACCAAGACAAGCCAATCTTAGCAGTGAATTTCTCACCATAGTCAATATTTGGACAATTTTCGGATGGATTCAAAGTCTTAACTATGCAGTACGGTTTTCTCATGTTTTTTTTTCATCATCATTCATTGATTGTATTTGATTAGATACATTTCTACAGCCATTGTCTTACATCGACTTTATTTAGAAAAGAATTCAAACAACAAATCCAACGTATTTTCCTTTGCAAACCAGTTCAATTGCATTCTATTGATCAGACAGTAACTAAACGTGATACTCGCTCGCAAATACCTTGACAATAAAATCACATTGGTTTTTGTTGTTCTTCTCCTTGTTGTTTGCAGTCAGTTGAAATTAATTAACTATTTTTTGAAGTATTCGAAGAAGATTACATTTTTTCAAATTCATCCTTGAATACCCTCTTCTCTTAACTTGACGTCTAGAAGAGAATATTTCACGGGATTCGAAGAAAAAAAAACGCAAAATGTCATCAGACAGTTCTCTTATGTTCATCGATTTTTCAAATACTTATCTATATTTTCTCGAAAAGGTCATATTCAATTGCGAGTAAAACTATTCAACCTGATGTTTATATCATCATCATCATAACAAAAACAAGACGATCGAACATTTTCTCTCGAGATAATTCTTGCCAACATGCCATGTCATTGCTTATCAATATCGACAAGAATAATATTTGACCATTGACGATCGTTTCTTCTTTCTTCTAATGTGTTTATGCTCATCTTGTTCACATTAATTTCTACTTGATCACCATCACAAATGTCTTGCATATGTCCGTTAGAAAACATTCAATCGTCGCGTGCCTTTTATTATGATTACGATTGCTCTTCGAGACATTGAGTTCGACCAAAAAAACAACTGACGACTACGATTAGCTCGATAATCAGTTTTTTTTTCTTCTTTTTATTCTATTTATTCATCTTTGAACTATTGATGTATTATTCATTGTGACGGTTAAATACGAGCTAGAGGAAAAACCTTGATTTGTTATTCATCGTTCAATGTTATTTTTTTAATCAACAAACGACGAGAACGCTGAACTTCGTCGATTGTCTGTGTCAAAATCGAATTGACTTTATTTTAAAGAGTACTAAACAACATCGAAATGTATATTTGTCACTTCATTCACGCACAGTAGGACAACTAATTGCACTAAGATAAATGAAGTATGAGACAAGGTGTGATTTATCCAAGAGAAGAAAACTAAATGAGATATGTCAATCCGTCGATTTGTATGCACGACGTTTGATCTCATTTCTTCTTCTTTTTTTCGATTATCTCGAAATCCCATTTGAGAAATGGGAGAAAAAAAACCGCAATGAATATTCTATTTATTGTTTTTGTATATCTGTCGCTCGTTTTCTCGTCATATTTTAATTCGCATAGCTAAGTTAGATATCTTCTTTCTTTCGTTCTGATTCCATTAGTCTGAGTTTATTTTTCTTTTCTCTCTCTCTCTTTCTCGTCACAGGAGAGAACGAGAGGAGGAGAGAAAACGACAAGAGAAAGAATAAGCATAATCATCATTCTCTTTGTATACATTGTCTCATTCATGTTCTAGTTACTAACAACAAAAAAACCGAGAGAAGAAATTCACGGAAATAATATGACGATCGGTTTTCTCTTTCGTAAGTCTAAACAATCATCGAACTCATTTATCTCGATTGATTTTCTCTATTTCATTAGTCATATTCATCATTAAAATCATCACAGCTGCAGAAAATTTCCCACGAATTCTCACTGAAACGCATAATGAAACATTAAATCTATCATCAACGGCAACATTAACTTGTCACGTACGTGATTTAGGTGATCATCATGTAACTTGGTTTAAAATTGATCCTTATACATCTCAATCGTCGCCGTTAGCCGTTGGAAAGCAATTATTTACAACTGATAAACGTTATTCAATTTCATTCTATTCAACATCATATCGAGAATCATTTTGGTCATTAGAAATCTACGAATTAAATCTCGACGATGAAGGTACATATGTATGTAAAATAGCTAATCGACGAGCAAGTGTTAGTATTTATATTAATTTACATATTCAAATGCCAATGATTCTTTATCCAACACGTGTTTATACTGAACCCAATCGAACAATTCAACTTAATTGTAGTCTTCTTTTTCTCTCCGATGATTACGCAAAGATAACGAATAAATCGATGATTAAATGGCATTTTCTCTCGCATCGTCTTAATCGAACGAAAATTACCGATATACATATAAAAAAAAGTTCGAAAGAAAATATGCTAACGTCTATTTTAATTATTCATCATGCTCAAACGTATCATACAGGATCATGGACATGTGCGTATCGAAGTCAACGACAAACAACTAAAGTAATTGTTGAAAAAGGTAATGAAATATAAACGTGTTTCCATGGATTTTATGTTGAGTATTTTTAGATATTTTAAAGTATCATCGTGTAAGTGCATTACTATCGAATCAATCGACGAGACAAATGTTTTCGAATGAAGTTTTTTTCTTTATTCTTCTTTGTTGTTGTTTATTTCGGAATTCTTATTAACAAATTGAGTCTTTTTTTTTGTTGTTGTTCTTTTGAAATTAATTCTTTGTAATGAACAGTATATTTATCTCGAAGAAATTTAAATAAAATATGTCAGATGAAATCATTTTCAAGTGCAGCTACGTTGTCCTTGACGAATTAGTCAAGCGAAAATCACTGACATTCATTAAGAGAAACAAACGACTTGAGTCATCTTACAATCTTTTATCTGAAAAATGAATCTTTTGTACTAATCAAAAAAAAACTACGACGAAGAAGAATATGTTTATCGTCTAGTCGAAACTCATTGAAGAAAAAAGACTAATTGAAATCAGATGAAAATTCATTATTTTCAAATCTCACTTCTATACAGACAGATTGTCTCTTGATTATAAAGAAGAAGAGAAAGAAGAAAAAGAAAGGTCACTCTCTTCAGAATTACTGTATAATGTGCGCATTCAATGTTTCTTGATGAGAATAATCAAGCAAAGGTCCTTCTTCTTATGTCAGTCGATGATCTTATTTTAATTATTATCAAGCGAAGAGAGAATTTGCATGGAAATTCTATTGTCAATTGTCGAATGAAAATCGTATGTATATTAACTATGATGGAAAAGATTGCATGGACAATGACAAGATATACTTGAACATGTCGTGTGTATTTTGCTCGATGTCATCAAAGCGAACAAATGATGATGAAGAAAAGGATTGACAAGACAGATGAAATAAGATACAGTTTTTTGCATGTTGAGAAATGAATTTTTAAAATGTAGAAAAGAAAAATCATTGAAATTATGACCGGTTTTTGATCATCGAAACGATGGAAAGAAGAAAATCAAGTCTCGTTTTTCTTGTCGACAAATTCCAAGGACAGACGCGCGGTTATATCGTGAGAAAAAGCGATGCATCCGGTCTTGACTATGTAATAAACTCTAATGACATGCAAATTCAATTTTTCAAGAGAACAACAATAGTAATTATTTAAAACAAATTTATTCGTTTAAATAAATAAAATAAAAAAAAACACACGAGAAAATTCCATCGAATTTACAAACAATCTCCACTATGTTTCGATCCTTTTTGTTTACATCCATTTCCATTTGTTGTTGCTGCTGCTTGTTCTTGGATTTCGCAAGCGTGAGACAGTGTCAATTGAAGTCGACATCCATAGATAAACAAACCTTAAAGTAAAATAAAGGAAAAACAAGGTATTCTACATCGTAGTGATTCAATTTTCAGACTAGCTAAATACGGATTCCATTCACTTTTGAGTGCTCGAGCAAGTATCGGTTCATGTGGCGTAACTGAATGTGAAATCGCCAATGCTAATTTATCTCGTTGTTCAATGAAATAAGCTAATGTACATGGTCCATGTTCATTTCGAAGCCAATGTTTGTAATCAGATGCTGACATTTTCAATGGACCATCGGTGCCAATACGTTGATCATCTTGTATGCCATGTGCACGTAGCAATGTTAAATCATCATGAACTTTCAAAGAATCAGCACCGATATTTTCCAAGAAAATACCGTGACCATTTTTCAATGAATTATACGATGGATCGACGTGTAATGAGAACGGTGGATGTGGTTTTTGAAGAAGATTACTAAGAGACATTTGCTGACGAAATGCCGTGAATAGACGACCGTCACCACAGAGAATATAGACTCGTAGAGTTGGATGTGTTGCATTGTTCCTATCAGGACTGAGATAACGTTCTAACATGTAGAGAATTTGAACACGTTGATATTGAAGAAAATCGTTGACCGAACGTTTTTTGAAATAATTAAATTGCAAACCAAGATCTGTTCGTTGTTCGGCAACGGTATAGTCAACATTGACGAGTAAATCTCGTATATGAAAAGCACTTTCTGCTGCTGCTACTGTCGGTTCATTGATGACTTCAATTGGATACATATATCCGTCGTTTGGTAGATCTTTTTTATAAGCATGAATGGCACTGTGTACGTGAGACATAACACCACGTATTTGATTGATTCCAAGACGAGTTAAGAACGATGTTTTCTCATCGTTGGTATCGACATTGAGACGTGGAATATCGAAAGAGAAAATAAAAGACAAGTTTTCGTTTTGAATTTACTACTTATCATGTCGAATTAGAAATAGAAGTACACGCGAATCGGGATGAACCGATCCGTAAGCAATGTAGGGTCGGATAATTTTGGGATCTTTTCGAAATTTTTGAATGGCAGTATCAACGGGAAATGGGAGACTGTATGCACTGAAACGATGATAGGATACATTCAATAGTGATTGTTGTTCTTCAGCTGTCGGTGGAATCGGTACTGGCGGATGAACACGAGTAAATGAACCGAAATCACCATTGGCTCGTGTTGTTGACAAACGAAATAGATAATTTCGACATGTTTGCATAATCATCGGAAGAAAATGCGTGTTGTATTCATGCACCATTTCCAAATAAACAATCGTTTCGAAATGTTTTATATGATTTGCAAAGTGACCTTGACTAAAAACATGATCTAAGACGGCTGATCGAAGGTAATTTTTCATTTCATTGAGACCATGATCAGACTTTTTAAATAGACAAAAAGAAATGAGTGTGTTCGGTTTAATAAATCGAACTACTCACACGACATTGATGAACAGCAGCCCATTCATAGTAGAAATCACTTCGCATTTGCACGTGATTGACTGTTTTCGGAATTTCTTCCATGATAAAACTGTCTCGAAGATGAATCGGTCGAGCGCCTACACTGCGATACAAGAGCGTTTCTGCATGTGTTAAGCCGGAACCTTGCGGTAGACGAAGTTTAGGAAAATGTTCCGGTGGATGATTTCCATTGATGAATTCTTGAATAATATAATGAAATGTTGTGAGAAGATTACCGTGACTTGCAATGATTGTAATGGTATTTTCTCGTTGAGATGATTTCAATGGTTGAAGATATTCACGAGAGAAATACAGCCAACGCATACGTTGTGTTTCACTTTCGCTATTGAAATTTTTAGAAAAAAGAAAAGAAAATCAGATGATTGAGTTATGTTTTTTGGTCATACGTGCATTCCGTTAGACCACTATCTTGAATAATTTCTGGTTCAAATGAAAGATCATTACTCAATTGTAAACGAATGTTATAGAGTGTTTCGTAGGCTCGAGTTTGTGTACTCGAAATTAAACGAATAGGTCGTGTCAATGGGCCTGATTTTCGAATGATGTCATGGATTTTTCTATTGATCTTATCACCGGCCATTCGAGCTTGATATTTTCCATAGCGAAGTAAATGTGCTGATGGTTCATCTTCCGTATATAAATACAGTCCATGTCGTGCAACGAATACGTGATGTTCAGTTTGAGGATGCACACCTTGATGATCAATACGATAGGGATGCATGTCATCGGTTCTGAATAGATGACCTTGTTTGACATGACCTGGTCCAGCTCGGATTTCATACGGAGGTGGATCGTAGGGTTTGATTTGTTGTTCGTCGGGTAAACTTATTGGCATGTTTCCTTCTTCCCAATTCGGATTTTGATTGAATTGAGTAGCAATTCTCTTGATTTGATCATTCGTTCGTAATGGATAGAGATCTTCAATAGTTGGAAGATTGGCTTGTGTGAGATTTATCGTATAAATTCGAATTGAAATCGAAGACAATATGAGATAAATTAATAAAAACATTATCGAATAATAAAACAAAATGAATGACCGCCAAATTAATCATTGATGAAATGTTCAAACAAACAAAAAATCGAATTTTGTTGTTCAACAATTCCCTGTATATCATTCGAAGGATTTTATATGTCTTCAAATGTTTGAATAGAAACTGTTGAGAATTTTCATTTATCGAGATCATGAACAGTTATGTGCCACGGAGAAGAGACATCCCTGACTCTAGTCTCGAATGTAGATTCGAACATTAATACTAGCAAATCACAAAGTCATTATTCGATTGGACTAGAATATCATATTCGGACAGAGAAGTTTAACGATAGATTCGTGCAACTTCGTTCGTTTTTTTTTCTTCATTTAATCAAAAAAGACAATACTAATTATTATAAAATAGATTTGCTTTGTTTTCTCGTTTTGGTTACTCTCAGTCCAAGAAAGGCAGATAATTTTGATGAAATTTCATAAAGGGAATCAAAACAATCAAAATCATCATTGAGTAACGATAATTCTCTTAGATAGATTCGAACATAAATCAACTTCTGCCTAGTCGATTTGCACTAAAATTGACCTTAAAATATCGGTACTCAAATTAAATAAACCATTCGTATATACGTATGTCTATGTCTCTGCGTTCGAAAGATGGCAGTCAATCGAATATTTCATTGAAGTAAAATTGACAAATAGAAAAACCTTGTTAATCGAATGTCGAACCGAGCCGAGAATGAGATAAATTATTTTTCCATACAGTCATCAATAGATGAGAACAAAATAGTAGTTATTGTTGTTTTTCTTCTCCTCTTCGAAACGCTAATTACGACATCGAAATGTTTTCACGGACAAGTTTTCTCCTTCAACAAATTCAAACGAGAACAACGACACAATCACAACGAAATCTGTCATTGAAACAATTCAATGATTTCAAACCTATTCTAACAAGAAATCTAGCGCTGTTTTCTAAACGAACTGGCACGGAAACATTCGGTTCGTATAGTCCAACAACTGTTTCCCTTTTTTCCTTGACTCATTAGTTCGAAAAGAGGCACAGACTGTTGTGAAAGAGTACACCTACGATAAGTTCAAAGTACAGGTTCGCTAAGTACGCGCACATCAAGGTTAAAGAAGTCTACGTTATTTTTTATTTATTTGACTAGGCGGACGATTAAAACGACGATTGAAAAACTTTGTTATCGTTGCTGTTGTTGGCCTTGGAACGTTCTATGGCTATCGTACAGTGGCACATTATCAATGGTTTAAAGAAATGAGTGATTCCGATAAAACTATCGGTACAAAACCACGTATTGTTGTACTCGGAACAGGTACATGCGTATTTATTTAAGTTAATTTCAAATAATAACTGTATTATGTATCTGTAGGATGGGGTGCTGTTCCACTTTTGAAACATATCGATACGCATAAATATGAAGTTGTTTGTGTTTCGCCTCGTAATTATTTTCTAATGACTCCTTTGTTACCATCAGTCAGCGTCGGTACTGTCGAAACTCGAACAGTAATCGAATCGATTCGATCATTAATCGGTCCACGAGTTAAATTCGTCGAAGCACATTGTGTTGACGTTGATCCCAAGGAGAAAATCATAACATGTAAAACCGACGAAGATCAAGCAGTTGCACGTGGCGATGATGTCAAAACCGTCGTCTCTCAAGAACGATTCAAAGGCGGTTCATCATCGAGATTCATCAAAGATTCAGGTAGAATCAATTCAAATAAAATATCGAATCATATTTCGTTTTCTTTAGCACGAACTCGACCGGAATTTAGTATGAAATATGACATGCTTGTCGTTGCTATCGGCTCAGAGAATAATACATTTAATATTCCGGGCGTTCAAGAACACGCTCATTTTTTGAAAGAAGTTCTCGATGCTCGACGTATTCGTTCGGCTATAAGCGATGCGTTCGAATCAGCTATGATTCCTTCGCAAACTTTGGACGAGAAACGACGTCTTTTACATTTCATTGTCGTCGGCGGTGGGCCAACAGGTGTCGAATTTGCTGCTGAAGTAAGATTTTATTTTCAAAAAAAATGTTCTTAATCAATCGCCGATTCTTTCTTTAGCTCGCTGATTTAGTTCGTGAAGATCTTCAACGTTATTTTCCTCGTCTAGTTGCAAATGACGTTAAAATAACGTTAATCGAAGCTCTCGATCACGTTCTATCCATGATGGTTCGATTGATTATTGTCATCGATTAAAATTCAGATGTTTTCTTTTGATTTCATTAGGATAAACAAATCAGTGATTATACCGAACGACATTTTCGTCGTGAGAACATCGAAGTTCTCATGAATACCTTTGTCAAAGAAGTTAAACAACGTGAAGTTGTCGTACAATTAAAAGGCACCAACGAATTTCAGTCGTTGCCTTGTTCAGTTGTTGTTTGGGCAACTGGAATCAAAGCTCGACCGTTGACAAACAAAATTCGTGAGACGATCGGTTTGAATTTTCAAAGTAATCGTATGGGTCTTTTGACGGATCGATATCTACGCGTCAAAGGCGTTAGCGATGGATCGATATTTGCTATTGGTGATTGTGCGACGATTCAACAAGAGAAGTTAGTTGATAAGATTCAATTGTTATTCGAAGAAGCCGATAGTGAACAACGAGGTGCTCTCGATTTACAGCAATTTAAGAATTTAGTCGAGAAGAAAGTTGCCGAATTTCCTCAAGTAAATTGTCTTTTCGTTCGAATGAGAATAAATTCGAGTTTTATATAGTTGGAAATCTTCTCGATGGAAATCGAAAAAGCTTTTCAAGAAGCTGATAAAGAAAAATCTGGTTATCTTTCGTTGACGGCTCTTCGGTCAATTCTCGAAAAAGCTGATAAAAAAATTCGAGCACTACCAGCAACTGCTCAAGTTGCTTCTCAGGAAGGTCGTTACATCGCTAATTTGCTCAATCAACTCGCCGATATTCATTCGACCGATTATCAACAACAAAATCTTCAACCATTTCGATATAAACACATGGGTTCATTGGCTTATGTTGGTGATGATGAAGCCGTGCTCGATTTTACCGGTTCACAACCATTGCTCAATAGATTCTACTTGAAACCGATGTCCGGTCGTAGTGCTGCTTATTTATGGAAATCTTTTTATCTAACTGAAATGTTCACAGGACGTACGAAAACTTTATTAGCTTTCGATTGGGTTCGTACGCATTTATTCGGNCGTGATATTAGTCGATATTAAAATTAGACGAGAAAGAATTCTTATTATTAATTCCTGAAGTAAAATATTAATTAATAAAATACAAGAACAAAAACATTGTCTCATGTTTAATTTTGTTTGACTCGTTGGAAAAAGCAGAGAATAGAAAATTTGTTCATTTGAGAATAATAATCGTGAATAGTTACTAGTTTCCATTGTTGTTTGTACATGAGATTGAGAAATGTTTTCCATTTATTTAACGAGAATGTTTTCGTACGAATTTCGATAACACAATGATCGTACTGACAGTTTGTTTTTTCTTCGAATAACCATGAGATCGATGACGAATTCTCGACGAATCCACAGAGACGATAACCACGTTTCGAATAGTAAACAAACGGCTCGAGCCAATCGGACGTTTCCGTCGAATGAATAAGTTTATAGGTCGAATTCTCGGCGACAGTCTTTCGAGATATAACAAATAATTGAGNTTCTCTGTTTAGATTTTGANTTGTTGAATAGATCGATAAGATTGTTTTCTTTGCAAACTTTGCAATAGTTTCTTCATTAAGTGAGGATATTTTTTCAATAGTAAAATCTTCCGTCCGATAGATTTGATCATAGTAAACGCCGATTAATGATCGAGATTTCGATTTTGAATTTAGCTCGATTCGATATAAATGTGTTAATTCTTTGCCATAGGATTGTTGTTGAGTTAAATATTGATTTAATAGTCGAATATCTAATTCATTCGTATCGTCGTTGACAAACGGTAGATCAATCGAAATCAATTCGACTGATAGTGTTGATGACGATAATGGTGACGGATCATCATCGAATGACGATGCTAGCGATGAATTTGACGATGATGAAAGTTGATCTTGAGTTGTTAAGCATTTTTTTCGTTTGGAAAAATGAATATCGCCAACGATGAGTCGACAATCTTTTCCAAGATGAATACGTTGCTGTTCGTATTCATCGTCTTCATGTCTTTCGTAGTTACTTTTTGTATTACCCATTCGCGACTTTGATCTATACTTTAACTGTATATGTATATATACTTTATTCACCTACACGTAATAAGAGAAAGAAAGAGAGAGAGCGAAGATGAAGGCGACGGTAAAAGAACATTTTTTACATTTAAACTAATTGATACTATAGGTAAAGGGTTAGATACATGATTGAATAATAATGTAAAACGATGAAGAAATCTTTCAAATGCATAAATTTAAATAAGATAAACTCACGAGAAAATGTAAGATCAATTTGAATCGATTTATTCGAGTTTTAGATAAACGAAAATCAAAAATGGAATTAAGTATGGTTAATAACGATTATTATCTATCGGGCATGGCTGCTCTAATCGGTGATATTGACAGTAAGATCAATAGAATATTTTTACTTCTGTTTTGTAATAAAATTCATATTCAATTAGAACAGTTAATGGTTATTCTTCGTGATGGTCGAACATTGATCGCATTTCTTCGAAGTCTCGATCAATTCGGTAGATTGAATTCATTCGAATAAACTCATTTTTGTTGTTGAAAATCAAAGGTAATCTCGTTCTTCATCAAGCATTCGAACGTATTTGTGTTGGTCAAAAATACGCCGATATTCCTCGAGGTTTATTCGTTATTCGTGGCGAGAATGTTCTTCTTATTGGCGAATTAGATTTCTACAAGCAAGTCCGTACGCCATTGTTCGAAGTTTCCATCGAAGAAATTCTTCAATTACAAAAACAAGACTTAGAAAAAAAGGATAAAATCGACAAACTTCGACAAAAAGCAATGATTGAACATGGTCTCGTTGACGATGGAAATCCAATCGAAGAACATTATTAAATAAAATCATAGATTTTTCGTTTGTTTTTTATTTATTTTTTTTTATAATCGAAAACAATATACGTATGTATTCCGTTTTAGATGGAAAGTCTACCGTATGAATTGCTGTTTTCAATAGCGATTCATCTCGATTCACCGGTTGATTTATGTTCATTTTCTCGTGTTTCATCATTATTTCTGTCTGTTGCACGTGATGATCGTCTGTGGAAACGATTTTGCTCTCGTTTCTACGCAATTCAATCGTCGAACAACGAACTCAAACAAAGTTTCTACGAGTAAGATTTCATTCGTTCGATTGAAAATCTTTATCAACGATTACATTTAAGTTTATTTACGAAAATTCTCGTTCGATACGGCCGATATCTTGGCTATTGGAAATCGAATGAGTCCTTTATCGGTGGTTTAATTCATGTGGACTTCGATCTAGCCAGTGGATTGTTCACTGGCGAACGAATTAGTGCGGTTAATAGCGCATCTCTTGAAGACGACGAAGAAAATGAACTTGAATCGCATTTGAAACCGTTGTATAATCGCAAGAAATTATTTACAATTGATAGTCAAACATCGGAAATATTTTGTTTTGAATGTCAAAT
>JGI26531J51214_10002110_pt1 | contig 13553 bp, 9 predicted proteins | sample ThiBiot_500_biof_2_FD_51214 | JGI IMG/M metagenome (IMG submission 51214)
TTATCTCTAAATTTTTATCATCATCAATTTAGAATGAAGGACGTCTTCGAACTATGCGTTCATCAGATCGAGATCCTCGTTTCGAAAGTACGATTTTTGATGACGAAAGCGAAATCAATTCTAATGTTTTTGTATTTAAAGATTGGAGATCAGATGATATGTATCGAAAAGGCGAAATTCGTTTAACGGATATTGCCAAATCGTTAGGCACTGATTGGCCATCACTTGCAGCTGAACTTGAATTAACTGAAGAAGAAGTAACGAAACTAATGGATGAATATGGAGAAAATGCTGCTCTACATATGTTACGTTACTGGTTGAAATCACGTGGATCAGACGCGACAGGCAATTGTCTTCAGCAAGCTCTACGTAAAATTGGCAAAGAAAATATTGTTCAAACTTGTGTGTTTAATATCGAATGGGTAACGGATGCTGCTGAAAAAGAAGTAGCAAAAGCACGTTTGACAAGTCGAGGAGGAAGTGTTGAAACAACGGGATGGACTGGACGTCGAGTATGTTTTGTTTTTTTTTCTTTTCTATGAATAAATATACGTATATGTNCGTTTCTAGTTGGATGAAGGTTTTGAAAGTGATGAAGAATATGAACGTCGACGTTATGGCCGATCTAGTGAGTATTCAAANCTGAATTATTTTTCGAATAAAAATCCTCTCAAAGATCTTATTATTAATGATACGAATAATTCTCGAACATTGATAAAAACTATTACATTGGAAGAAACATCTGAAAATGAATTCGGAGATAAATATCTTGCCGACAAAATGTCATCACAACAAAATTCTATTCCACAATTTAAACAATTAGAACCATTGAAAATGGTTAAACGAGATCTATCCAAAGAATTTGTTCCTTCATCATCATCGACATCAAGTGCAGATACAATANTTCAGATGAAATCTATTGAGACTAAACGAGGTTCATAAATTCTCGATGTCGTTCGATGTTGTTGTTGTTGTTGTCTTGTAGAAACTAACAAAAAAAGACTTTTTTCGATGTTGTGTTTGTACATATCTGTTTTGTTTTAAAGGTGAACGTGAAGGTCCCTTACATTTTCTTGATTCAAGTAAAGCACCTACACCTGCATCACGTTATGGTGGCGGCTATCATTCGATTTATTCGAATGCTAATTACTCAGGTTCAATAACGCCATTGAGTTGTTATTCTCATCCATTTGAAATGGCACATCTCGAAAATTTAAGAGAGAAACTGAGCCGTTTAACAACTCGTGATAAAGGTTTTAATTGAATTGACGTGAAACAGATTGTTTGTTTGTTTGCTTGTTTTTTTTGTTGTTGCATGGACTTGTTGTATGAATCTCGAAGAGATGAACAATGCACTAACCATGTCTTGTCTCTTTTTTTCTATTTCTAGTTGATCAAGATGATTCATCATCAAAACAACGAAGTTCAGATATTACTGGTGAAGGCCGAATTACACCAACGGGTAAGATATAACATGTTCATCTTAGCAGATAATCTCAAGAGAAATGATAGGAAAGCATCTACTTATTAGTCAAAATAAAGATTCTTCTATTTCTGAATCAATGAATAATTTACGGCATAAGAAAGAAAAAAAAGCAAAGCAAATATATAATCATTTTCTGTTTTTTAGAATATCCAAGAAAACGATCACTACCAAGACGAGATGATTTTAGTATTGTTCATATTGTTAAAGAGTCTACACCAATCATGCCTGATAATCATAAATCAGTTCCCGATGTTGCATCTGTTACGGACACAACTAGTCAACCGACATTTACTTCAACAACAGCTACTGAACAATTAGCTCAACAAACTGCACAAATGGTTGATGATATTCGTAAGTTGATACGATTCGTTTTTTTTTCTTTTTCGTTGTTGTTACGTTTTTGTTGTCTTGTCTCACAATGAACATTTGTTTTTTTTTCTCTTCCTTCCAGCACCTACACGTGCTACCGTCGCTCCAACAGTTCCAGCTGTAGGTGAGCGTATATCCAAATCGAAAATCATACCCGATCAAGCGCGCGCATTAGCTAATGCACTTAAACAGGCCGTTGTTAAACCATTGAAAAAAACGATGATGACAAAGAAAAAATCTCTCGACTCGAATACACTTGTCGAACAGCAACTAGTACATTCACTTTCGACTCCAACACCCTTAATACATGAAAATTCCGATAATCTACTAAATGAAATATCGGTTGATTCAATTGAATCACCGAGTCCGACTGCGCTAACACCGCCACCAGCTAAACCACCACGACATAATGATGAATCAGCTTCATCATCATCGACAGATATTGCTGCGCCACCACCAGCTAAACCTCCGCGACATTTTTCTCTCTATAGTCAAGATAATGACGAAGGTCTCATACAACAAACGGATAATGTTGTGAAAAAAGTTCTCAATCTTGTTGATACATTCGGTATCGTCAATGAAAATGATCAAGATATGAATATACTTCGACAAACATCACCACCATCGATCTATATACAACAAGCATCGAATTCAATTGAACTCGANCAAATCGAAAAAGTCGATCGATCACCCAATGAACAAACACAAATAAGTTCGACTACCGATTCACCAGTTTCGATACAAACATTCGATGAGATCGAATCATCGAATGCAACAGTACCATTTCCAATTTCATTGAATGATTTTTCACTCACATCAATCGAACCGACAACACTATCCGAAGATAACGATGTTGCTCCAGCTGAAATCAAACAATTGGCAACAAATCTTGCTGAAAATATTTTTCACGATGTTGAAAAAGAATTCGAAAAACAAGAAAAATATACACGAAATCTACCACAATCAGTCGCACTAACACATCCATCAACGACGCAATCGAGTTCTCGTCCGCTAACATTCGTTACACATGACTCAGGTCTAAATGCAACGAAATCTTTTTCACCATTAATCGATATTGTTACTACGAAAACGACACCAAAAATAACCACATCAGTTACAGTCATAAGTCCACCACAACCTGAACTATCATCATCGACAACCGCAACAGCATTACATATCAATTCTGATGATGAAGATCAATTGAATAGTACATCAACATTGATGCCAAATAGTAGTATTGCATCAGATCGTTCGAAATTTTTACAAACGAGTAGTAAAGAAAGTAGTATCGATTCGAACGATACCAATCCATATGAAACAATGCCATTACAACAACAAACAAACACGGGTAGTGCTACGCCCGCACGTTCATTGATATCTGATTACGACAATTTACATGGTTCATATGGAAGTTTAGTTGATGATGCACAACAACCTCAACCTATTCAACCACCAGCAACAATACCAGAAAATGATCCATCAGTTCCAACGACAGCTGCGTCGTCGATGTCGACAATCTACGAAAGTATGGATACACTACCATCGTCATCTACATTGACCTATGTTACTGCACCAAGTACAATTCATAACGATAATACAAGTGAATCAGACACGACACATCGACGTCTAAATTCAGATATCAGCGATGAAGATCTCGTTGAATCATTCGACGTTGAAACACCTGTACTAACATCAGGCAATCCATTGCGATCATCGAAAGGTAGATTCGCATCGCATCACATAAATAATAATTAATAAAAGAAAAAAACAAGCACGAATATATATATTTATCCGTTTGATTGCAACTTGGCATGTGTTGAATATTCTGCTCATTTTCACCCCCTGTTTTTGTTTCTGCATTCGATTTATTATTATTTTTCATTTGCACAAACAAAAATAATAATAATANATTCCATAATGAATCCGATTCTATCTCTTATATAATCTCTAGCTTCAACGCCTACTATCGAAATTATTGAAGATAATAGCGAGCCAATGGATGAATGTGACATGTCATTTTTAAATGATGTTCTTGAACAATATCAACAGACTACTCATTATCAAGGTTTGCGTACACGCATGTCGAAACAGAAAAATAATGTGTGCGCATGATAAAGCATTTCTTTTTTTTCATTATTTTTCTCTCTTATTCAAACTTCAATCTCCATTCTGACTTCATTTTTTTCTCACTATGTTCTTTTCATTTAGATCATTTGGAACATCATACTACTAGTGGTAGTGAACAGCCACCTACAGATATAAATAAAGGAGGTAAGCACATCGAACTTTACTTTAACTTAATCCCATTAGTAACACTGCTGCTGCTATAAATAGACGAGTATTTAGTAATAGTGGATAATCTGCATGATATTTCATTAAAATCTATGATTAATTTAATACTGACATCATTTTTCTAGTTCAAAATCAGCCATGAGACCAATCATGTAAGCAAAATATAAAACGAACATTGAGCATGCCCATTTTTCTTTTGAGTTTGAAGTTCTTTTTATTATTATGCAAGAAAAAACAAANTTTAATAAATATTCGCATGTAGTTTTNAAAGAATTTATTATTATTATTTTTTGCCTGACAAAAAAATTTAAAATGCATGATTATCAATAGTGCAATGAACGCATTTTCACTAAGGAATATGTTTGTGATACGGTTTCCCTGAGGATTAAGAAAAACCAAAACTAATCGTCTTTGCATGAATTACTTACTACAACTTTTCTTTTCTATTTTATTTCCTATAAGAATTGTTCATTATTCTTGTTGTCTTTGTGTACACAAAGATGAACAAATATTTAGTTAATTTATTGTAGAAAAATGTCTAACATTAAAAACAAATATTAATTAATCGATTGAGTTAAAGATCGCATTTTATCTTTCATTCGAATGTAAACCGTATCACAACATATATATCGTTCTTACGTCTATTGAGATATCTAACAAAAAACAAACTTTTCTCCGCCTTTTTCCTTTGTTCTCATTCTCTTTTCAAGTCAACTATTTATTGAACAATACGATGCAGCAGAATCAAAAGGGATGAAGTTATTGATAGGCTATAACATCTTTCGTATTTTCTTTATTATCTATTGTTTACAGCTATTCTTGCCGGCAAAGGAGAAGAAGAACAGCAATTACCATCGTCAACAAATACATCAACATTATTAATCTCTGCTACTTCTCCTTCCACTATTTCTCCTTCTTTCTCTTCTGTTCCTACGACTACTAAAATCGAACCCAATCTTTCATCATCAACTATGAACGATGAACAAGCAACTGCAGATGATTTCAATATTAATTTACAATCACCAGTACATCAACGTCGATTACCATTACCCAATAAATTATCATTCGAACAGAATATAACAAATATGATTGAAAAAGAATCACCATTACTACAATCAGAATTATTAACAGCTGAACATGAATTAACTGTTCTACGTTCACGTTTAGCGGTTAATGAAGGTGTTACAGCTGTTACTGGTTCGATTCTCGCATCATTAAAAGAACAATTCGAACCACATACGACGAAAGTCGATACAGCTACATCTCCACTTGATATCTATAGATATAATTTAATTCAACAATCATNAGCTATTCAAACATCGCCCATAGTTGAAANTCTACCTGAAATACCTGAATCTGTTGAAATACATTATGATGCTCAAACACCCAAGAGTCCGTATCTTGTTGTCAAAGCTAAGAATTCATTTTGGATAGCTCAGTCTGTTCCATTATCTGAAGCTGAAACACAATTGAAAAAATTCTCTTCACCGGTGATGAAACGCGCAACAGTGAAATTACCCAAATCTTTCGATCAAACATTTTTAACTGATAGTGATACTGAAGATGAACAAGTCATTGAAACTAAATCGAAAACAACACTCGAACAACCATTAACTATCGAAAATGTTCGACGATTATCCAAAGAATATGTTCAACAGTTAAAACAAAATGAAACATCATGGTCAACCGAAGCATTGGCACCATCCGTTGCCGATGAACCAACAGGAGTAAAAGAAGACGTAGTTGTTACAAACGAAGGTATTTCACCTTCTCCAACAGAACCATTCCTAGCAACAACCAATGAAAAGATACGAGAACAAATATCACCTGAAAATGAACCACACGCGGAATTGAAAGCTATTCGTTCATCATCGGTTTTGACAATTGAAGATCAATGCGAACAATTCGATGATAAAATCGATGAAATTTATTCCATGATCGATTCATTAAAAAGTAATACATTAACAACAACTAAATCAACAAATATTCAAACGAATATTAATCAATTAAAATCAATTATGTCGGAAATGAAACTAAATAAACAAGATGAATTACGTATTGAATATGAATTAGATGAATTAGAAAATCTATTTCGTAAAATTAATGATAATTCAACTAGTCAAATATATACACAAGAAGATTATAGTTTAATCGAATTATTTGAACAGAATGTCAATGAATTACGTCGTATTATGGTGCAAATCAAATCGAAACCATCAGAAATCCAACCAAACACCACCGATGAAGAAGCATTCGTAGGAGAACAAAAATTTTCAACGAGTAATATCGATTGGACACCTGAACAAATGGCTGAATATTTTCATCGTGGTCCCGATGGACAATTGTTACCACAGAAAACGTCTGCACAGCCTCATCTTATACCTGAAAATCCCGTTGTAACTCGTGATGTTTTCTTTGAAGGAGACAAATTTATTCAAGAGAAAAAACAATCTCTTACACATGTTACACATCTTATACCGGAAGATGCACGAATTAGTGCCGATAGTTTCTATGAAGGTGATATACATCGATCATTTTATCATACAGAAGATCATAAAGAAAAACATGTTCAAGAAAAACCACTTATTCCAGAAAGTCCACTTGTTTCCAGTGATGTTTTCTATGAAGGTGATCCGCAACGTTCACTATTTGTTGAACGTTCATCGGTAACTTCCAATGATATCATACAATCACCGCCATCACCACCACCAGCAATTGAAAATCTTCGAGGAATTATGAGTGATTTAATGCTTGCTGCTTCCTGGTCGAAAAAACCAGCAAAACTTGATGAAAAAACAACAAATCCCGATGAAGAAATCATTGTCGAATCATTTATTACGACTGAAGAACATCATCCAATTTCGTCACTAGTTGAAATTGTACATGAAATTGAAAATTATCCATTATCATCGTCCGGTGAACAACTACAACAATCTCATCCAGTTATTCAAATTGAAGAACGTGATACAATATCTCCTTTTACTAATGAATCACCAATTGTTATTCATCGATCGATTATAACTCGTCAAGAAACTGATCGATGGACACAAGACGACAATGTTACGAGTACAGAACCGAGTGTTAGTGATCTTCAACAAAGTAGTGAAGATTGGACGACATCAGAAAGTCAAACTAAAGAAATCTATGGAGAACAATATCGACCCACAAGAAAATTCAGTGATACAACTGCCACTATTGAATCAAAACAAGAAACAGAAGAAGAAGATGTTACAGTCACACAACCAATTCAATCACAAGCTGAACAAGATCATATTGAACGATCATGGAGCACAGACAAAATCATAGAACCATCATTAACAGAACAAGAAGCTGAAGATGAAATTACTCATGAATCATCAGAACCTAGTGATCATGAAGAAGAACATGAACATAAATTAGAACGCACATTAAGTTCTGAAGAAGTTAAAGCTCAAACAATTCAAGATGAAGACGAAATTGCTAGTGAAGAGCAGATTATTAGTCAATCGCCAGTACCCAGTGAACATGAAGAACATGAAATCGTTCGTCAACAAAGTATCGAACAGTCTCCAACTATTGAACAAATACCCATTTCATCGACACAATCAGTCGAAGAAGAAGAAGAACTTGCATTTGAACATCAACCAAGTTTCGAACAAATTACAGTTAAAACAATTGAAGAACCAGAAGTTCATTTCGAAAAAGTACCTAGCGAAGAAGAACTTACATTTGAACATCAACCAAGTTTCGAACAAGTCACAATTAAAACAACTGAACAACAGGAAGAAAAACTTCAACAATCGCCAACTATTGAGGAAATGCATACTGCGTCATTTTATGTCGTCGAAGACGATGAATATGAACAGGAAGATCAAATTAAACTGCCAAAAACACCTAGCGAAAAAGAAGAAGAAGATAATGAACCAAAATTAGAACGAGAGCCTAGTTTTGAACAAGTTGTATCTGAAACAACTCAACATAAAGACGAGTCTGATCAATCACCAACTATTGAGTCATTGCCTATTATATCTTCACCAACTGTCGAAAAAGACGTTGTTGAACATAGTCAGATAATTACACCTGATCAAGAAGTTGATCAATATGAAATAATTCAAACAAATGAATATTCAGATAAAACTCAACAATCACTAACAATCAAAGAAGAAACACTTCCTGAAGATGTTGAATCATCTGAATTTACAGAACATGATGAAGAGCAACCACAAATACAACTACAAAGAACACCTAGCGAAGAGAAAGTCACTGCAATATCTGCAGAACCAAGTGAACATGAAGATGAACAACTCGAACAATTATCAACAACCGAAGAAATACCTCTTGTATCTTCTCATTTTACTGAAGATGAACAACAAGAACAAACGACATCTCCTGGAATTGAACAATTGCCCATTACTTCGGAAGATGTTACTGAGAAGGAAATAAAACTACCGCGAACACCTAGTGAAGAGAAGGTCACTGCAATATCTGCAGAACCAAGCGAACATGAAGATGACCAACAAGAACAATTTGAATATAAATCGGAGCGTCAACCAAGTGTTGAACAAATAATATCTCCTACAACCGAACAATTACTCATTACTTCTAAAGATATTACTGAAGAGGAAGTAAAACTATCTCGAACACCTAGCCACGAAGAAATTGTTAAACAATTACCTCAATCAAGCGAACATGAGGACAAATTAGAACAATCATCTTTCATCGAAGAAGGTGAAGAAGAACTTAAGTCTGTCACAAGATCATCTGTACCGAGTGAACATGAAGAACAACTACAACAATCACCGACTATCGAACAAATTCCAATTACGTCAAGTCACGTCATTGAAGATGAAGAACTTAAAACNCATAGTTTAGAAGAAGAAGAANCATTCAAACATCAACTTAGTTCTGAACAAGTTGTTCCTGAAACAATTGAACTGGAAGATCAATTTGAAGCAGAACCCGAAGTTAGATCAGAAAGATCATTAAGCAGTGAAAAAGTCGCCAAGAAATCACCACAACACAGTGATAATGAAGATGAATTTCTACATATTACTGAACAAGAACNACAATCTGAACGTGAACTTGAACGAAAGCTAAGCTCTGGAAAAATTAGTGTTAAATCAGATCAAGGCNGCTANCATGAAGAAGAAGAAGACACTNCCGAACATGTAGTCACCAATGAACCTGAACAATCACTGTCAGGCGATGATAAANAAACTGTGATTGTTTCTCATGAAGACATACAAGAAGATCAATCATCTACTACAANCGAAAAAGCTGTTATTCATGAACAACCAATCGAACATGATGATGACGATGATGTTGTTGCTGAATCTAGCCAATTACCAAAAACTCCCGACATCCAAACAACTATTAGTTCATTAGCTAAGGAACAACAAGAACACGAAGTTGAAACTCTATTCAATACTGTGAAATTTATCGTATCGTCTGCACCTTCATCATCAGAAGAAGAAAGGGAATCCTATGTTCAAGAATTCGAACAAAAATATCATGAACAACAATATCAACTAGCTCAGCATCAACAAGCAGTAGATCAATCGCGATTCACTCAAACAAATGAGGAGAAAGAAGACGACGAACAACATCAATATGAAAGACCTTTAAGTACAGGACAAGTTGGACTTAATTTCTCTCAACAGGATGAAACTGAAAACGATGTTCAAACTCCAGAAAAAGTACAACTACACCCATTTGAAACTACTATTAGTCATGATGAATCAACAGGCGATTTTGAACGAGAAATAAGCAATGAAAGTTTTAGCAATCTTGAAACATCGTCATATCAAGGCAAACAAGAGGGTGATGATGATGATGATGATCAAAATAAGCCATTGAAACGTTCCGAAGATTGGACACAATCTGACTTTCAACGAAAAGAAATCTACGGCAATCAATATCGACCCAGTCAATACAGTGTCGAATCACCTGAATTAGAAACTCAGATTTCATCGGAACAAGAAAAACCTGTCGAACAACAATCACCAATTATATCTCATATTCAACGTTCAAGTATCATATCACGTACGATTGCATCGTATCGAGATGACGAAGAAGTAGAAGATCAAGAAGAAAGTGAATTTCGACCAACACATCTCGATATATCCGTACCAAATGAGCCTATTCAAACACCAGATACAGAAACTCTTCTCTCATCGACTGAACAATACGAACAAGCACTTCAGGAAACATCGACAAACATGATCGATCAAATTCTTGACGATGCCGTTCGAGAAACGGCTGACCAAGAACAAAACTATTCACTTTATCAAGCTGCAACAGATATTGTCAATGATGTTATTGATAATCTTTACACAAAATATGATGATGAAATAGTTTCCTCACAACGCGAAGAAGCAACAAGTGCTGATGTATCAATCAGTGATTTAACAGATTGGTCGTCGTTAGTTAAAAATGTTCCCGATGTTACAGTTGAAGAAAAACCACAAGATGAATCGTTGGTATCGGATGACGAAGAAAAAGAAAAAGAAGATAAAGTGTTTGATATTATTACATCAAAAACTACCGAACAATTAGGCGATCTCGTTGGAGAATTGCAAGAACTCGACGAACAAATCAATGAAAGTTCTAGTTTGGCTCATTCAAAATCATATTCATCATCGTCATCATTATCGGACAATGATGAAATTCATCATTATGATTTACATGCACACGAAACGAAAATAACAACAACAACAACAACAGATACACTAGCTCAAGATATTATTGAATATCGTCGTGATTCTCAAGCCTCTCTATCAGAGACTCATTCGCATCATATTGAACGACGACCATCAAGTCCACCAAGTTCACCCGTCACAAAACAAGATTTCGTTCAAATAACATATTCATCGATGAATGATGTCGATGAAGTTCAACAACAATTGCAAGATGAACTTGAAGAAACACAAGTTTTACAAAGTTTGATCGATACAATTATTAAAGAAGCTCAAGAACAAGTACAAGGCGAAGTAAGTGTTATGAAGAATCGTTCTTGAGATTATTGACTTCTGTTTCTCATTTAGTCGGTCAATGTTCAACAATCGACAACAAAACTTGTTCCAACTATTGTTGTTGAACAACGACGTGGCCCGTTTATTCAATCATCAGCAACGAGTATATCCGATGATTTAGATCATTCACATGAAGATAGTACTGGCGATCGAACAAGTGAATTAGCTGCTCAACTTGATTATCTTCGACGTATGTCACGTTATGAAAGTTTAATGGATGAACAACGGCAACAACAACAATCACATATCGAAGAAACATTAGATACGTCGTTATCTACTCTTGTATCGAATGAAAATGAAAATGAACTACTTTCGTCGAATTATTTAACTATGGTTCGTGAAGAACCACAATCAATTGTTGAACATGAACAACAAGACGAAAACAAAGATGATGATGATGAAGATAAAGACGAAAATGAAGAGAAAAAATCAAAACGTAAAAGTTCAACAGATGATCATAAATCATTATCAGAACATCACGATTCCGATGACGATGATGATGATAATGATCATAAAGGTGATCGACCAATTGTATCTTCTGATACCACTCAAACAATTCAAAGCGAAAGTTCAACAAATCAACAACAAACTGAACAATCCACTGAATCTCAGCAACAACAACAACAATCAATGGAAATGAGTCGTGATTCAATTAATGAATTAATGATAATGAGTCAAGATTCTCTCAAACAAAATTTATCAGATTCACTTGATTCTGATCAAGAACTCAAATTTCTCAATTCAGACGATGTTCAATTACCTTCAAACGATGCAGATGATTTCATCTTACATGAACATACCGATGAACCAACGCCAAGTCGAATGATGACAAAATACGATGATGATGATGATGACAACAATTTGGATTCACCTAGCAAACAATATCCATTAATATCCAATGAAATTGAAATCGGTCAATTGCCAGTCATACATGCACGACGTACAGCTAGTGAAAATAGTTTGTTTAGTACGTCATCATCGTCGGCACCGATGTATGAAAGTCATTCATTATCTGTCTCTTGTTTAGCTGATAAAGACGATTTAACACCATCGAATGATTATATTGATTATCAACAACAGATGTTAAATGATGAAACCCAAAAAAATCAACAAATCTATCGTGAAACAACACGACAAGACGAGAATGAAGATACTCTCGAATATCCAAGGACATCGTCGCCTGTATCATCGAGCACAGGATTTCTCGATCGTGTCAAAGCATTTGTTAGTAAACCCGTTGAAATTGTTCAAGAAGCTATGGAAAATCGTCGTAAACAACGTTCAACAACATCATTGAATAGTAATTCTGATATCAATGAACAAGTAACAACTCACGAGAATGAACCCATTGTTTCAATGATATCATCATCATCATCATCACCACAACAACATTTTCATTCAGCTTACGATTTACATGATGATGATAAATTAAAAATTNTTCGTAGTCCAGAATTATACAATATGGACGATGTGAATACAAACGATCAACATACGCTACAATCAAATTTACACATACAAAATCGTGCTCAATCCGAATCAGCATTAGTCACGAACGATATGAAACATCAAAGTTTGAAAACAACAAGTAACGAAGCGTCCGAAGAATTCTTACCAACAATATCGAAAGATAATTCATTGGAATTTATGCATCATCATCATGTTCAACAACAACGACATTCAACACCGTATGATGATGTCATGGAAAAAGAATCAAGTCCTGAACATTCGGAATCATCGAATTTGCCTGCAGCAGCTTTTTCTGATACATTCGAACCGACAAGTAGTTGTCAACGGCCATTAGCACTTAGTGTACCTGGTCAACAACCACATTCGAACGAAACAATGACCGAAGAAGAATTTCATAATTTAGCTGCAAATTATGTTAATCAAGTTTTGCATGATGTTGTTGTACAAATGACCGGTGGTGAACATGAAGATTCATCTCAAAGTAATCGAAGTGAACAATTATTAGATAATAATGCAACAAGTTCAGATGATGACGAAGATGTTCTTCGCGAAGAAGACGAAGATGAACAACGACAAAGTCAAATTCCAACTGATACAAGTTCATTTGGTATCAATGATCGATATAGTGCCGATGAATCATCGAACACGCATGAACATTCAGCTGATGAAGATGCATCGGCTCGTTCATCCTTAACAACAACGCCAACAAAAACATCACGATATCGACCTCCAGCTGATATCGAAGAAGTCAGTAATGAATTAACACCAACTACACTCGCTCCATCAGCATCATTCGGTCAAGATGGTTCACAATCAGATACAGGAACCTATTTCAGTGTGAAATCACCATCAACATTAGATCATACGGAAACACATAGTACATACACAACTGCCGATGAAGAACGACTCACTCTTCAACCGCCAACACA
>JGI26531J51214_10002119_pt1 | contig 13517 bp, 12 predicted proteins | sample ThiBiot_500_biof_2_FD_51214 | JGI IMG/M metagenome (IMG submission 51214)
ACTACGACTACAACTACAACTACAACTACAACTACGACAGAACGTATGTATTGAGAATTAAATGAGAGTTTCAATAGAACTCGAATATTTTCTAGAAACAACAACAATTGTTCATTCGACTGAAATATTAGCTACGGAGAAATCGAGTAAATTATATTTCAATCTAAAATTTAGTTAATATATTATTATTATTATTATTCTTTAGCAATTACCGAAAGTACTAGTTCAATTCAAACTACAAATCATCCGAAAATCTTAGAAACGAGTACAGAATCATACAGAGAAACAAATCAAAGTCCTGATGATTATATTAGTCTTCAGAAATTATTGAAATTAATATATTCTTTAATCTCGAAAACGACTCCTGCAACTGTTGTACATAAGCGTCCTACGGTGACTCGAGCTAGACATAAGTTCATTACTCGACCGAAGACCAGGAATCGAAGAACGACTATCATTGTGCCTAGAAATACAAAGGTCAATGCGATTNTTGTGTCTAAGACTGATTCAATCAGTCAATATGATACCAATGTGGTGAATCCTCAAAAAGCTGAAATCATTCCTGATTCGACAACAACAACGACAACAACAATAGCAACAGTCAGTAGTACTCGTCGTACTTCACGTGCTACAACAGTTTGTACGACTATTCGATTTATGAAAAGAAAATACAACACATTAAAAAAGAAATCATCATCATTATCATTACCAGCTCTAATAGCAATCATCATCGCAGCAATTACCGGTTCGTATTTTCTTTTGATAAGATGATTGAAACAAAACGATCAATCTATTTAATAGGTGCATTAGTTACTTTTTATATGTGTACGAAGAAAAAACGATTGAAACCAACAGCTCAGTCGACTGTTGAATCATCTAAAGCTAATCTTTCAGCTCCTATGTGAATCAATTGATTAATTTATCTTTTTTTTTTCTTTTGTGAAGAACGATTATATATTTACTTTTCCAGACACGATACGATAGCTACAACGTTTTTTTGTTCGATTTTAAAAAACAATGTAAATAATAAAACTTATACAGGAAACTAATCAATAAAACATGCCATATGCTTCGAAATTCCTACTACGTCATAATTCATATTATATTAAAGCAGTAATGCATAAGATTAGACTCGTAAAACAGATTACTTTTAATTTTAAATACAAAAGATAGTCATTCGTACTTGAATACGAGTAGTTCTCGTCAATAGAAATGCTTTAGAGGTCGTATTACGTTTTTCTTTATCTTTTCTTTCATGTTTATTACTAGAAAAAGAAACAAAACGATAAGAAATTTAGTATCTGTACAACGATCAACGAATTGAATCTAATAAATTGTTCCACGAATTTGACATTTTTGTTCTCGTGTACGCATCTTTCGACGAACATTTCGTATACGAGCTGACAGTCGAGATGTTATCAAACCCTAAAACAAAATATAAGTTCATATTTTTTGTCACAAATGAAATCGAATTAATCACATGAGGATTTATTGTGTCTTCACATGCCAAACAAGGATACTCCGTAATAAGCGCAATACCAATTTTCTTATATTCAACACCGTGAGTTAATTGAGGATAAACGTTCATATAGAAATCAGCTGCTTCACGAATCAATTCATTCATAACTGGCTCTGGATTACCTGAAAAATCAAAGCAACTCGAATAAATCTCAATCAATAAATTTCAATTTTGTTTTACCCATCAAAAGTTCATCTTGAACTTTCTGACTAAACGTTGGTAACAACGGTTGATCTGGTATACGACTCAAACCGATATCCTAAACATGATCGATTGTCTTTTTCTTTTTCTGTATTGAAATTCTTTTTTTTTTCTTGTTACTTCAGTGTTGACAGGCCCTGTTGATGATGCAAATGATGGATTTTCCGGATAAATATTGTCAACAAATGTTCGACGCACACGTTGTTGACTCGTCGTCGTACTTTGATTAGTTTTGATAGTATTTGTTGGAGAATTTTTGCTAATTGTCGATTTTTTTGCTACACGTCGACGAGGCAAAGAAGAATTCTTAACATATCAATGAAATACCTTTTTTAGACGAAAAAAACCAACTCACCGATGAATAATCGGTACGAGCTGATTTAAATATCAAATCTTCATCTTCCTATTCATAGAAATAATCAACTAGAAATCCGTAGTTTGTATGAATATGACTTACTAATGATGGACTTCGTTGACGTCGAAAATTGACTCGTTGAGATGACGTAGTAGTAGTCGTATTATTTAACTAGATTATCCTCGACATATTTTGAGACAAAATCAATTGAAAATCTTATTCCTACTTCAAAAGATTCTTGTGAACCATCGTTTGGCTCAAGAAAATCATCGATAAATATTCTCGATGATGACATCGAATTAGTATCTCCAAATAAAATAAGAAGTTTTCTTCGAATGAACAACTGAAAACAATCTTTCTTGATTAGTCGAAAGCAACCATTTAACTAGCACGTTTACTTTCTTTTCTCATAGATGTCCGTAGACAGCATAAGATAATATGCTTTGTTTTTCTATACTCAAAAACAGGCAGACTCCCAAGGAAATTAGTCTGCAAGGGAATGTGATTTGAATATAATTAAATTTCTAGATCATATTGTACTCGTTCAACTTGCCAGTATGCTTTAGTTTTTTCTAGGGAAAAATTAGATCTATTACTTTTACGGTTGCGTTTTTTTTTCTCTGGCAAAAAGAAAAAAACATAAGTAAGAAGAAAATACAGACAATAACACGTAAATCTTATATGCAAATGACATAATAACAACAACACCGAGAACAACAGCACACAATCAGTCAGAACTCACAGGATATAGGATGATGATAATGATGATGATGATGATGATAGAAGTTCAAAAAAGAAGAAAAATTTGTTTTTTTTCCAATAGAGATCTATACATTGAAAAGAAAAGTATTGCTGCAAAAAGAAAGAAAAAGAAAGAGAGAGAGAAAGAAAACAAAACGTACAGCTAGTTTTTTTTATGTTTTAAAAGTTCAAGAACAAAAAAGAAAAGGAAAAAATGAAGTCAAAATCGAAGATTTATGCCTTTTGAAACATTAAAAATAGAAGATAAATCATTGAAAGAGAGAAAAAAGAAAATAGTTATTTAAAATTCTTCAAATTCTTTAGCGAATTTTTCCGTTGTTGCGATACGAACTAAAATAAAACGAAATGATTTTTTAAAAAAACTTTTATAGAAAACAAAATGAGAGTTGATTTCTTACGTGGTTCTTCTTCATAATCATCGAAATTACTCGCGTCACCTAGAAGAAGATTCGAAATGAAACTTCTCAGNGAATTAAAAAAGAAACTGATTTTACCGGGTCCTTTTGTCTTTGGAATAAACGGTGGTTCAACTTTTCGTTGATAGATTGCGATCCAGTCGGTTTGTGAAAACCATTTATGCGTTTTAATATCATCGACACCATTCTTCAAATTACCGTAACGTTTAGTTAAATCGACTTGAAGAAGATTGCGAAGGATATCTTTTAAATCACTGCTGAAATGTGACGGAAAACGGACCTAGACGAAAGAGAAATGCGTAGTGTGTGTTTCAATCCTTATGACGTCATATTTTTTTCTTTTTACTTTGCCGGAAACAATTTTCTCGTAGATTTGTATGGGTTGATCAGCAAAAAACGGCGGATAACCCTAAAATATTTCAAAGATCGTCTTATTTCCGAACGATTTAACATCAACAATACGTACAGCCGACATTTCATATGCTAAAACTCCTAGTGCCCACCAGTCGACAGCTTTATTATATCCTTTAGATAATATTATTTCAGGTGCTAAGTATTCTATTAATATAAGAAAAATAACGATTATGAAATTGACATATTATTTTAATTAACCTGGCGTTCCACATAACGTCCACGTTCGACCTAAAGCAAAGCAAATAATCGATAAGAATTCTTTCCGAGTGCATTTTTATGATTCGACATGTTTGATATTTCGAAAGGTATAAAATTTAACGTACCCTTGATTTTTTTTGCAAAGCCAAAATCCGTTACTTTTAAATAACCTTCAGCGTCAATTAGTAAGTTTTCAGGCTAGACAAGAAAAGGAAAGAAATATTTTTCTATTTCATTGATTTCTGCGTGTGTTTTAAATGCGTACTTTAAGATCACGATAAAGAATATCGAGATAATGAAGATATTCGAATGTTAAAACAATTTGAGCAGCATAAAATCGAGCATGTTGCTCACTAATCCGAAGAAAAATACAAATATTCAATAGAATGGATTCTTAGTATTCTTTTTTTTTGAATTCTACCTAAATCGGCCGACTTTACGTAAATGACTGAACATTTCACCACCGGGAACGAATTCCAAAACCATATATAAATAGGAATTGTCCTAGAATATCGAATAAATAATAATAAAAAAAACTTTCAATTTTATTCGTTTTTTTACTTTAAAATGATATTCTAAATTGACAAGAAAGGGAAATGATATAGCTTGGAGAATACGTTTTTCATTCAATGTATGTTCAATTTGTTTTAATTTAACAACCTACGAATAACACATTTATGTTTTATAATTTTTCAAAAAAAACAAAATCTACTTTTTGTTTGTCAAGTATTTTCATTGCATAGTAATTTCCAGTTGTTTGATGTTTAACAAGCATAACACGTCCAAAGGAGCCTAATTAATCGAATTATATAATATTTCTCATGAATTTATTTATGTCAGTATGCGTACCCGTTCCAAGAGTTCGAATACGATCAAAATCTTCTGGTTTAGCAGTATTCTAAATTTTCGATTTTTGAAAATTTTCAAGAAAAAAAAATCAACAAATATTCTACCTGGCTTGGTTTATCGTACTTGACTTGAAATTCATCTTTTGCTTTGGCTAAGAAGGCTTTTACTATAATGAAAAAGAAAAATGAAATAGAAATGTTGCGCATTTGCATTTCTTGTTGTTGTTTTTTACTTGCAAGCATTGCGCACATCTTCACGGATCTTATTTCCTATATATTTTTTTCTTGTCAATATTGTTTTCTATTTATTCGTACGCAGATAATTAAAAAAAACGTAACTCAACCGTCAATCATTGACTTACTCGTATCGATTAGTAATTTCAACTGGTCTTTCCTATTTATAGTTTTTTTTTAATAATACATAATGACCTTGTAGGTATGAAAAATGAAAGAATATGCGAGAGAAAACTAGTTACTTCGAGTTTTTTTTTCTCGCATTTTTTTCTTTCTTTTTTTTTGATCTTCCTGCTAACAAGACTATGCATGCACATTAGTATTATTATCTATCTTTTTTTCCCTTCTCTCGTGTTGGCTAGAACGGAAAAAGTAGGAAGCGGAAAACAGATGCACGATTATACAAAAAAAATCATCGTGCGTTTTTTTTTCATATCTATGTACGTCTGGTTTGCATTTGATTGAGTAAAGATTGATTAAAATAAAAATAGAACAAGTCAACGACGAAAATTAGATCAAATAAATTTCGGATGAGACAGAAAAAATTTGTTCGACGTTGGTTTTTACTGCTAATGTGCTTATTCATCTTGATAGGAATTGAACGAAAAATAGAATTAAATCATTATTTTATGCATATCAGCATAAGGAAACAAGGAAGCGCGAAAGAAATCCAAAATTAGAATCCGTTTGTCTCGGTATGGCAAATCTCTCTCGTGAGAACGGAAACGGAACCATGAATATCCCTACTGATCATTTAATTGAATGAATCTACTAATAAGAATTACATAAAAAGCACGTTTGTCAATTTGAAACAATTCCTAGGTTGTCATGTATTTTTGTCTCGAATCTAATCCAATCCTATATCCAGACAAATTATCCAAGGAAAAAAAGCCTTTCGAAGATCTTTCTTTCTTTTTCTTTTTCCTTTTTTTCTATTAAGATTTATCTTTTGCATCTAAGATTGTTTTTTGTTCTTCTGTGTTGAGACTATTTCAATATATTGTATTCACAATTGAAGAGTATTTGCTTAAAAAGAAGGAAAACTCTCGAAAACGCACGTTTGTTCTATCTGTCTTTGTCTTCTTTTTTCCTGTTTAATATCTTTCGAAGCCTTGTAAAAGAATCAATGACGACTAACAACCGACAGTGTCATTCCAATATGAAAAAGAAAACGNGATTGAGATAGATATAGATAGAAAGGAATGACGAAGACAAAAAAACAAATCAATGCATATATGTCTGAGCAAGTACGTTGCTTCTATTCATTGAGTTGAGCATGAAGATGCAGTTAGAAATGACAATCGAGTCGTCGTCGTCGACGACAACAACAACAACAACAAGTACTCAAACAGAGCACAAACGAATCGTCCAACGACAATGCTCATTCTTCTCGGAGTTTTTTTTCTTCTTCTCCTCTTCTTTTTCTTCTTCTCGTCATTCTTCGGCTTTCGTCGTTAGAATAGTTTTTTTTCTAATCATATCTAAAGCACTATGAACACAGAACGAGTCATTACTACGTAGTGCAAAGATTGATGTAAAACTACTCGTATGATTGGGAACAAAAGAAAAAAGAAATCTTGTTTACGTGCATTAACATGCAATGAAAATAGAGTTTGCTTTTTTAATATTCCAAAAATCAAGTTAGAATGATTATTTTGAAAATCATTGGAGACAACAAGTCAAGCTAGCCAGCTGTCACAGTACTATACAAAATACATAATCGATTCGTCGTTCGTTTTTCCCTCACTTTAATAACAATGCAGCACCTACACATTTTAAGATTTCAATATGTTGTTGTTATTGTTATGTTGCGTTTCGTGTGATTCGCTTTTATATTGAAGAGGGAAAAAACTGAAGAGAATTAAAAAAAACATAGATTCGTGGCTTGTGAAGTAAAGACGAAAAGAAAAATGATATTGCAACACGCACTCGCATGTCTCTACTGACTTCCGATGGATGGCCACTTTTACTTTCCATCAAAAGCTCTTCTCTTCAATCTTTAGTGAATGTCTGTAAATGCGTAGACATTGAAGACGAAGACGGAGGAGGAGGAGAAGACGAAGAAGAAAAAAACTTGAGGAGAAAGTGAGGGAACACAAAAAAAAATCGGAAAGATATGTAAATGTCAAGCACATATAGAGAAAATGTCACGCTCGATGTATTGGCAACGTGTATCAATTTCTCTTCGCTTTTTTTTCTCTCTTTCTTTTCATTTTTTTTTGTTATCTCATGAGAAAAAGAAATAATTTGATAATTTCAATACCTTTCTCAGCTGATTGAGNATAGGAAATAGTAGTCGTTGCTGATGAAGCAGCGGCTGCAGAAGATGACGAAGATGATGATGATGNTGCTGCTGTATGTGAATGATGNGAATCATGTAAATTCGAATGTTTACCATCAATAGAACTACTATTTTTAAGCGCTGACGAACCGTCTTTGTCTTTCGATTTCGATTTTTCACCTAATTTTGATGAAATACGTTCTTTAAGCGCCTGCATATCTGATTCGAGACAGAAACACGCAGTCGATAGAATAGAAGAATAAGAAGAAAACTGCTTAATCCAACGGTGTGCTATTAATATTCGGATAGAAAATATATGTTACAGTTTCTGTCTCGTTCTTGTCCGACTAGAAAGTAATGTCGGTAGATTATTGTCGTCGTTGTTGTTGTTGTTATTATTATTATTATTTTCGCTTGTTGTCGTCAGTGATGGTAGTGATGTTGGTGTTGTGTAGACGCACAGTCAGTAAGTAGTCAGACTGAGAGAAGAGAGAGAATGAGAGAGACCAAGAGAAACAGAGAGAGAGATAGTCTATCGGCTTTTTTGATTTCTTGCGCATGAGCGTGGCGCGGCGACGCGAGAGATATTTATTGCAATGCAATATCTTTCCAACACAACGAACGAACGAACGAACGAGAAAGAAAAGAAAAGGAAGGAAAAATAAGAGAAAGAGCAAGCAAGCGAAAAGAAACAAACATGCATGCAAGTAAAGGATCGGATGGAGAACCGAATAGAGAGAACGAGAGATGGAGAGCAGTGGCAAAAGAAGTTTTTCATTCTTTGTGTGTCTATGTATTAGTAGAACGGAATGATTACTATTGATTTTCGTTTTTTTTTCTCTTTTTCAATCGTTATATTAGAGGATCATTAAACTGAAAAAAAAACGCATTTCTGCCGAAACCATTTATCTATCCTTTCCTTTTTTTTATTATTCGTTTTTTTTATTTCAAAGAGATCTTGACAGTAAATTCGCGTTTTTTACGATCATTTTTTATATGTTGGNACTATAAAACAAAATAATGAAGAAATATCGACATCGTCCTTGTTCTCTTTTCTCTCCCTTAGTTACTTTTTAAAGGTACTATTCAAATATATATGTATACAGTTAGATGGTCGATTTTGATTGCATCGCCCTCAAGCCATATTTTCTATACTAAGAACTATGTCTATATTCTAGTTCAATTTATTTGTCGAAATTGTTAGACAAATTCACTCATTCATTGACCTTGAATACAAGTCGATGAAGCATTATAGATTGATTTCGATTTTGAANACAAAAGTAAAGAAAAAACGCACACCCTCACGATCGTCTAATCATAATCATCAGGAATTTATTGGATAAAATTCATCATCATCATCATCATCATCATCGTTGTTTATTTACTTTTGCATGATAATCATCGACTATCGTGCTTCGAAATCCTCTTCATTCATTTCTTTTGCTTCGAGAATTTACTAATTCATGTGAAAAAGAAAAATCTATACAACGAACATATAAATATCATTATTCTAATGTCACTGAGTAATTTCATTTTGTCGAAAGATAGATTCTACGAGAGGAACTTAAGTTTACCATGAAATCTAATGAATTCATTCATCAATATCTCATATTCACCAACACAACGAAGAAATAAAATATAATATAATCAAAAAGAAAAATCTTTTTTTCTTCTTCTTATGAATGAAGAATAATTATACCCGGTATTCAACGTGAAATGAAAGACTGATTATTGAAAAACTAGATTTTCAATACATCAGTATCAATTCATCATCATCATTNGTCTTTATTCTCAGTTGAATATAAACAAAACAAAATGTGTCAGACATTTATAATCGATCTTCCATAAGATCTTGAAATTACGAACATGTTCTCGATTGAATATAAAAGCACATGTCAACACTAAAAGTCGACACGAGTGCGAGGAAGTTCTTCAGTGAATTTCTTTTTTTAGATTTTTCTATTGAGAAGAAAACTAACGATCGTGCTTTTTATTCTCTCATTAGGTTTGTTTTTATCTAAGACATTGATTTATTATATGACTAAAGCTCTTTTCTTTTCAGAAATTTATTTATCACAATACGTTTTACTTCCTGTTCTTCTTCTTCTTCTTTTTGTACTAGTGCCCCTTTGTTTGATCTCCGTGCGTGCAAATGAAGAAAAACGTGCAGCATATTTTAAACGAAGAAATTTAATCTATCTTTCTTGAATTCGGCAAAAGAAAACTAATATTATACAGATATGCGTGTGTTTATATACGAATAATTTGTTTTTTCCTCGAAGAAACATAAAAATTTCAATGATGCAAAAATTCACATCTATTCGCTTGACTAAATCATTTAGGCTAATGTAAATCTAATGACTTTTCTGTATTTCAAATACCCAGAACATCCATCCTCTGGCATTCGTTGAAGAAAAAAAAAGAGAGAGAGAGAGATGATGTTTTACTCAATGATTAAATATGAAATAGATACCCAGGAGAGTTTTTGTTTTTTCCTTAACGTATACAGATATATTATTATTATTAGTATTATTATTCTTCTTTTGGCCTTGGCATGGGTAATAACTATGGGAGAATGGATTCGAGTATCTCGTTGAAAGGATGTTCAACTTGATGAGTTCGAAACGGAAATATTCTTTGGATTTTTTCTGTCTACAGGATGTTTCGTTATTCATCTTTAGTTTTGATTATTGTTTCAAGAATAGAATATTTACAAGCATCTTTACCCACGCATCTAGCTCATGATATCAATAGAAAAACGATGAAGAAAACTAAACTTTCCTTTTTATTTANAAAAAAAANCTTTTTTGTTTCAATAAAACTTGCGTGGGTTAATGAGCCTATATATGGAGCGACTATTTCTTACGGAAATTCAATTAAGAATTCATTTTGTCTAGAAAAAACAATCTTTGATGAGATACATTTGATGTTACTCAAACAAAGAAGAAGAAGAAGAAGAAGAAAGGACTAGATTTTGTGAACTTCTAAACATCGATCAAAAAGAAAATATTTACTACTGTCATTGTTTCTCTTTTCTGTCACTCACATTGATCAACTGAATAATGAGAAGACAATGCAGCTGAACCAGTATGATCGTCAATAGTCGCGCCAGTTGTTGATGCAATTGTTGTACCAATTGAAGTTGCTGCTGTTGTTGTAGAAGCAGCAGCTACAGCAACAGGTGTTGTTGATATGACACTTGACGATACACTTGTCAACTGATTTGATGATGTAAGAGTATTGTTAGTTACATCTTCAGTACCCGATGCGGATGTGTCCTTATTTTTTTTCGATTTACGCGACGGACGAAAACGTTCTTTAAACGAAGGCATCGCACTATGATTGAGCTAGAAACATAAGTTATATTCGGCTAATCTCAGGATTGTCAATGTTTTTTCTATTCTTCTNTTTAGTTCTCAGTGTCTTGCACACTTTCCGGTTCTTTTTTTTCTAATAATACTAGTTTTTTTTCTTCTCTTTTTTTTCTCTCAATAGTTCCCCTGATGCACACACACACAGACTGAAGCGTACGTCACAATATATTAATTCTTTGCCAGTGTTTTTTCTATTATTTAGCTCCTTTTTTCCTTTTATATATTTCTCTCATTTTCCTTCAGCACGTCACACACACGCACACACGTTCAAACTCTATCTAGATTTCATTTGTTCGAATAGACTCTAAGGTCTTTCTCATTCTTGATTTCTTATTTGCTTATATCGTTTGAAAAATAAGAGAAAAGTTCTTCTTCTTCTTCTTCTTCTTCTTCTTTCTGTAATTTCCGTTTGTAAGTCGAGCTAAGAAATTCTCTTCAGCGTATAATTCGTTTTCTGTTTCAATCCATGTTGGTTTTTTGTCGGAATTTAATCTTTCGAGAATTGTGTCGAATAAAATCGTGAAAAGAATTTACAAATCATCCAACAGTCGATTGCTCTTAGAGTATTGATAAATGTATAAATATCGAACGAGTAGTTTCTTGTAAGAATACAAAGACAAGAATATGTTATATTAAAATTGTTGATAAGATACTTCAAAAAACAAAACAGATAAATTCTTCTTTCCGATCGAGATATTCATTGAAATAAAAGCTTAACTTTAAAAGAACAAGAAAAAAATATCGATCGTAAGTCTAGTCGAGTTGTTAAATTGATTCTATTGAATTCAAGTAAAATGAATGAATCACAAGAAGAGAGAAAAAAAGAATTATTCGTCTCTTGTTCAATACCGGATGTTATTTCCGTTGAACGGAAAAATTTGTACTTTATGAAGAAAAAAAAATCTAGTTTTTACGCATATCGATCCACCTCAAAAACATATACCGTCGTTCGCTCAATCATTGTCTTTCTTTCTTTCTTGTAGTTGTCTGACAAGTTATATTCTCTCGAGAATAAACGAGATACTAGTGAACAACTTCTGTTTTATGTCTTACCATTTTCAACTGGATCACCCTTTTTTCCTGCAGCTGTATTACCCATAGTTTATTCGAATCGATGATTAAATAATTGATAGACAATACTAATAAAATGCATTTTTATTAATAAATTTAAATGAAACGTAAGATTTTGATATGTTGAATAAATATTCGAATGCTAAAAAATAAGAATAAAATAAAAGCACTCGATAAAATCTAATGAGTTCAAGAACTAAAAAGTAATGATCTATCGTTTAATGAATCTTTTTAATAGAATTGCTATTCGAAGTAACGTTATTAGAAATAAAAAAGACGTAGAAAGAAAAATGAGGAACGAAGAAAAACTTGAATTTTTTGCTTTCTCTCTCTCTCCGTTCTTTCCCTTTTCAATACGAGCTATTTTTATGTTCCTCGTTTCAAAAAAAAAGTCTCATTGAGTAACTTTCATCATCATTGTCAACTTAGCGATAATATGTCGACATTGAATAATTAGACACGCATGTGAGAAAAAGTCGAGATCAGCTTACCCGGTAGTAATAATGATGAGATTAAAAAGTGTATATATATATATATATTTATTGCTGATGAAGTTCGGCTTAACAATGAAATTGGCACTGTGAAGGTGTTTCTTGTCACTTTCGAATATAAAAAAGACGATACTTCATGCAATTTAATGCCAAGTTTTAACGAAAAGAGGAAAAGAATAAGGAGAATAATATGTCAAATAAAAAGAAAGAAACCAAGAAAAGAAGAAAAAAAATGAGAGAAGAGTATCAAAGAAGAAGAAGAAAAAAGGACAAAGTATTGCTTTTTATCATATGTAATACTGACACCGATGAGACTGCCGACAAAAGGAAAAAAAATGAAGGAAAAACAATTTAATGACGACTCAACACACTTCCTCTCGTTTTCCTTATGTTTTCATACTTGTTTGCATGGTCTTCTAACCAAGTAACAGTAACATTTGCGAGTTTTCTCTTTTCTTCTATTGGCAAAAGTTTTTTTTTATTATAAACAAACTTATCTCGATCTTAAAATCAACATAATTCTTTTGTCATCGAACATGAAAATATCCGCAAAAGGACAAAACACCCTCATCGTCACATTGTTATTTTGATCATCAATATAGGCGCATAATCAGATAGTAGATCTGTTAATGCTCGACTAGATTTCAATAAACATCTCGTTAGACTAATAAGATCTGACAAATAATATACTCGAAACGACATCATAAATAAACAGATTCATAAGAACGTATATTTATTTTGATTAATTCAATGTGAAAGAAAAATATTTTGAATGAAATCATCTACCTTCGAGTCACAATAACTGGATTTAACAAGTAGAAGAAGAAGGAGAAAAAAATCTGACGAACAGGACCGGCAGAGAAAAGCTTCTTATCTGTCTCATTGACGATCAACAACTCTTTTTTTTTGCTCTTCTTACGATCAGTACTTGAATAGACGAATGATGAATGCATATTGTGAGTTGATCGTATTACAATTTTTTTCTTTTCTCCCGTTTTTTTTTCTTCTCTTTCATCTCGTTGGTTTTTCTCGGCGAGATCGATTCTACTTGATTCTTCCATATCGACATACCATGAAGGTCTCGTTAAAATACATTGACAAAAATACCATCTGTTTGTCTAAGTTTGTTGTTTTTTCTCGAGCGAACATGCATGTGTATGTTTATAGTGGTGGAAACTAACGTTTGTATATCATGAAACAGGATAATTTCTCTGTCGTGAGGACAAATCTTCAATCGATAGCTAAACTGATTCCTATTTCTCGAGCAAAAAAAAAGAACTCGTTTTTTTCTATTTAATCTTGTTGATTAATATCAAACGTGCATGTTAAGTAAATGAAACACACAAAAAAAAA
>JGI26531J51214_10002130_pt1 | contig 13467 bp, 19 predicted proteins | sample ThiBiot_500_biof_2_FD_51214 | JGI IMG/M metagenome (IMG submission 51214)
GGGATGCTGGACGCTTCCGCAAACGGACCCTTGGTTCCAGCCTCGACCACCCAGACATCGGCCACCGGCGCCTTCACCACCGCCAGCGCGTCCGAAACGAGGCCGTTGTAGATGCCGATCATCGCCAGCACGACCGTCATCAGCAGCCCCAGCCCGAAGCAGGTCAAGACGAAGCGAAACAGACCGTGGCGGATGTCCTTGAGCGCAAGGTTCATGGCGCATCCTCGGGGCGGGCACGTCTGCCCCCAGCCACACCCTTCGGCGGTCTGGCGACGATCGCCGCCCCTTCGGGCAGGCCGCCCGCAACTTCGACGCGGCCGCGATCGTCGCGGGCACCGAAGGTCAAGTGCGCTCGCGCGAGACGGCCGTTCTGCACCGTCCACACCGTGCCGCGATGGCCGTCGAAACCGGTGATCGCCACCTCGGGAACCATCAGCGCGCTTTCCCGGCTGCCGGTGGTGATACGCACCTCGGCCTGCTCGCCGAGAAACATCTCGGCGGGACAGTCAGCGCAGGCCAGCCAGACGCGGCGTTCCTCGTTCACTCGGTCACTTTCGATACCGATGCGGACGATTGTGCCGTGGAACTCGGCCGACGGCTGCGACCGCAGCCGGATTGTACCTTGCTGGCCAGGGACAAGCTGGCCGGCGCGCTCTTCGTCGACATAGGCTTGGATCCAGACGGTGGCTGGGTCGATCAGCGTGAAGATCGGATCGCCCGCCTTCACCACCGTGCCCGGCTCCGCGTGGCGAGCGACGACCAGCGCATCGTAGGGTGCGACCAGCCGGTGATGGGCGAGAATGGCTTCCTCCTGTCGCAGGGCTGCCGCCGCGTCCAGGCCCTGCGCCCGGATCACTGCCAGATCGGCCTCCGCTACCGCCAGATCGGCTCGCGCCACGTCCTCATCGCGTTGGGCTTCCTCGGCGCGCTGGGCCGAGGCGACTTCGCGCTGCACCAGCCCCTGCTGACGACGGTTCGCCGTCTCGCGCTCGGCGAGCACCGCGCGGGCGCGCACGACTGCGGCATTGGCCTTGGCGAGATTGGCCTTGTTGGTCGCCACTGTCGCATGGGCGCGCGCCACCCGCGCCTCCTGCTCGGCGGAGTGAAGGATGGCCAGTTCCTGTCCCCGGATCACGCTGTCCCCGGCATCGGCGGCAAGAGAGGTCAGCGCGGCACCCACCTCGAAGCCGATACGGCTGAGAACCCGCGCCTCGACGGTGCCGAGTCCGTAAATGCGAAGGGCGACATCGCGTTCAGGTTGAACGACCGTCACCACCAGCGGCCGTTCGGTGAAGAACAGAAAGCCTGCTCCGACAGCCAAGGCCAGAAGAATGCCCGAAAGCCCGATTCGTCGCATCGCCTATTCTCCCCTTGCAGCCAGAAGGCGGCATTGCACGTCGAACAGCCGCAATCCCTCTTCGCGCAGGTCGAACTCGCGCTCACCGAGCGCCCAGCGGATCGCCACCCCCTGCACGAGCGACGTCAGCAGCACCGCCACATCGTCCGGCATGACATCGCCTCGCATAGCCCTTGCTTCCTGTCCCGCACTGACCTCGCGCGCGAGCAGGCGGTGAAAAGCCTTGAGCGTGCTGTTGAACGTGGCGCGCAGCTCCGCATTGGTGACATTCAGCTCGCGCGAGAACAGCAGCATGGGAAGTGCGGGGGTGGTAGCGATCTGCGCGAACTGCGCGGCAATCAAAGCACGCAACCTGGCGATAGGCTCATCGCATCGGCTCAATGCGTCGTCCCACGCCTCCTCCAGACCTTCGGCCACATGCTCGGCCACAGTCTGCCAAAGCGTGTCCTTGGTCGGGAAATGCCTGAACAGCGCCGCCTGGGTGATGCCGATCGACGACGCCACCGCTCCGGTCGTCACACGGTCCGGCCCGATGCTGTCAGCCAATCCCAGGAGGGCGGCGACGATCTCGGCCTTGCGAAGCTCCGCCCGCTTGCGCATAGATTTCCCTATTGTTAGTTATCAGACACTAACTAATATGATAGACCCTTACGCTATGTCAATCGCAAGCGACCATGGATGAATCACTAGCCAAGAGGTCCATATTCGCTGCTCGCTATGACGTAGATGGCGAAGGAAACAGCGAGGTATGTGGCAAGGTCATCCGCCTTGTGCTGTCGGCGAGCACTCCTTCGCCATCGAGACAAGCATGGTCCGGACCTACACCGCAGCCGGTTTTGTCCAACGCAATATGTTGATTGGAACGCACGACGTCCTCGATCCAGCGTATTTTTCGCCGCTTCTGTTCAACAAGCCGGACGCAGCGGAGAGAGCAGGTTCGGGAAAACTGGACAGGTTGGATAAGTGGAGTTTCTGCCGGAAGGCGGCATGATGGCCGCGATAGGAGAGAGACCATGGCGAAACGACTGCGGCGGAACCACACGCCGGCTTTCAAGGCGAAGGTGGCCCTTGCAGCCGTCAGGGGCGAGAAAACGATCGTCGAGCTGAGGCAGCAGTTCGACGTGCACCCGAACCAGATCAGTATGCGCAATTTTTAACTCAGGATCGCCGAGCCCGGTCGCTCGACCGGCCTATATCTAACCCTGACTATCCGTGCTCCCTACGCGGACCAAATCAGGCTTCCCCGATTTCCCTCAGCGCTGCATGGTCGTTCGCGCAACAGCGTGAGCGACCAATGACAGGCAAGCCCAACGGTGACTTCGGGTGACATTGCACTCAGGGAACTAGCCTCGCGCTCGATGTCCATCAAATGAGCGACACCACGTTGTCGACCGTCGACCGAAGGAGGCTAACATTGGACAACAAATTTCTTACCCCTGAGGAGGTCTCGGAACGCTATCGAGGCGGCGTCTCGGTTGGAACGCTTCGGAACTGGCGGGCGATGAAGATCGGCCCGTCGTTCGTTAAGATTGGCAAAGCCGTCCTCTATCCGATCGACGAGCTTGAAGCGTGGGATGAAAGGAATACAGTGAGTTGCCGTGCATCAAGGCGACTCACTGAACTCACTGGTGATCAGCCGTGATGATCACGATTGGTCATTGGGGACATGCCCCATTCCCCGGCACCAACTTCACCGAATTCCAGAAAAATATCTGCAATATCAATACGATATGGATTTTCGTGGAATGATCCACAACCTGTCGGCTTATGCAGCTGTGCTGGCCCGGGAAACGGGTCAGCCGGCAATCGAGCCCGTGAAGCTGATCGCACCGATGTTGGAGCGTTTCATCGCGACCGATCGCGGATTTGCCCAGGCGCAACGGCAATCTCGTTCGCGAGTTGCCGCTTTAGTGGAGTGCGCCCCTTGAGGCGGACAGCGTGACGGCGAGCAATTGACGGAGGAGCCGGGCTTTCGAAGGATGAAAGCCCATGGCCCGACACCGCACTCACAGCATCGAGTTCAAGCGCCAGGTGGCGCAGGATTACCTAGCGGGCGAGACGCTCCATAGCCTCGCCCGTCGACATGACCTGTCGCGCAACCTGATCCGCATCTGGATCCAGAAGTTCGAAGCCGGCGCCTTCGACGACGAGGCCGTTGCCGCCGATACGATCGAAGCCTACGAGGCGCGCATCGCCGCGCTGGAGCGGCTCGTTGGCAGACAAGCTCTGGAGATCGAGTTCCTAAAGGGGGCTCTGAGGCACGGACCGCGGCCGAGAAGCGCGACTACATCCGTCGTCACCGGCCCCGCGGCATCTCCGTCGCTGAAGGATGCCGGCTGATGGGGATCGCGCGCTCAACCTACTACGACAAGCCGGCCATCAGCATCGACGACACCGCGCTCGTCGAGACGATGGTCGCGATCTCCGACAGCTTCGAGGCCTATGGCTATCGACGGATGCAAGCGGCGCTGCGTCACCGTGGCTTCGTCGCCAATCATAAGAAGATCCGACGGCTGATGCGCGAGCATGACCTCCAGCCGCGCCGGCGCCGGCGCTATGTCGCCACCACCGATGGCGATCATGACCTGCCGATCTTTCCGAACCTGTCGAAAGACATGGTCCCGGACGGGCCGAACCAGCTCTGGGTCGCCGACATCACCTACGTCGCGATCACCATCGGCTTCGTCTACGTCGCGGTGATCCTCGATGCCTGGTCGCGCAGGGTTGTCGGTTATGCCATCGGCCGCTCAATCGATGTCAGGCTGACGCTGGCCGCTCTGCGCTCGGCCATCGAAAGCCGAAGACCGCCACCCGGTTGCGTGCATCACACGGACCGCGGGTCGCAATATGCCGCCGGGCTCTACCGGCAGACGCTTGCCGACCATGGTCTCGTCGGATCGATGGGGCGCCGCGGCAATCCTTACGATAACGCCAAGGCCGAGAGCTTCATGAAGACGCTCAAGGTCGAAGCCGTCTATCCGATGGCCTATGAAACCTTCGAGGACGTCGCTGCCGACCTTCCACGCTTCATCGATCAGGTCTACAACGCCAGCCGACTGCACTCCGCAATCGGCTATCTCAGCCCGCAGCAGTTCGAGGATCAACACGCCCGGCTCATGGTCAAATCCGCAGCCTGATCCTGTCTACCCGCAAGGGCGCACTCCATAGATCGAACAACTCAACAAAACGATGACCCATTGAAACAATGACCGCGACATCGTTCGCGCGAGGCTCAGCAGCCGCCTGAGTGCCGGATTGTCGTTGCGCGGCGACCAAACCGCGCTGAACGGCAGTTTCTCGTTGGCGATCGGACGATAGGCGATGCCGGGCATCCGCACGGCGGCAGCCGCCTCGCTGATCACGGTCAGGCCGCGGCCGACGGCGACAGCCGCCAGCAGGTTATCTCGGCCGACATATTGCGGTTGGATCTCCGGGTGATGGCCGAGCTCGGCCAGGCGCTGGACAAGGTAGTCATGGATTTCGGGGCCCGGCGGAGCATCGCTGACGATAAAGGCGTCACTGGCCAAATCAGGCCAATCGAGCTCCCCCTTCTCGGTCAGGCGATGCGTATCAGGCAGTACGACGAAGACGCGCTCTGACCAGAGATAGGTAGCTTCGCAATCAGGCCAGTCTCGTGTGCCGGTGAGGAACGCCACGTCGAGCCGAAGCTGCCGGATCGCAGCGATATGCTCGGCTGGAGCCCCATCGATGAAATCGATCCGCACCTTCCTATGCTTCTGGTCGTAAGCTCGGAACAGATCAGCGAGGAAGCCTGAGGCGAACGACGAGAAGACTCCGACCTTGATCCTCCCGCGCTCAACCCGCCCGATGGCTCCTACATCGCGGGCGCCATCATCAATGTGCTCAAGCGCCTTGCGCGCTCGACGCAAGAAACGCTGTCCTGCCAGTGTTAGCGATACGCCCCCGTTGTACCGGTGAAAGAGCGAAGCGCCGAGATGATCCTCGAGATCACGAATGCGGCGGCTGATGGACGATTCCTGTACGCCGAGTTCAAGGGCTGCCTTTCGGAAACTTCCATACTCAGAAGCCATAACGAAATAGCGAAGCTGGCGAAGTTCGATTGACGAGGATCGCGTCATTCAGTCCCCATCTTGGGTTAGTCAACAACCGTTCAGTTCGCCGATGTATATGCGAAGATGCCGCCGACTATCCGCATCGAGGATGGGGCGATAGGGTCGGATATCGGAAGTTCTCATAAGACAAACTCCATGGTGACAGCGTCGACCGCCATCGAAACGCCTTCCTTCGTCACCATCTTGGCGATGGTGACGTTGTTCCCGGCGCAGCACGTTCTCCATCTTCATCGCCTCGACCATGACGAGCGTCTCGACGGCCTTGACCTCCTGCTCGACCGCAAACGCGATCGACTTGACCAAGCCCGGCATCGGGCAGAGCAGAAACTCCGGTATCGGCCGCGACCTTTTCCGGCATCAGCACGGCGAGTTCGGCTTCATGCTGCGTATAGACATGCGCATTGGCATAGGAGCCAGCATGGCCGAGCGCTCAGGACCGGCCGGACCTGCGCCGCGACCTTCACCCCGTCGAGCGTGCCATGCCAGACCGGCGCACCCAGTCGCCTACGACGCTGACACTGCGGCCCGGAAAGCCGATGGCCACCGCCCCGCCCTGCTCCGTCATCCCCCTCGAAGCGCTCGGCCCCAAGTTGGACGACGCGCTCCCGGTCGAAGGAAACTTGGCGCCGGCCCCTTCCATCTGTGATCTGAGCCCTTAAAACCGAATCGCCTCCGAGTGTGTAATGGCTGCGCTTTCTGCGCCGCCGCCACATCCCCCCTCGAGCCAGCGACTCAAAACGTCCCGAGATCTTTTGATCTACCTAGCGTGGGTGTGCCCGGCTTCGTTATGTCCACCTAGCTATTTGAACGCAGACGAACGCTGGCCTCTGAACCAGCCCTGCGAACTGCCAACAGGTGATAGCCCCGCGTGGACGGTACGGCGCACCTAGCCCTCCCAAATGATGCCTGAGGATAATTGCCAGTGTTTACCGAAACACGCCGCCCGCACTTCTGTTCGACATCATTGCCCGCTGGCGCTTCCGTTCAATCGAGGTAGTCCGGCGGATACATGGACTGGCCATATTTCTCGTTCAATGCATCAAGCTTGGCATGGATTTCCGGTGTCATGGCTAGAGGAGGTGGGAATTCACCACGGGCCACCGGCACCCCGAATTCCGCGAAGAACCGTTCGAGGCCGCCGGGCATGACGACGCAGAGGACGCGCGCCATCACCTGCGTCACGTTTTTGAAGCTGTGGATCGCGCCGCCCCGAGGAATGTAGACTAGGCCATTCTTGGCAACGATGGCCGGTCCCGTCTCGGTTTTGTATTCAAGTTCGCCCTCGAGGACGTAGAAAAATTCCTGGATATCAGGATGTGCGTGGGGCACGGGTCCTCCGCCGGGCGGGATCGTCATGTCGATGACGGAGAACGCGTTTTCGGTCGCGTCGGCGCCAACGATCACGCGGTAGTTGTCGCCGGCCACGCCGACGAACTCGCCTTGGCTCTCGTCCAGAATCTTGATTTTCTTGTCCATCTGCGCCTCGTTGAATCGCCCTATCTGCGGGACGGCTCCGGCATTCCTCTGCATCCGCGTCCGGCGCGATCCCGACGTCAGGCGGCAGAGAGACGCAGGACCTCCTCTACGATCGGGTCTTCTTCCATGCGGGAATAAAAGCGTGCGACGTTGGAATAGTTCTGCCAGGTCTTGGGAAGCTTGGCTGTCCACTTCGCCATGATAAAGGCATAGGCATCGGCCACAGTGCGGCGGCCACGATAGACGTGTTCGCCATCGCCGATCCGCCGGTCGAGATGCTGCATCACCCGATCGATCCGGGCATGGGAGGCCATACGGACCTTGTCGAGGGCGTCCGCCGCCTTGTCCGTCGTGAATCGTTGCGGCGTGAAGAAGGGCCAGAAAGCGGGATGGAAATCTCCGGTCAGGAACGACATCGTTTCGCTGAACTCGAAGCGGCCGAGGAGGTCGTTGTCCGCACCGAGCCCGGCCCCGGAATGGCGCTCAGCGATGTAGGCGAGGATCGCGTCGGCCTGCGTCATCACGCAGGGGCCGCCGATGTCGAGCGCCGGCACCATCGCTAACGGATTGATACGCCTGAACTCCGGCGATGCGTAGTCGGCTTTTATGACCTCGAAATCCGCGCCGGCCCATTTCAGGGCGATCCAGCATGCCACCGCACAGGTCCCCGGCGCATAGTACAGCTTCATCCGGCTGCCTCCTTATCGTTCCCTGGCGTAAGTGTTTCAGACGGAAATCAGGATTGGAGGGCCGCGGCGAGAACCGTTGCGATTTGTCCCCCCTCCGGGGTCGACCAGTCGCTGGCGAGACCGGCCAGCAACTGGTTCGTTCCAAGGATCGTGGCGCCAGCCTGTTCCATCCTGCGCAGGGCGAGATCGTCCGCAATCTTGCCGGGAGAGCCCCCCGCGTCCGCGGCGACGATCACTTCGTAGCCCTGATCGAGCAGAGTCATGACGGGAAACACGGTGCAGACGTCATTCGTGACGCCTGCAGCGATCAGTGTTCTTCGTCCCGTCTTCTCGACGGCAGCGGCGAAGTTCGTGTCATTCATAGCATTGACGATGCCGGCGCGCAGGATGCGCGTGCGGTACTCGTCAGGGAGGGCTTCCACCAGTTCGCTCATCAGCGGACCCTGAGCATGGTCCTCCATGCTGGAGGTCAAGATCGTCGGGAGCTTCATGATCTTCGCGGTCTTCGCGAGCATGAGCGCATTGCGCTTCATCTCCTCGACGGGGATGGATTTCACCCAACTCATCGTGCCGACCTGATGGTCGATCAGAAGGACGGCGGCATTACGCCATGATGCGGATTGCGTGGTCATTGCGGTTCTCTGATCCTAGGCCTTCAACATTGCGAAAACTATCATTCGGAGCATTTCTGCAGTAAAGTCACCAAAATTGGATTCACTATTCCATTTTTGGCGCAATTGACATGGATTACCTGAGAGACATGGGCCTGTTCGTGGAGGTCGCGCGGGCTAGAAGCTTCCGACAGGCCGCCGCGGCGCTCAGCATGCCCAGTTCCACCCTTTCCAGACGCATTCTTGCGCTGGAGAAAGTGATTGGCTTGCGTCTCCTGCACCGCACGACAAGGCGGATCGAGCTCACGGAGGCCGGGCAGATTTATTTCGAGCGCAGCAAGCGGATCATCGACGATGCGCGGCTTGCGCATGAACAGCTCGGAGAAATCGTCTCAAATCCCAGCGGTGTCTTGCGCGTCTCTTTGCCTGTCGACTTCGCGACCGTGTTTCTTGCGCCGATCCTGCCGGGGTTCCGGCTTCGTTACCCAGGAATCAGCCTGGAATTGGACCTTACCCCGCGCCGCGTCGATCTGGTCGCCGAGCCCTTTGACCTGGCGATCCGCATGGGCGATTTGCCGGATTCGCAACTCATCGCGCGCAAGATTGCGGAGGTGCCGCGCCATCTCTACGCCTCACCCGAATATCTGAATGTTCGGGGCGAACCGGTGGAACCAGATGACCTGACTTGTCATGACTGCCTGCTCTTTCCGGAGGAGAAAGCATGGACGCTGCGACGGAACGGCACCGCGCACCGGATTGCAGTTTCAGGAGAAATCCACCTCAACAATGTCGGCATGATGCAGCGCCTCGCCGTTGAAGGACTGGGCGTCGCGATGCTGGCGAGAGAAAGCGCTGAAGATGATTTGGCGGCAGGACGCCTGCGGCATGTGCTTCCGTTGTGGCAGGGCAAGCCGATCTCTGTCCACGCGATCACCGAAACTCGCCTGCTGCCGGCGAAGACCCAGCGCTTCATTGAACATCTGAAGGAACACATGGGGCATTCTGCTTGAAGCGGGAGTGCGACAGCGGCGATCGCGGCCGAACTCCCCTCCAAACATGGGACTTCCTTTGTCCTTTAGCAGGTACTTGTGCGGCCATCGGCGGTCGCGCGGTTCGCAAATTGACGCAGAATCGACCGGGATGCCGGAGCGTCACAAGGATGCCTGAACGGATGACCGTCAGTGCCCTGGCTCGCCTTCGCTCGGCGCATGCTTGTGGTTCAGCGCCTGTGTCAACAGACGCCGCGGCTGCTCCAGAATTCCGATCAATGTGATCGCGACTGCCGCGATCACGCCAGGCACCGCAGCGGCCGCAAGGATGTCCTGCATGCCCCAGCCGTTCGTCAGAAGGTAACCGCCCACCAGAGGTCCAACGATAGAACCGAAACGACCGACGCCACTCGCCCAGCCGACACCGGTGCTGCGGATCCTGGTGGGGTAGATGGCGATGTTCAACGCATGGGTGACGCCCTGCGGGCCGCTGCCGATACCGACGATGAAGACGATCACCGCGAGAAGCAGGAACGATCCGGTCGAATAGCCGATCGCAACCGTGCCGACCGCGTAGACGGCGCACACTACTCCGAGCAGCAACATTCCCCAGGACTTATGCAGATACTTTGCAAGAACCAGCGACGACACCAGCGAGCCAATGGACCATGGAGCGACAGCGAGTACGGACTGGGAAACAGGAAGACCGGCATCGGCGAAGATGGTCGGCAGCCAGCTCAGAATAAAGTACGTCTGCAGCAGCAGCATGAACGTCGTCGTCCAGATGAGAGCCGTGTAGACGCCCCGTCCGTCGCCGAACAGCGCCCCAAGGCGGGATCCCTGTGTCGGAACTTCTGGTGCGGTGAATACCACGTCGGACGGCAGTCCGGTAACGCCGAGCTTGGCAAGCGTCCGTCGGATCGTGTCAGCCGGCGCCCTGACGGCGGCAAGCTGCTTCACCGATTCGACAACTCCGAACGCCGCCCCGGCTGCGACCAGCAATGCGGCGACGCCGCCGATGATGAACACCGACTGCCAGCCCCATCGGGGAATTACGAACGCCGCGATAAGGCCGCCCAGGAAAGTTCCGACAAGGTAGCCCATGCCGCACGACGTTACCGTCATGCTTCGGATTCTCTCCGGCGCGTATTCGCCCGCGAGCGAAAGGGCATTGGGATAGGCGGCCCCGATACCCAAACCCGCAAGAAACTGCAGGACCAGGAAGTGTGATTCCGTCGTTGCGTAGGCTTTGGCGATCGTCAGCAGGCCGAACGACACCAGGGACCACAGAAGCACTGTTTTTCGACCGTACTTGTCGGACAAAGATCCAAGCAGGAAATTACCGACGGCAATTCCGAGGAGACCGATGGAGAAGATGGGCGCAAGCTGCCCCTTGGTAAGACCAAGATCCCGGATCACGGCCGGAGCCGCATATCCCATCGCCTGGGCGTCGAAACCGTCGACGAGCATAGTCAGACCGCAGAACAGAAAAAGTAGTTTCTGACGGCCGGACACCGCGCCGTCGTCGATGATAGTTGTCACATTCATTTCACGCATCGAATCCTCGCGTAGCGTGTGATATTGTTGGTTGGAGGCCTCCGGCATCGCTGCTCCTCGCTGCGACGGCTGGTACCGTTGTTCATGCCTCACTGTCGGGCTGCCTCGACGGGTGGGCGTCATGGAAGGCTGGCAACGAATTGCAAGCCTGCGTGATCCTCTCGAGGTTCGGGTAGCTTGCCGTGTCGAGTCTGAAGCGCTCTGCCGAAAACATTTGCGGCACGAGGCAGAGGTCGGCGAGGCTTGGCTCGTCGCCGAAGCAGAACCGCGTCTTCGAGGGCGCGCGCGACACAATCTCTTCGCAGGCGGCGAGACCGTCGCCGATCCACCGCTGGCACCATTTGTCCAGCGCCGCCTGATCGGCCCTGAACTCGGTGCGCAGGTAGTCCAGAACGCGTAGGTTCTGAAGTGGATGGACATCGCAGGCGATTGCCAGTGCGAATGCCCTCACCAGCGCTCTTTGTTCCTTGTTCTCGGGCACTAGTCGCGCGCCGGGATAACTTTCGTCCAGCCACTCGATGATCGCCAGCGACTGCGTGAGAAGGACTCCGTCATTGTCGAGAGTCGGCACGAGCGCCTGAGGATTGAGCGAGCGGTACGATTCCTCCTTTTGCTCGCCGCCGCCCTTCCTCAGGTGAATGCTCTGAAATTCCGGGGCGATCCCCTTGAGGTTGAAGGCGATGCGGCATCTGTAGGCTGCGGAGCTTCGAAAGTAGCCGTAGAACTTCATTCCGGCTCTCCGACGAAAAGCTCGATCGAGTCTAGCCCGTCGACGCCGCCCTCGATGCGGTCGCCGGAAACGACAGGGCCGACACCTGCAGGCGTACCCGTGTAGATCAGGTCGCCAGGCTCTAGGTGGTAGAACTTCGAGAGGTGGGAAACGAGTTCGGTTGGCGTCCAAACAAGGTCCGACAGATGGGCTTCCTGCTTGGTCTCGCCGCCGACGGTGAGCCAGATGCGCTGCGGGCCAATCTCCCCGACCGCTTCGGCTGATGTGATCGCGGTTATGACGGCGGACCGTTCGAAATTCTTTCCGAGATCCCAGGGACGCTGCTTGGCGCGCGCATCGAGCTGAAGATCCCTACGAGTCATGTCGAGGCCGGTCGCGTAGCCATAGATGGCTTCCTTCGCCTGATCCTCGTCCGCCTTGAAAACCGACTTGCCGATCGCGATGACCAACTCGATCTCGTAGTGGTAATTCGTCGTGCCCGGTGGAAATGCGACGGTAGATCCCGACTGAACGATCGCCTGGGCGTCCTTCAGAAAATAGAATGGCGCCTCGCGGTCCACCTCGACGCCCATCTCCTTGGCATGTTCGGCGTAATTACGGCCGACGCAGAAGATTCTGTGCACAGGATACTTGGAATCTCGACCTTTCACTGCAACGAGGGGATAGGATGGTGATTTGAACAGGGTGTTTATTTTGGATGACATTTTCTACTCCCGATATCAAAGCATGTAGATGCTGGCGGCCGCTGGCAGCCTTGCGAGCCTGACCGCCTCCCGGGGCTCTTGATTGGCGTTGCCGATGTGAAAGTATTCGAGCAGATCCCTCGGCACGTCGGCCAACCTGCCACCGTTGTTGAGCGCGACGCCCCGAAGCCACAGCGAGATCGACCGGATCGGGACCGTCTGGCGCGGGGTGATCTGGCCTCCGCCCGGCAGAGCCGCATTACGATCCCACTCGTCGTCGTCCAGGTCACGCCATTCGACGTTCAGATGCACTTCGGAGTGCTTGAAGAGGTGTCTCAAGGCGTCGCTACGCAGCGAGAGCGCGAATTTCGCTTCCTCGCGGAGTTGATCGTTGTGTGCGAAGATCGGATCGACCGATGCTCCCCTGACGAGTTCGACCGAGCGTGCGAGCGCGCGCGCCTGGTAGCCGATTTCTGCAACCACATGCCGCCGAGAGCGGCCGGGCAGCAGACTGGGATAATCGAGCTCGTCATCGCGAAGCTCGTTGAGCAGTCTTGCAAAATATGCCGTTCCTCCGCGCGCCCAGCCCAGCTCCCGCTTAGGAGCCCGCGCGGAATCGTACCGTGCCCCGGCGCTGAGCCGTTCCGGGAGCCTGGATTGCGCATCGGAGAGCGGCATCAGTTGTTGACCCCGTCGATCTGAGTGCGGGCGAAGTTCAGGCGCTCCATGATGGGTGCGTCCGAGAAGCGGAAGAGGTCGAACGGCGTCTCCGCGCGAAGCACCCAGTGCACCCACGACGGCACAACGAAAAGATCTCCCTTTTCGAGCTTGTAGGCGGCGCCATTGAGCGACACTTCGCCACGTCCCTCGAAAACCTGGAAAACCGAGGAGCCGACTTCGCGCCTGCCTTTCGTCTCCGTACCCTGCCGGAGGCGATGGAATTCCGCCCGGATCGTGGGCATGACATCGCCACCCGTGGTCGGGTTGACGTAGCGGATTGCGGCGTGCCCCTGTTCGATCGTCGCCGGCTGCCCCTCCTCCTCGAGAAGAAGCTGCTCTGTCAGCGCCATGTCGGTCGCCGCCCATCGGTAGGCGGCGAGCGGGGACGAGACCGTGTTTTCAAGGCCGGATAGTGGCCGCAGCCCGGCATGCCCCCATAACCGCTCGGCGCGGGAGAACTGGGGGGTGGCGTAGTCGGTCACGCGTTCGGATCCGAACTCGAAAAACCCGACGTCGTTCTGGTGACAGAAGGGAATGTCCAGGCCGTCGATCCAAGCCATC
>JGI26531J51214_10002166_pt1 | contig 13325 bp, 9 predicted proteins | sample ThiBiot_500_biof_2_FD_51214 | JGI IMG/M metagenome (IMG submission 51214)
CCCGGCGAGCCCCGTCCCGGCGGGAGCACCGGCCGGGCAGGGTTACGCCGCGCCGGGCCAGGCCTACGGCGCCGGGCACGGCCAGCCCTACGCCGGCCAGCCCTACGGCCAGCAGCCGTACGCGGGCCGGCCCTACGGCGGTCAGCAGCCCGGCCAGGCCCACGGCGACCGTCCCACCAGCTCCTACGCGGCATCGTCCTGGGCCCCTCCGCGCGCGGAGGGCGAGGCCGAGCGCTCCACGACCGACACCTCGCAGTTCCCGAGCGTCGGGGACAAGCCCGGCGAGACGCCCTCCGGCTCGGGGTGGCCCTACGGCCAGCACGCCGCGCAGCAGGGCGGCACCGCCGTCGCGGAGAAGCCCCGCAGGTCCCGCACGATGACCGGCATCGTGGCCGCGGCCCTGATCGCGGGCGTCGTGGGCGGCGGGCTCGGCTTCGGCGGGGCCTACGCCCTCCTCGACCGGGGATCGGGCACCACGCTGACGCAGTCGCCCGCGTCGTCGGCGTCCAACGCCGCCAACATCGTGCCCGGCTCGGTCGCCGCGGCCGCGGCGAAGGCGATGCCCAGCACCGTCGACATCCAGGTCGCGCTGGCCCAGGGCACCGCCGAGGGCAGTGGTGTCATCCTCACCGCCGACGGCGACGTGCTCACCAACAACCACGTCGTCGCGGGCGCCACCGGCGCGATCACCGTGACGCTGGCCGACGGCAGCGAGCACCAGGCCACTGTGCTGGGCACCTCCCCCAGCTACGACCTCGCGGTGATCAAGCTGCAGGGCGTCTCCGGTCTCACGCCGGCCGTGCTGGGCGAGAGCTCCAGCGTGCAGGTCGGGCAGCAGGTGGTGGCGATCGGTTCCCCGCAGGGGCTCACCGGCACGGTCACCACCGGCATCGTCAGCGCGTTCAACCGCACCGTCTCGGTGCAGAGCGAGAACGGCGGCCCCGGCGTCGTCTACAACGGGCTGCAGACCGACGCGCCGATCAACCAGGGCAACTCCGGCGGCCCGCTCGTCAACCTCGACGGCCAGGTCATCGGCATCAACTCCGCGATCGCGACGGGCAGCTCGCAGAGCACGGGCAGCATCGGCCTGGGCTTCGCGATCCCCGTGGACCAGGCCAAGCGGGTGGCCCAGGAGATCATCAAGACCGGCAGCGCCACCAAGCCGGTGCTGGGGGTCACCGGCCGCAGCGGCGGCCAGACCGCCCAGGGCGGCGGCGCCACCATCACCACGGTGCAGCCCGGTTCGCCCGCGGCCGGCGCCGGGCTCGCGGCGGGCGACGTCGTCACGAAGGTGGGCGACGCGAAGGTCGAGAACTTCTCCGACCTGGTCGCCCGCATCGGGTCCTACGCCCCCGGCCAGCAGGTGACGCTCACCGTCACCAGCGGCGGCGCGTCGAAGACCGTGCAGGTCACGCTGGGCAGCCAGACCGACAAGGCGGCCAGCACCGGCACCGGCGGGGAGAACGCCAACCCGTTCGGCGGCGGCAGCGGGAACGGGGGCGGCAGCAACCCGTTCGGCAACCTCAACCCCTTCGGCGGCGGCGGCAACTGACCCGCNCATCCTGACACCGGAACCGGCTGGGCGGCCCCTCCTGCGCCCGGCCGGTTCCCTGCGCGCTCAGTCCTCCAGCCATGCCCGGATCTCGTCGCCGTCCGCACCCAGGGCCGGCGGCGGGCGCCGGTAGGACGGCGGCGTGGCGGAGTACGTCACGGGGNTGCGGACGCTCGGCGCGCCACCCGGGCTCACCACCGGTTCCAGGCCGAGCCGGTCGGCCAGCGCGATCCCCTGCTCGACGGTGTTGATCGGCCCGCACGGCACTCCCGCGGCGGTCAGGATGTCGAACCACTCCTGCGCCGAGCGGGTGGCGAGGCGTTCCAGCAGCAGCACGCGCAGCGCGTCGCGGTGGGTGTTGCGCTCCCCCATCGAGCCGAAACGCGGGTCCTCCAGGAGCTCGGGCGCCTCGAGCGCGCCGACGAGCCGCCGCCACTGGTTGTCGTTGGCGGCGATGACGATCAGGTCACCGTCGCCGGTGGGNAGCGGCTCGTAGGGGAACAGGCTGGCGTGCGCGTTGCCCATCCGTCTCGGCACGACGTCGGCGGCGAGGTAGGCCGAGGTGTGGTTGACCAGCCCCGACAGCGCCGCCGAGAGCAGGTTCGTCTCCACCCGCTGGCCCTCCCCGGTGCGTTCGCGGTGGTGCAGGGCGGCGAGGATCGCGATCGCCGCGTGCAGGCCGGTGGTCACGTCGAACAGCGCGACGCCGGCCTTGGTCGGGCCGCCGTCGGGCTCGCCGGTGACGCTCATCAGCCCGGACACGGCCTGGGCCAGCAGGTCGTAGCCGGGCAGCGCGGCGCCGCCGGCCGTCCCGAACCCGCTGATCGAGCAGTAGACGACGCCCGGGTTGGTGGCCGCGACCGAGGCGTGGTCCAGCCCGAACCGGACGAGCCCGCCCGGCTTGAAGTTCTCGATCATGACGTCGGCGCGGGCGGCGAGCCGGTGCGCGACGTCGAGGTCCCCCGGGTCGGCGAGGTCCAGCACGATCGAGCGCTTGTTGCGGTTGATCGACAGGTAGTACGTGGCCGTCCCGTCGTCGGAGACCGGCGGGGTCCAGGTGCGGGTGTCGTCGCCGGTCGGCGGGCCCTCCACCTTGATCACGGTGGCGCCGAGGTCGGCGAGCAGCATGGTGGCGTAGGGGCCGGCGAGGATGCGGGAGAAGTCGGCGACGACCACTCCCGCGAGCGGTCCGGTGGCGGGCGCATCGTCATCGATCACCTGCCGATCAGAACACAGCGGGCCGCCGCCGGGTCCGCAGCACGGTCAGCGTCACCACCGCCGACGCCGCCACGGCCACTGCGCCGATCCCGAACACCAGTGGTGGCCGACGACGAGGGCCGGCTGCGCCGGTGCGCCCGCGGCCAGCAGTGCCACCGTGCGGCCGGCACCGCGGTGCCGAGCGCCCCGCCCACCTGCTGGCTCGTGGTGGCCGGGCCCGAGACCAGCCCGGCGTCGGCCGGCGTCGCCTCCGACACGGTGGTCGTCGTGACCGCGGGCAGCGCGCGCCCGGCCCCGATCCCGAGGACGATCAGCGCGGGCAGGATGTCCACGAAGCAGCCGCCCGTCGGAGTGCGGATGAGCCGGTGATGGCCCGCGACCGGACGCGGATGACAGTCAGGACTGTCTGTTCGGGGTTAGGCTCCGGAGCATGTCCGACGAGGTGCTGACCGAGCGCGACGGCGCGGTCCTGGTGATCACGATGAACCGCCCGCAGGCGCGCAACGCCGTCAACGGCGCGCTCGCCCACGCGGTGGCCGCGGCGCTGGACGAGCTCGACGAGGACCCGACGCTCGCGGTGGGCGTGCTCACCGGGGCCGGCGGCTCGTTCTGCTCCGGGATGGACCTCAAGGCCTTCCTGACCGGCGACATCCCGTCGGTGGAGGGTCGGGGCCTGGCCGGCATCACGCTGACCCCGCCAGCCAAGCCGATGATCGCCGCGGTGGAGGGCTACGCGCTCGCGGGCGGCTGCGAGATCGCCCTGGCCTGCGATCTGATCGTCGCCTCCCGGGAGGCCAAGTTCGGCCTGCCGGAGACCAAGCGCTCGCTGGTGGCCGGCGCCGGCGGGCTGTTCCGGCTGCCCCAGCGCATCCCGCGCGCCATCGCGATGGAGTACGCCCTGACCGGCGACTTCTTCGGCGCCGAGGACGCCCACACCTGGGGCCTGGTCAACCACCTCACCGACCCCGGCGAGGCCCTCGTCGGGGCGCTGGAGCTGGCCCGGAAGATCACCGCGAACGGCCCGCTGGCCATCCGCGCCACGAAGCAGATCGTGGCCGAGGGGGCCGACTGGCCCGCCGACGAGCGTTGGCAGCGCCAGGAAGCGATCATGCGACCCGTCATGACCAGCAAGGACGCCCGCGAGGGCGCCACCGCGTTCGCGGAGAAGCGCGCCCCCGTCTGGACCGGCGAGTAGACCCCCCACCCTTTCTCGAATCCTGGAGACGTCGCATGCCCCTCGCCATCACCGACGACCACAAGTCCCTCGCCGAGGTGGCCCGGTCCTTCCTCACCGGCCAGCGCGTGGCCGCCCGCGGTCTGCTCGACCAGGCCGACGAGCCGCTGCCCGCGTACTGGAAGGAGCTCGCGTCGCTGGGCTGGCTCGGGCTCGCCGTGCCCGAGGAGTTCGGCGGCGAGGGCGCCGGCCTCGGTGAGCTGGCCGTGGTGCTGGAGGAGCTGGGCCGCGTGGTCGCGCCCGGCCCGTTCCTGCCGACGGTGCTGGCCTCGGCGATCCTCGTCGAGGCGGGCAGCGCCGAGCTGAAGGCGTCGCTGCTGCCCGGGCTCGTCGACGGCTCGAAGGTCGGCGCGGTCGGGCTCGCGGCCGTCGAGCAGAACGGGCGGGTCACCGACGAGCTGGTGCTCGGCGGCGGGCTCGCCGACGTCGTGCTGCTGGTCGTGGGCGACGACGTCGTCGTGGTCGACGCGGCCACCACGGAGCGTCAGATCCCGAAGGACGGCCTGGACCCCACGCGACGGTCGGCGAAGGTCAGCGCCGGGCCGGAACTGGGGCGGATCCCGGGCGGCGCCGCCGTCGCGCGCCGGCTCGCCCGGGTGCTGGCCGCGGCGGAGGCCGCCGGCAGCGCCTACGCGTGCCTCGACATGGCCGTCGCCTACGCCAAGGAGCGCTCGCAGTTCGGGCGCACGATCGGCACGTTCCAGGCCGTCAAGCACCACTGCGCCAACCTCCTCGTCGACGCCGAGCTCGCCGTCGCGGCGGCCTGGGACGCCGCCCGCGCCGAGCCCGGCACGCCCGGGGCCGAGCTGGCGGCGGCCATCGCGGCCGTCCGGTCGGTGCCCGCCGCCGTCCGGGCCGCGGAGCTGAACATCCAGCTGCACGGCGGCATCGGCTTCACCTGGGAGCACGACGCCCACCTGTACCTGCGCCGGGCCATCACGCTGGCCGCGTACGTGGCGCGCACGGGCGTCGCCGAGCACGAGGTGGCCACGCTCGTCGGCGGCGGCGTCAAGCGCTCCCCCGACCTCGATCTGCCGCCCGAGGCCGAGGAGTACCGCTCCGCCGTGCGCGCGTTCGTCGCGTCGCTGGAGGGCAAGGACGCCCAGGCCGTCCGTACCGCGATGGCGGAGTCGGGCTACCTCGTGCCCCACTGGCCCGCTCCGTGGGGCCGCGACGCCTCCGCCGCCGAGCAGCTCGTCATCGAGCAGGAGTTCGCGGGCCTCGACGTGCCGTCGCTGGGCATCACGGCCTGGAACATCCAGACGATCGTGCAGCACGGCACCCCCGAGCAGATCGAGCGCTGGACCGGGCCCGCGCTGCGCGGCGAGACCGAGTGGTGCCAGCTGTTCTCCGAGCCCGGTGCCGGCTCCGATGCGGCCGCGATCTCCACGCGCGGCGTCCGGGTCGACGGGGGCTGGCGGGTCACCGGCCAGAAGGTGTGGACCACCCGCGCCCACCTGTCCGACTGGGGTTTCGCCACCGTCCGCACCGACTCGTCGGGGGCGAAGCACGCGGGCATCACGATGATGGCGATCGACCTGAGGACGCCCGGCGTCGACGTCCGGCCGCTGCGTCAGCTCAGCGGCGACTCGATGTTCAACGAGGTCTTCCTCGACGACGTGTTCGTGCCCGACGAGTGCGTGGTGGGCGAGGTCGGCCAGGGCTGGCGGGTCGCGCGGGCCACGCTGGGCAACGAGCGCGTCTCCATCGGCGGCGGCGCCGCGGGCGTCCTGCCGCTGCGCGCCTGGCACCTGCTGCCGTTGGCCGCGGCGTCGCCCGACCCNCAGGCGGCACACCGCGACGTCGGCACCCTGATCGCCGACGAGCTGACCACCCGGCTGCTCCTGCTGCGCCAGGCCGCCCGGGCCGTCGGCGGGACCGAGCCGGGCCCGGAGGGCAACCTCTCGAAGCTGTTCTCCAGCGAGCACGGCCAGCGCGTCGCGGAGCTGGGGGTGAAGCTCGCCGGGGCCGCCGCGGTGATGGGCGGGAACGAGCTGGTCATGCGCACCTATCTCTACGGGCGCAGCATGACCATTGCGGGCGGAACGTCGGAAATCGCCCGCAACCAGGTGGCCGAGCGCCTTCTGGGCCTTCCGCGCGATCCCCTGATCAGCAAATAGGACACGGCGGGAGGAATGTTCCCGCAGGTCACGACCATAAATGTGATCGCAACAATCAGCCACCCTTTCGGCGGACGTTAACGAACTCCTGACGGCGCAACATGTCCGGAACTGGCCCCACCAGCCACATCGGAGGCGCACCGTGACGGACGTTTCAGACAAGTCGGCAGGCACGGGATCAAGCGGATTGAAACGCGACATCGGTTTCATGTCGCTGATGTTCATATCGCTCGGATCCATCATCGGATCGGGCTGGCTGCTCGGTGCCCTCACCGCGGCCCAGGTGGCGGGAGGCGCGTCGGTCCTGTCGTGGATCCTCGCCGGGGTCATCCTCATCCTGCTCGCGCTCGTGCACGCGGAGCTGGGGGCGACCTACCCGCTGGCCGGCGGCACCGCCCGCTGGCCGCGGCTGGCCTTCGGCTCGATCGCCGGGTTCACGGCGGGCTGGGTGGCGTGGCTGCAGGCCGTGACGATCGCGCCGATCGAGGTGGAGGCGGCGCTGTCCTACATGGACCACATCTTCCCCGGCCTGGTCGACACGAACGGGTCGCTCACCAACCTGGGTCTGGTCTACGCCGTCGTCCTCATGCTGGTGTTCACGCTGCTCAACGTGGCGGGCGTCAAGTGGCTGGCGGAGTCGAACAAGATCGCGGTGATCTGGAAGACCGCCGTGCCCGTCCTCACCGTCATCGTGCTGGTGTTCATCTCGTTCCACGGCAGCAACTTCACCGCGGGCGGCAGCTTCGCCCCCTACGGCGCGCACGGCGTCTTCGCGGCGCTCCCACTCGGCGTGGTGTTCGCCCCTGCAGGGGTTCGAGCAGGCGGTGCAGATGGCCGGGGAGGCCAAGGAACCGCAGAAGAACATCCCGCGCGCGGTGATCAGCGCGGTGATCGTGGGGACGCTGATCTACCTGGCGCTCGAGGTCGCGTTCATCGGTGCCCTCAACCCGGCCGACATCCTGAACGGCTGGGACAACCCCGTCGGCAAGGGCGACTTCGGCCCCTACGCCACCCTGGCCACGTCGCTCGGCCTCGGCTGGCTCGCCGTGATCCTCTACGTCGACGCGTTCATCTCCCCCGCCGGCACGGGCCTGGTCTACGTCGGCACGTCGGCGCGGCTGTCCTACGCGCTCGGCCACGCCGGCTACGTGCCCAAGGGCATCGCGAAGATCTCCACCCGTGGTGTGCCGTGGACGTCGGTGCTGCTGGCGTTCGTCGTCGGGCTGATCTGCTTCCTGCCGTTCCCGAGCTGGCAGAGCCTCGTCGGGATCGTCACCTCGGCCACGGTGATCATGTACGGGTTCGCGCCCATCACGCTGATCGCCCTGCGCCGCGTCGACCCCGACCGGCCGCGGCCCTACAAGCTGCCCGCCGCCGAGGTGATGGCCCCGCTGGCGTTCGTCTTCGCCAACGAGATCATCTACTGGGCGTCGTGGACGGCCGTGTCGAAGCTGCTGCTCGCGATCCTCGCCGGGTTCGTGATCTTCGGGCTGTCGTACGCGTTCCACAAGCCGCTGGAGCGCCCGCCGTTCGACCTCGCGTCGCTCGGCTGGATGCTGCCGTGGTTCATCGGGCTCGGCGTGATCTCCTACCTGGGCCAGTACGACGGACTGAAGGTCATTCCGGACTGGTGGGACCTGCTCGTCGTCGCGGTGTTCAGCGTGGCGGTGTTCTTCCTGGGCGTGCGCATGGCCCTGCCCACGGCCCGGGTCGCCGCGGCCGCCCGCAGGGAGCAGGAGGAGGCCGACGCCGAGGAGGCCCTGCTGGGGTGATCCGTCTCATCTAGGGTGGCCACCAACCCGAGCTGAGCGATGGAGTCGACGATGACCAATCTTGCGGCCAACCTGGTGGCCACCGCGGCGGAGCACGGCGACCGTCCCGCCGTCCGCCTCGACGACCACGTCCTGACCTACAGCGATCTCCTCGCCACCGCGGCCGCGGTGGCGGGGACGCTGGTGGAGAAGGGCATCAAGCCGGGTGACCGCGTGGGGCTCGTCCTGCCCAACGTGCCCGCGTACCCGATCCTGTTCTACGGCTCGCTGCTGGCCGGCGCCACCGTCGTCCCGATGAACCCGCTGCTCAAGGCCCGCGAGGTGCAGTACTACCTCAAGGACTCGGGCATGTCGCTGGTGTTCGGCTGGGACGGCGGTGGCGACGCCGTGCCCGAGGGTGCCAAGGCGGAGGGCGTCGAGTCCGTGGTCGTCGGGGCGATGGGGCCCGGCGAGTCGTCCGGCACGCCGGTCACCGAGCCCGTCGAGCGCGACGACTCCGACACGGCGGTGATCCTCTACACCTCCGGCACCACCGGGCAGCCCAAGGGCGCCGAGCTCACCCACCACAACCTGGCGAGCAACGCGGCCGTCACCGTCGAGGCGCTGATCCAGATCACGCCCGAGGACGTGATCATGGGCTGCCTGCCGCTGTTCCACGTGTTCGGCCTGACCTGCGGGCTCAACGCCTCGGTCCGCAACGGCTCCTGCCTCACGCTGATCCCCCGCTTCGACCCCGGCAAGGCGCTGTCGGTGGTGGCGCGCGACAAGGTCACGGTGTTCGAGGGCGTCCCGACGATGTACGCGGGGATGCTGCACCACGCCGACGCCGACGGCGCCGACATGTCCACGCTGCGCACCTGCATCTCCGGTGGCTCCGCGATGCCGGTGGAGATCATGAAGGCGTTCGAGGAGAAGTTCGGCTGTGTGATCCTCGAGGGCTACGGACTCTCGGAGACCTCGCCCGTCGCCTCGTTCAACCAGCCCGGCATGGAGCGCAAGCCCGGCACCATCGGCGTCGAGGTGCCCGGCTGCGAGATGAAGGTCGTCGACGACGACGGCAACGAGGTGGCCAACGGCGAACCCGGCGAGATCGCCATCCGCGGCGAGAACGTCATGAAGGGCTACTGGGGCCGCCCCGAGGCCACGGCCGAGGCCATCCCGGACGGCTGGTTCCGCACCGGTGACGTGGCCACCAAGGACGACGAGGGTTACTACACGATCGTCGACCGCAAGAAGGACCTCATCATCCGCGGCGGCTACAACGTCTACCCGCGCGAGATCGAGGAGGCCCTCTACGAGCACCCGGCCGTAGCGGAGGCCGCGGTGATCGGCATCAAGGACGCGAGCCTCGGCGAGGAGATCGGCGCCGCCGTCGCGTTCAAGGACGGGCAGTCGGCGGAGCCCGAGGAGCTCTCGGCGTTCGTCAAGGAGCGGGTGGCGGCCTACAAGTACCCGCGTCACGTNTGGGTGGTGGACCAGTTGCCCAAGGGCCCGACCGGCAAGATCCTCCGCCGCGAGGTGCAGGCGCCGGAGGGAACCGGCGCCTGACGCCGTCCCGTGCGCGGAAATCAGTGCCAGAGCACCGATTTCCGCGCACGACCTCAGCTCAGCAACATCTGCGCGGTCAGCTCCGGGGCGGTGATCATCGCGTCGTGGCCGGTGGCGAGCTCGCGGCGCTCCCAGCCCTCGCGCGCGACGATCGCCTCGGCCGCGTCCACCGGCGTGTAGACCGGGTCGGTGCAGCGGACGTAGGTCGTCGGCACGCCGTTGCCCAGTGGCGCCCGCAACCCGAACGGCTCGGTGTAGGTGCGCAGCGGGTGCGGGGTGAGGCGGCGCTGCAGCCAGGCCAGGTCGGAGGGGTCGCTCACGCCGAAGTTGGTGGCCGGGGGCGGTGGATAGGTCGGCCCGCCGGCCGCCTGCGCCGTCCGTTCCCGGGCCGCTTCCGGTGGCAGCCCGGCGAACCCCGGCTGCCCCGGGTCGACCAGCACCCCGTCGAGGATCACGAGACGGGCCAGCCGCTCCGGCACGCGGTCGGCCACCCCGAGCGCCACCAGCGCGCCGAAGCTGTGCCCGACCAGCACCACGTCGGTCAGCTCCTCGCACTCCAGCACCGCGACGACGTCCTGCACGACCGTGGCCGGGCCGACGTCGGCGGTGAGCAGGTGGGCGCGCTCGCCGAAGCCCGTGAGCGTCGGGGTGAAGACGTCGTGGCCGGCGGCGCGCAGCAGCGGGGCCACGCGCGACCAGCACCAGCCGCCGTGGCAGGCCCCGTGGACGAGGACGAAGGTCATCGCAGGACCGTACTGTCCCGGGCCATGGGTTGGTTGCTCCTCGCCGGCGCGATCGGCGCCGAGATCACGGGGACGCTCGCTGGCCGCGGAGTTCCGGTGGAGGCCGGCCGCGGTCGTGACCGTCGGCTACCTCGAGCGCGGCGNCGNCGAGCANCACGAGGATGCGGCCCGCCGGGATCAGCCGCCCGACCACCACCAGCTGCGAGCCGCGCGCGGCCGTCACGGGGGCCCCGGCCCGATCTTCCCAGTCCCCCTGCCCCACCCCGCGAGTCGGCGGTTCCACGTGCGCGAGTCGGCGGTGTGGTGCGACCCGGGACCGGAATCCCGACGCACCCACAACCCGACTCGGACGCACGCAGAGCCCGACTCGCGCACGCAGGGACGCCGACTCGCGCGCACGGAGAGCCCGACTCGCGGACACGGAGACCCCGACTCGCGAGAGGGGTCAGCCGAAGCGGACCGGCTGCTGTGTGGACTCCAGCACCGCCATCCACAGGTCGCCGTGCGGGTCGACCTGGTTGCGCCGGCTCACCGCCACCCCCATCGGGATGTGGACGAAACGGCGCCGCCAGCGGCCCACCACCATCTCCGTGCGCCCGGACATCGCCGCGTGCACGGCCGCCTGCGACAACCGCACGCAGTACACCGAGTCGTACGGGTTCGCCGGCACGCTGCGGATGGCGTAGCTGGGGTCGATGTAGCGGATCGACGTCTCGACGCCGGCGTCGGAGAAGTGGTCGCCGATGCGGCGGCGCAGGTACGGGCCGATGTCCTGGAGCTTGGCGTTGCCGGAGGCGTCGCGGGCGCCATGATCGTCAACTGTGTGGCCGAGCAGGTCCTGCCCCGCCCCCTCCGCCACGACGACGACGGCGTGCCCGCGGTCCTCGACGCGGCGCCGCAGGTGGGCCAACAACCCCTGCTCGCCGTCGAGGCCGAAGGGGACCTCGGGGATGAGCACCACGTCGGCGCCCGAGCGCGCGAGCGCGGCGTAGCAGGCGATGAAACCGGAGTGCCGGCCCATGAGCTTGACCAGCCCGATCCCGTTCGCGGTGGACTGCGCCTCGACCTGCGCCGCGCGGATCGCGTCGCTCGCGATGCTGAACGCGGTCTGGAAGCCGAAGCTCTGGTCGATGTAGGGGATGTCGTTGTCGATGGTCTTCGGGATGCCGACGACCGAGATCATCAGCCCCCGCTCGGCGACGGTGGCCGCGATCTTCATGGCGCCGCGCATCGAGCCGTCACCTCCGATCACGAACAGCACGTTGATGTGCAGCTGCTCCAGGCAGTCGACGATCACGTCGGGGTCCTGCGGGCCGCGCGAGGTACCGAGCACCGTGCCGCCGTCGGTGGCGATGTCGCGGACCGCCTCGGGCGTGAGCTCGACGACGTCGTGGCCGTAGTCGGCCACGAAGCCCTGGTAGCCGTTGCGGATGCCGACCACCCGGCGCACGCGGTAGTGGTAGGTCAGCGTGCGCACCAGCCCGGCGATCACGTCGTTGAGGCCGGGACACAGCCCGCCGCAGGTGACGATGGCCGCGCGGGTCTTGGACGGGTCGAAGAAGATCTTGCGACGGGGCCCGCAGGGCTCGAAGCCGGGCAGGTCGGCGAGCTGCACGCCGCGTGAGCTCATCCCCGCGACGGTGTCGTCGAGCAGCACGCGGTCGTGCTCGTCGACGTAGTGCTCGGTGGTGCGCCGCGCGTCGAGGAGCGGGGCCATCGGTGACGTGATCCGCGACGGGCCGAGGGTGGGGATCGTCAGGTCGGGCGTGTCCTGGACGCGGGGCAGCGCGACGACGTTGTCGTCGTGGGCGTGCTCGTCCCCGAACGCGGTGGTCACAGCGGCGCTCCTGCAGCGGTTCAGGCCGGCGGGCCGCGCCGCGACGGTGGGGACCGCGGCCCTCTTGACCGTTTCAGTGTCCCCGATCGCCCTCCGTCGGGCTAGAGGGACCCCAGAACGCGCGCGACGGAGATCTCGATCACCACCCGCTCGGGGTTCACGCGGGGCTGCCGGTACCGCTCGGCGTAGCGGCGGACGGCCTCGGCCACCGCGTCGGGGTCCTTGTTCACGACCGCCGGGCCCTCCAGCGTGGACCAGCGCCGACCGTCCACCTGGGACACGACGGCGAGACCCCCGCGCTCGGCGTTGAGCGCCTTCTGCGTGCCACCAGTGCAGATGACGCGGGCCAGCGCGGCCTCCACGTCGAGCGTGACGCCGACGGGCACGACGTGCGGCGTGCCGTCACGGCGCAGGGTGACCAGCGTGCACAGGTGCCGCTCGGTCCAGAACAGCCGGAACTCCGGCGACGCATCCACCTGATCAACCTACCCGCGGACGACCCGGACGAACTTGCCATTGATAACGAATCCGTGGTCACCTGATCGGGTGGCCACCCCCGCATCCCGTCCTGCGCTCGTCGTCGCCGTGCTCGCCACGTGCGGGCTCGTCGTCTCCCTGATGCAGACGCTGGTGGTGCCGTTGCTCCCGCAGTTCCCCCGGCTGCTCGACGCGTCGCCGGCCACGGTGGCCTGGCTCGTCACCGCCACGCTCGTGGCCGGCGCGGTGTGCGCGCCCGTGCTGGGCCGACTCGGGGACATGTTCGGCAAGCGCCGGATGCTGCTCGTCGCCATCGGGCTGGTGACGGTGGGCTCGGCGCTCGGAGCCGCCGCCCCCGACATCGGCACGCTGATCGTGGCCCGGGCGCTGCAGGGCGCGTCGCTCGGCGTGGTGCCGCTGGGGATCAGCATCATGCGCGACCTGCTCCCGCCGGGCCGGGTGGGCAGCGGCATCGCCCTGATGAGCACGTCGCTGGGCATCGGCGGCGCGGTCGGGCTGCCGATCACCGGGCTGGTGGCGCAGCACGCGAGCTGGCGGTGGCTGTTCGTCGGGGCCACGGCGCTGGGCGCGTTGCTGTTCACGCTGGTGGCGCGGGTCGTGAGCGAGTCGCCGGAGCGCTCCGGCGGGCATTTCGACCTACCGGGCGCGTTCGGGCTGGCCGTCGCGCTGGTGGCGCTGCTGCTGGCGATCTCGAAGGGCGGCGAGTGGGGCTGGGGCGGCCCGCGGGTGCTCGGCCTGCTCGCGTTCTCGGCGGTCGCGTTCCTGCTGTGGGGCCGCCTGGAGCTGCGGGCCCGCAGCCCGCT
>JGI26531J51214_10002175_pt1 | contig 13304 bp, 13 predicted proteins | sample ThiBiot_500_biof_2_FD_51214 | JGI IMG/M metagenome (IMG submission 51214)
CAGAGTAGGAACCGGACCGGCGAACCGGTACCGGACCGGCCAGTTTGCCGGTTGCCGGCCCGGTTCGGTCATGATTGTAAAACCGGCCGGTTTTTCTCTTTGTTTCTGTTGTTTTGATGAGATTATACATAATTGCTCTATAGATGTCGTACGCTATAAAGGATGAAATATCGTATTGATACTTAAACATTATGTATAATAAATGAGAATGGCATGAAATGAAAATAAAGCTATCTTCATTTCTTAAATAGTGTATCATATGAAACTGTTAATTCTAGGTCCAAAGTCATTGCTCCTTACGTTCGAACCAATGAAGAATCTGTATGTTTACACTGTTCGTACTACCATTGTATATATAACTTATATAACTGTACAAAAAAGAGTAAAATTTAGAAGAATCAATTTTACATCTATTAAACTACTTTTATCCTCTTTTACTGTGCTATTTTATAGATCTGAAACCCATAATTGAAGTGTTATAGTTGCTGTCTTGTTACAGGTACTGAAATATTTTGTCATTTATCAAGAACGAAGTGATGATTGATCCTGATAGCTTGAAATGTGGAGAGATTGAGACAAAACTTAAATCAAAGCAATTTGTTTTGGTAAAAAATGTTAAAGGAAATTCGGAAAGATGGTTAAATGACATATCATTGATTGGCAGAATTAATGAGAATGGTGCTGAAGAGATTTTGGAAGGTTTTGCAGCATGGTGGGTATATCATTTTTTAAACTTGTACAGAATATCTCGACAATACTGTACTTTACTTTTAGCAATTATTGCTATTCAACCTATAGAACTCACAGTACAAAAGATAAACATGGTCAAAGAAGAAACTATGGCTTAAAATCGATTCATATGCATTTAAAAGATTGCTCGAAGAAATCAAAAAAATATTCATCTGAAATTTCATCATCGACGACGAAAAATAGTCTACAACCAACATCTATGCATCAAACGGCTATTCCTAAATTTACTTATAATAAAACTAAAATTTCTGCTAAATATCAAAATAAACTTAAAGATGCTGAATTAAAATTTGTTATTGGAGGTGGACATAGTTTTAACTCGTTAGAAAATAATGGTATTTTGGAATTATTACAACTAGCAATTGAAATTGGAAGTAATTATGGTCTATTGGATATTCATGATATATTCTTTGGTCGTAAAACTATTCGAGAATGTTTACTGAAAAAGTTCAACGCTTACTTGAAATCCATTCGAGAAATTCTTGATGAACCAATTAAAACTCATTGTTTAGCAGCAACGTGTGATCTATGGTCAGATGATTTTGTAAAACGGTCATACTTGGACTTCAGTGTATTTTGGGTTACAAAAGATTACCAACTAAAACATTCATTGTTACGTTGTAAATATTTTGAAGAAGAATCGAAAACTGCTGTAAATATATGGAATGAATGTGAGTAAGATAAATTTCTCTTCTCTCATAGCCATTCTATAATTTTCGATAACCTATGTTCTTTTCAATGCTTAGTGCAATCAATATTCGATTCGTTTAATCTATGTTATGGAGATACACCTATCACAACTGATTCAGCAGCAAACGTTGTCGCTGCTTTCAAAATCACCAATGAAACACGATTGCCGTGTATGGCCCATAGATGCAACACAGTATTAGAAACAGCATGGGATGAAACAAAGAGAAAATATACATCTTTCGAAATTTTTTGCAATTCTGTACGTGACTTACGAAAGTTTATCAATCAAACTAGTGGTATACAGGATAAATTACCTGCTACAATCAAGTCGAATAGTGGTACTCGGCCATGGAGATCGTATTTTACGGTTCACGATTCGATAAATACGTCTTTTGAAACATTAACAGAAATTCTTCGAGCACGAAATGAACAAAATCGATTATTTTATATTGATACTCTTCTTTTACTTGATATTGTTGATTTCATGAGAAATTTTTCATTAATATTTGACCATTTAGAGTTCTCAAGTTGTCCAACATTACAAAATGTTGTTCCAAGTTATTATAAAATGGTCAGTTATTGTGAAGTAACATCAAACACACAACAAAAAGAAATTCTTAATACCTTAAAAATTGAAACATTAAAATCTTTAAATGACAAGTATTGGACATCGATAACTACATTACACTGGATAGCGTCATATCTAGAACCAACATTTAAATGTTTAACATTTATTCAGGACAAAAAAGAACGTGATAAACGTTTGAATGAAATCCGTAAAGGTTTGCATGTGTTGGCTCATGATTTAATGACAAATAATGACAACAATGAAGAAATAGTAGTTACATCAGTTGGTTATGCAAGTTCATCTTCACCACCACCAAAAAAATGTAAAAACGATCCATTTGCTGATATACGTCAACATGTATCTGACAAACCACATTTACCAACAACAACATTGCAAGTCTTAACTCGGGAACTTGATCGACAAATTCAGCTATATAGTAACATGGATCTAAATGATTTTCTGGAATATGACAATAATCCATTATACTTTTGGAAACATGAGCAATATCGTTTACCACTATTAGCTAAAATTGCTAGGTCGATTTTTGTCATTCAAGGTAAATATTTGCTATACTTCGAATGTAGTTGATAAACTAAAAATTGCATATCTTGTCAAAGTACAATTAGTACGACATTATTTGTAATCTGTCTTCATAAATTTTAGCGTCGTCAAGTGAGAGTGAGCGCCACTTTTCAAACGCGGGGAAAATAGTCAACGAACAGCGAAGTCTACTTGATTCGGATTGTGTCGAAGCTTTGGTTGTGCTCAAAGAAGCTTACCTGAATAATTTATGGCCTATAGAAGACTAACGGTATTATACTATAATGAATGATTATTTACAATGACAATCGATTACTAAATTTCCATATTTACATATACATATACACATATATATTATTTTTTGCGAATATGTGAGTTAAAATATGACAATTTATCTTATATCGTGGTTATCTGAAATAGTAATGCCAGATATTGTATTTGTTTTCATTGTTTCTTTAGTTTTTTTCTTGAAGCACTTTTTGTCTATGTGAAAAATAAATAAATTGAGATTAACTGACTAGAATATTGATAAATGATTGTTATGATTTCTTCATTCTTTAGGACTAATGTAATCGAATGTATTTGAAGCTAATTTAAATTCATATCACGGTTTCAAAGTTTAAATAATCATATTGTGTCTTTATTTATAAGCAATGAGCTATATCTGCAGCAATTTCCTTGGTTCATAATGTTGCTGTTACTATAAAATCTGAAAATACAACGTAGTACGATGTGTCGTTTTTATCACACTTGCTGGCATACTGAAACGGACAGCATTTTCGTTGGTTTCTCAATGAAGAAAACATACATACCACACTTATTGTGTTCTGACTTGAAAAATGATATTTAAGCTTAAAAGTTTTTACCGGTTTTTTACCGGTTATATGACAAATATCAACCGGCCGGTTATCGGCCGGACCAGTCCGGTTAAAAAGATCAAACCGGCCGGTCGGACCGGTTGCAAAAAAGCTTACCGGTTCCAACTCTGACTCAGTCATTAGACCTAACATTGGATTTGTACAACAATTAAAAGAATATGCTGCAGAAATACGACAATAAACAAGGCAATTGTATTTTATGCTGTTATAATTATACGTCTTCGAAGTTGTTGAACTGTTTTTCTTAATTCTTTCTTGTAAACCTTTGATGGTACAATAAATATACCGGAAGCTTGAAATTTCAACTATCAAGTTTAACATCATTTCGGCGAAAGTCGTTATCTTTTGTAAACTGTCGTTGTGCCTGCAACTTCTTTGCCTAGAATCTTATTTTTATCCATTATTTTCTTTATCACTTAACTATTCTTGCCTTTAAATTACGCTCTTTTTCTTTTTTCTCCATTGCATATTTTAAATATTTTACTATGTGATGTATTTCAATTAAAATACATTAACAATTTCAGATATATACTAATTACATCTTCATCTTGTCAATCTTGTTTTACTTCTATTTATCGATTGCTTAATTAAATGTTGAAACAAGCCAGTATAGCTTAGCTTTTAAAAACTACGATGACGACAGCGAGTTATTCTCATTGTTGGATTAACTGGTTCAAGTAAAAGCTCAATAATCAGAGTTTTATGTTATCGAAGTGATGAAGAAGCGCAAACGTTTCAAGTCAAAATCTCCAAGAATACACGAATACTTTGATAATAAACCCAAAAGATAAAGATGATAAATATTCTGTAACATTAATTGATACAGTCGGTCTCGGTGATGGTTGTACAGACGTTCAAACTATTCTTAAACAGATCATAAGTGCATTGCCAACATCATTATTAATAATTCATCGAGTAGTTTTCTATTCTAAAATGGATCGATTGAGAGCATGAATGAGTGAAGAGCTGTCGATAATGTATAATTTCTTTAAAATGCTTGGTGCTAAACCAGAAAATTTTGTTCTTTGTTTGACATTCTGTGATATTCTTAACGATGAAACTATTGGACGATTTTTGGAAGAATTAAAAGAATGTGAAGATTTGGAAATGGTGAAAGAAATTAAAGAAGTTACATATACATCATTTCCCAATTTCGAGGAATGTGACAATGATAAAGCTTTAAACGTATATTTAAAGAAAAAAACAAAGAATAGTCGATGTCGTGTCTTTGAATCGGTTATTTCACATCGAAGATCCAAAAATGACAAAGAAGAAAAAAGAAAAAGAGAAACCAGCAGCGGACATATTCTTTAAACAAAGAACATTGAGTAAACAAAATCTGAAGAATAAAATTTTTGTAATTTTTATGACTATTTAAAAAATAAAATAAAATGGTATATCGCTGGTTCTTATTCGATTTAACGTCTAACCGCACGCGATGCAAGAAATCAATTAACTTTTTTGATTAAATTTGAAGCTTTAGAAAGATATAATCAGTAAAATTGTTATGTTCGATCTTGAAGAGATGAGTATGATTATCTCTATTAAAATTTGGAGTTATTGTTTTTTGTTAATAAAGAACAAACTTTTCTATGAAATCTTCGATTATCTTCTCTTTGATATTTGTCATAAATCAAAACCTTTCGTTTCAATCGTTTAATACGCATTCTATATCTATTGATACGCATCATTAACCACTTTTAATTACGAAAATAAAAATATCTTTCTTTTTCGCACTCCTATTTTCATTCATTTTCGTATCAAATGCCCTCAAAACATATCTACTTTTGCTATGCAAACAAAAATGAATTTGATTCAACGATTGCTGCAGATTTGAAAAAACGTTTTGATAAACGACGCTTTCGAGTTTATTATCCTCGACAAAATGAAGATATTAACATGACAATTGCTACAGGCATTGAAAATGCTGCAATCGTTTTAGTTTTTCCATCTCAGTCATTGCAAACATCGAAAACAGCATCAAAACTATTAAATTATGCTGATCAAACGAAAACTCCNCTTTTCAATATTAAACATCGTGAAGATTTTCAAGGAAAAGGTTGGCTTGGTACGATTTTAGCATCTGCAACNAGTTGTTCAACTGATTTCAATGAAATTTTGAATAATTTGACTTCTTTGAAAATCAATACTAACGATCTCATTCTTGAAAGAAACGAAAATAATCAACCTCAAGAAATGCAAAGACATNTATTCTACGGTGGTACTGAAAAGGGAAATGTTTTTGCATCATNTAAACAGGCCGGTCAAGAATTTCCAATGAAACTTCAAGTACAATTATTTGAATATTGAATTTAATATGTATAGATATATTTTATTTNGTTTTAGTTTTTGGGTTTAGATCAAGGAAAAGTATTTGGTCAAGGACATGATGATGTTGGAGATTTTACTCTTGCTGGTAAATATCGAGTCGAAAATGGTTCTGGTAAAGTTAAGATGCACAAGCAATATATTGAAAAGCATTCGGTCGAATATCGAGGAGAAATTTCTTTCCAGGATAACTATTGTATAATGAAAGGAAAATGGGAAATTGGCAATAATCATGATGAATTTTTAATTCAATTAATTCTTCCCGAAATTTATAAAATAGAAATCGAACGAATGCCAACACCAAAGTTTGTGCGAGTACAAGGAAATAAAGTTATGCTTTCCTATTGTCCAAATCAATATGATCTCTCTCAAAAAATAATGAAAGGATTAATTAACAAAGGAATTGAAACTATTTGTCCATCGATTAATATCGATGAAATGATCAAAATAGCGACTGTACAAGCAAGAGTTATTGTACCATTAATGAGTGAAGCATACGAAGCATCGAATAGTGCTAAATATGTTCTTTCTTATGCTGATGAAGTTGGCATACCGATAGTGCCCGTGAAAGCACAAACACCTTATTCTGCAAGCGGTTGGCTTGGTGTCATTTGTGCTGGTTCATTGTGGACACAAATGACGAATTCAGATGATTTCGAACAAAAACTTGATGAACTTGTTGGACAATTACGACCTTATATGAACAGTTCTTCGAATGAAGAACAACAACAACAACAACTTGATATTCTTGCTGATGAAAATCTTGTTCAAGGTTATTATATTCAGAATGGACAACAATGTGATATGACATTTGATATGTTTACTATGGTCAATGGTTATATTGCAGGTCGAGGAGAGGATATCGTCGGTGAATTTGTCATCAATGGAGAATATTCACGTTTAGTAAATTCTCAAGAATATCAATTTCAATTTACAAAACATTATATTGANCAACACGATGTTCAATATGCTGGAACAACANCTCATAGNGAATCTCAAATTTTCTTGGATGGAAATTGGTCNTTAGAACAATTATCTGATGAATTTCATCTCGAGGTTTCTCTTAATAAATCATCGAATTGTAATAAGTCACATATTATGTTAAGTTATCAATGGAATAATCAAAAGCTTGTTAAACAAATAGCTGATTCACTTAAAAAGAATAATATTCGTATTTGGTTTGATATCGCTGGCGATATGAAAGGCAATATCAATACTGCTATGGCTAATGGCGTTGAAAATGCTGCAATAATTGTCAGTTTTAATACGACTGCATATAGTAAAAGTGTTAATTGTCAAAAAGAACTTACTTATGCATCGCAATTGAAGAAAACGATTGTTCCTGTTTTGCTTGAAGATCATACGAATTTTGAAGATACTTGGTTAGGAAAAATAATCATTTCTTTAGAGAAAATACATATGAATGATGACAAACAAGTCGATGCCACGTTGAAAAGTCTTATTGAACAAATTCATGAACATCTTCAACAAAACGAAAATCAAGAATCCAATGAGTCAGAAGTGATTACAAGATTTGAAGGTGGTGCTGTTCGAGGAAAATTTACTCAATATGAGAAAGAGTTCGATATGTCCTTTGATTTCTTTAGTTTACGACAAGGAAGAGTCGCTGGTCAAGGAAATGATGATGTAGGACATTTTGTTATAGCTGGAACTTATGATAATGATGGAAATGTTTATTTTATAAAACAATACATTGAACAACATGCCGTTGAATACGAAGGATATCTCAAGTTTGATGATATGGGCAATTTTGAGATTAAAGGAAAATGGCGAATTGGCGATGCAACAGATGATTTCTTTATTGAAAGCATCGAATTTTCAAAATCTTCTACTTCGAGTGTTACCNGTTTGTGACCGAGTTGAATTTTAATGACATTCTTCTCTNATTCATTAAGGAAAAGTGTGTTTTTTTAATCCTATATTTTTAAGAACATGATAAGACAAGCATCTCCACTTATAATAAAATTAATTTTTCTTTGCGAATCTATGTGTTTTTATTGTGGATCGAGAACTTCGTTCGGTAATTAAAAGTNTTCTTAGTCGAAGAACTCCTGTGTGTTACTTTTCAATACAATTTATTTCACTGGAAGAATTGAAGAAAATAACGTACGTTCTAATCAACAAAGATGAATCTATTTTTGGTAGTTATGTGATAGTAAAAAATAAAGATTGAAAAAATAAAAAGGAAATACACATGTCACGTGCAGTCAGAGCATTTTTTTCTGCAATGTGTGCTGAGTCAATCAAAAGAAGTTTGTCCGATTCGCCGTCATCATCACATTCAGCAAAAAAGTCATGTCAAGAAATAAGTTCGATATTTGGTCGATTGAATGATTTACTAAAATATCGTCTTATTTGATACAATAATTGCCATGAAAATCCGTTAGAATATTATAATATTTCATCGAAATTTCGACGTAGTATTGTTGATTATCTTGAATGTTTTGTTAGTATGGACAAATGTCAAAACTATATTGAATCGTTGGTCAATGATAATAACAAACCGATCATTCTGATTATTTCGGTTTTCAATTCTGACTCGCCGATAAAAACGATTGACGATGAGACTGTTTTTGATTCTGTACATTCGATTTATATTCATCAAGAAGACTTTCATCAACAGACATGGACAAAAAATAAAGAGAAAGTATAGGAGATTTTAATATAAATACACATTTTTGACGTCAAATAATTTAGGTTAAAGGCTCATTCGACGACCTGAAAGAACTTTTCTCAACAGTATCACAAGCAGTCATTACATTGAACCGTGAAAATTTTGTATCACTATCAAAACTGATGTCAAGCAATATACCGGACATATTCGAGAGAACTGCATGTGTAAAGGCCGGTTCGAAAGCAGATTATTTTTTTAATTTTCTTGATAGTTTGATGGAGACTGAGGCTTGTCCAAATGGGAAACAAGTTTTTGTAGAAGTATGTCGTCGGTTATTCAAGAATGAACAACCAATACTCCGTGTCATCGATGAATTTGACAAGACTTATACACCTCAACGAGCTATTTATTGGTATACACGTAATGGTTTTCTCTACAATCTTACTAATCAAATTCTTCGCCAACAAAATATCGAAGCACTATTANTATTACATTTTTTCATTCGTGATTTGGATCTTCAGCTTCTTTCCGTAATGGATCAAGTAGAAAATGATGAGTGGGAAGAACAAATTGATCTTTATCGTGGTCAACGAATGTCGATAGATGAAATTGAAGATTTGAAAACAAGTTATCATATGGGTTTCTTTTATAGTTTTGTTTCGACAACAAAAAACATCGAAGTGGCTCGTATGTTTTCAGGTGGAGGACAAATTACGAAAGATGAACTAGTTCAACCAGTGGTCTTTCATTTTAATTGTTCTATGTTGAAACTTACTCGAGGTGCAGCAAATATCCAACAATTAAGTGGCAATGACGCAGAAGAAGAGATTCTTTTCTCACCTCTCTATAGCTTTTCTATTCGACAAGTGGAATACGACGACAACGAACACGTTTGGAATATTGAATGTGGAATGAATGGTGATGAAACCAGTCTGCCATTATTATTACATCAACGATTAATTAAACTTGACATTGCCATTCGAGTATTATTAACTAGTATTTCTAGTAATGATAATGCCAACGAAGAAATTTGTCGAACATTTAGCGAAGGCATGACTGTTCTACTTGATGAACTTGTCATTACTGAAGGCAATATTGTAACATTGGACGAAAATATTGAAATTAAGAAAAATACAAGACATGCAGTTACTGCACTCTTTCTTCTCAAAGTTTTAAAAAATTTCAAAAGTGATTCACTTGCTCACAAGCCACATATTCCTACGGATACAATGGCGGCACTTTGGAATTGTTTAGCAGTGATATGTAAAGAAAATAGTAAATTTCAAAATGCTTTGAACTATTTTGAAAAAGCAGAAGCTTGTGGTACCGATAATTTATCCATATTTGTTGCTCGAAAGGTTATAAATCCATTATTTAGTAAAAATGTTTTTGTTTTTATTTATTTTTATAGGTAAATATTGCTCAAGTCAATAGAATGATGGGTCGTAATGCTGAAGCATAGTCTGTCTATCGAGAATTGTTGAATGAAGAATATGTCAAATGTCCTGATGAAGATAATTTTAATATATTTTGTGAAATTGCTACCGATATGCCATTTGTAGAGAACGAAAAAGCTATGGAAATTTGGTATCCTAATGTGTTTAGTTATCTTGAATATGTATACGCTCAATGTCAAGACGTGTCCGATGATAGAAATTTATTCAAATGTGAACTTGCTGAGAGATATCGAGCTCTTGGACACGCTTACTGGTATCTCGTTTATGACAAACAACATGCTCTTCTTTGTTATAATCGATGGAAAGAATTATTAGATGAAGATAACGAACAACTTGGTACGGTACTGATGCATTTAGCACACATATATTTTGTTGATGATCCAATAAAAGCCAAGAGTCTCTATGAGCAAGCAATTGTCGAATTAGCAATTACTGAAGAAATATGTTGTGTGGAACTTGCAGTTTGTTATGCTCGTCTCGGATGTTTACAGCAACGAAAACGTTTCTTTATTCGATGCTTTTATCTACTTATGTATATTGCTGATCTTTCAACATTGCAACGAGAAAATCTCGAAGATGTAGGTGAATGTTATTTTTATTTGGCAAAAACCTATACTGCAGAAGAATCGATAATCGATAAATTAACTGCTCGACAACTATGTGAACAAGCATTGCGTTTATTTTTGAATGTCAAACCACCGACATCAAATTTTCGAGATATGTACGATTGTATTGAATTTCTTCTCACGCTTCAAGAAGATGACAGTAAGAATGACTGTTTTTATCGAGATAAAATGGCAAACAAGAATGAATTATTAGAAGGAATATATAATCAAGTATCAATCACGGAAGAAGAACTGAAGGAGATGCTGGATCAAACTCTGAATAAGTTTTTAAATTGAATATTGTCGAACGGCAGCAGTAGTTGAGCCACATTTAAAACTGTTGATTGTAGGACATCCAGGATTAGTTGTTGTTGAATATTCCTTTGAGAAAAAGGTTTTTTTTTTGAATATATACTATGAAAATAAAACTTTACATAGGCGCCAACAGTCGGTTTTGTTGTTGAACGCGCCTTTCCATTATAATCGTAAGCAGGCGATTTCGTTTGGACATAGAAACCAGTACCGATCAATGCAGATTTAACTGCTGGATAAAAGTTATTTGTAGTAATACCAGCAAAAATAGTGTTGCTAACAGTAAAAGTTCCATTTGCTTGAATACCTGTTGCACCAATTGTACCATTGACTGCATTATTATATATCGGAAAGCCTAATAAATTACGTATTAACACATATGAAAGTTAATTTAACAGAGTATATGCGAAGCTACCTATTAAACTGCTCGAAGAAGTGATAGATTTTTGTTTGTCACAAAAGAAAACATTATTAAAAATAATAATATCCTTATTCGTAACACTATTCAAACGAAGACAAGCATCTGCTTGTGTCATATAAACTGTATTATGACTTATAGTTATATTACGAATGTAATTAACTGTTGGATAAATTGAATTTAAAATAACACCAATTCCAGCGAGACCTAAGAGACGAACGATGCATTAGGAAAAAAAAAACTTTGTTTTTACTTGAATTGATAACAATATTATTTGTAACGGTTGCTCCTGATGTGCATTGAATACCAAGATCAGCTGTACCAGCATTGATAGCAAGATTGCCATCAATTAAATTTCGTCCACGATTGTAATCGTCGTAAACGACAATGCAAGGACCAACAACATTGTAGCAAACATTATTACGAATTCGAACATTGAATGAACCCGACTAAAAACAAAAAATTGTCATTCGTATGTAAATATAGTTACTTTGACTTGAAATCCAGCTCGTGATCCACCTTGTGAACCAAGTGTATCGTGACAATAGTTATGATCGACAAGAGAATCACGAACTCGACATCCATCACTAACACAACCGAGATAAACGCATTCGCCTGTTGTAGCACCTGAATATCACAAGTAAGTGCAAAATATTTTTCTATTCAAAATCACTTCTCATACTCAAAGCATTCGTATTTGTAATTTCACTATTTCGTAGTGTTATATTAACATATTCAATACCAACATCATTAGCTGTAAAAGCAGCACCAGTTGTATTGAAAATATAAATATTATCGAAAATCGCATTTGCTGTAACTAAAATTTAATTAACACAATATCAAAGATTAAACAACTGGGAAATTATATATGTACCAGCAGGTCCTACACGCACACCTCTCGAGCCTTTTGTGAATCCAATTCCTTTGATCATAAAATTCGAACCTTGAATATTCATGACATTTTGTGCACTGGCACCTGACGATGCACATTCAATAATTGGTCGTGCTTGATTCGGTACACTTTGAACAATAATCGGTTTTGTTAATAAACCATGTAATGTCAATTGAAAATAACCAGAACCCGAAGTTTTATAAGTTCCAGGATAGATATTAGCTGTATCACCGGCTTTTAAACCTTGTAAAACCGCTTGCCAATTCGTTGTTGCAGTTGTTATATTGTATTCTACACTCTGAATTTGATGAATATTGATGCAGATAAGAATTAAAATCGATAGCCAAGCCATTTTCAAAGGAAAGTGCTTCAATTTATTTGAATTTAAGAAACTTTTTATAATCGTCTGTTTCTATATACGATCACTTAATGTCGCAGAGTTATAATTTGAAAATATGAAATCGAACGATGATAGTATTTGAGTTTAAGCTTGAGGGATTAAAAGGTTTTTTTTTCTTTTATAAATGATTGATATTTATTGTGTATATAAATCAAAAAAAAAACTACGTCATATATAACGGCTAATATGAGTTTTTATTGTTCTTCTTCTGCTTCTTGATTATCATCTTCGCCATATTCTTGTTAGTCGGTATTTGGGTTTTCTGCACATCCAATGAAAATTTACAGATGTTGATTTTGGAGTTAGATGATGTTCAAAATATGCTTGTGCACGTTGATTACAGTTTTCTGAATTCCATTCTGAACAACCATTGATACAATATTTTATATTTGTTTTTTTTTATTGACACGATTGTTACTATAGAAGATGATTAACAAAACTGAAATCAGTATTTATGTTTATTGTACTTTATTTTTCTTTTTATTTTATTCATGCACTTCGATTATAATATGCACACAAAAATTTAAAGTCGTGTACATGGCAGTTTATACAAATGATTCACAATTTGTCCTGTAGCTTGAGTTCCGCCTAAAGTTTGTTTATCGGATTTGTAAGACATCGAACCTGTAAGACTTTTATATGGCATTTCTTTTAATAATTTTTCTCCGATATACATAATTCTTTGTTCATCATTCGATGGTCCACAATAGAAAAGAATGACACCATCAGCTGAATTACTAGAACGAGGAGACTCGCAAGCTGTCGATACTTTCATCGATGAAATGCCTTCTAACTGTCCTGCACGATATTTTAATTTAGCTAAATTCCACG
>JGI26531J51214_10002217_pt1 | contig 13145 bp, 10 predicted proteins | sample ThiBiot_500_biof_2_FD_51214 | JGI IMG/M metagenome (IMG submission 51214)
CTCTCTCTCTCTCTGTCTCTCTTACTCTTAGTCGGTATTTCTACTATAGCTTGCTGCTACTGATGATGATGATGCGAGAAGGGGAGAGCAATGACGATGCTGCTCCTGGTGGCCGTGGCACCCAGCACAACAAAACACAGTAAAGCACGGGACAAGAAACAGAACGGACGAATACGACAACAGGAACGAAAGAACGACCGCCTTCTTTTCCTCTATATCCTTCTTTTCTCTCTTCTCATTCTCCTTCTTTTCCTTCTTCCCTGGTTGTTTTTTTTTCTTTTTTTTTCTGTAACATATGAATGAAGTAGCGGTGTTGGTAGCAAAGGAAGACGTGTGCGTGCATGTATGTATGTATAGCGGTGAAGACAAACGAACGAACATCGACGACATTTTTGCGTTCTCGCTTACATCTTACTACTGCAACAGTTCCTATCATTGGAGTTCTAACAGCAATAACCATTGAATCGACAAAGCAAAAGCAACAAGATATTAGTGTGATGTCGTCATCGTCTTAACCATAGCGAGTTAGATTTTCATACGAACGAACAAGACACAGGAAAAATCTTCTAGCTTCGCCTTTCCTCAAGGCCGTTGTTCTCTTCATAATACGACACATCGATATACACATCCACGCAAACGGGAGTGTCAATCAATGCTATAGAGAAATGTGTATGTGGCGAAAACAAGTCGCGCTCTTCTGCTCTTCATCCGTCAACACCAAGAGCAATAAGAAACATGATGAAATGAGAGGGAGAGAGAGAGAGATGGAAAGACAAAAAACCAGGGAGGGGAATTGAGACATGGATAAGATAAAACGAAAAGATGGCGCCGTCACCTGGATCTTCTCAACGAGAACATATTGTTCTTGTTTTCGTCGTTTCTAACAGAATATGACAATCACTTGATTAATATGTCACAAGCGATTAGTTATTTTCAAACAAATAATAATTTCGATCTGTGACTAACGTGTTTATTTATTTATTTCGATACATATCGACAGATATAATCATAGACAATTTAAACAACATCAGAAATAAATATATGTCTATATGTTTTATGTATATATATGATATATTTATATGTTTCTCTTTCGAACAAATGTTTTCTAAATCGATCAACTACGAACAGTATATGTTTTTGACAATTATACTTGGAGACATATGTTCTCTTATAAACAAAATCTTGCTCGAAGCATTTTTCGTGTAAAAAGTGAATGGCATTAGAATATAGAAAAAGAAAGCGATTTTCGTACTTATTTTATCGTCTTTTTTTCTCTTTATTTTCAAGAACATTAAGCGAAAACAAATGAAAACGAACGTATTACAATGTAATTTACCAGTTGCAATCAACTACTTTTTCTCTCACCGTCGTCGGTGAAATAATATTTTCTCTTCAAACATAACTAGGCGTATATTTGTGACCCGATCAACGAATGAAAAAAATATAAGTGGTTAAAAAAAATAATATCATGATTCTGTTTTTTTTATACAGTCGATTAACTTTTCTTTCTAGTCAGCCTACTAAACTAAAACTCAATTTATATCAAAAGAAGCAGAAGAAAAAAAATGAAAGTAAAACTCACTTACATTGGAAAGATTGATGTGATGAAATATTTCATCAATTAATAGAAAAATGAAACATTACAAAAATAAAAATCGACTACAGTCGACATGAATGATTTGCAGAGTTAATCTAATCTTTATATTTTTCATGTGATTCTAATAAAAAATTAATTCTATATCTTGCTTTTTTTTTCTCATTTAAAAGTGATATATCACGTTTATATAATCTCATGATAATAAATCCATTCGATTTTGATTAACAATTGTTAGTAGAACAAGACGGAGACGTTGAAATATCATTTCTTTCATTAGACAATACGAATTTCTAATAGAATTACATTTTTCTTGTCATCGAGATTGATTACAATAAGTTTGCTTATCGGAAAAAAAATGATTTCAGTATATTTTATTAATGTTTCTTGATGATTAGAATTGTTCTTATGTTTTTTCTGAGATAATATTTCTCGTAGAAGATAAATATATCTTTCTGTTCTAAACTGATAAGGTTTCGAAATGTAGCCAATAAACAAATATATGTATATCTAACTATTCTATTTAGTTTCTTTGTTGATAGAACTTTCATTTAATCATTTATAAGAAAAAAAATATTTAACTGAACAGTCTGTCATCCGTCTTTTTTTTCCTCGTTTTTTTTTTTATCAATATTGATGAATAATAGACTAGTATTAGAACTTTGTCAGGCAATGTCAAAATAAAACACAGAAAAAAAAACTTGATCTTCAGGAACAATTTTCATCGTTGGAAATAGAGGACAGATAAAAAAAAATCCACCCGCGGAAAACATTGCAAGAAAAGTTGACAACGAATTTTCTTACTTGACACGTTTACCAGTGACTGTAGGTCCAATCGAATGACGACGTTCAGCCAAAGGTAAAGCAAGAAAACGTCGATAAAAGTCCATGATCAATATATCAAAATAGGAGGACGTTTGATGAAAAATAAATGTATACCGAACGTTTTGCCTTGTAATTTTTCAATATCGGCATAGAGATAAAAGTATATACATGAACGACGGAAGGAAAATGGTAATGAGACACGAATGAGAGCACATAGACACCCGTTAAATGTAGTCACAGTAAGTTTTCCTTCAACTTTGTCATTTGCCTTTTTATCTCATATTCTTTCTCGTTTCTCTTTCTGTTTCTCTACTTTCATCTTCATCTCTAGTCTTTTTTTTTATTACTTTTCTTCTCTATTTTCTTTTAAACTATTTTTCTCTCTCTCTTGATTTCTCCTGAAAAACGTCAAGCGCATAACAACACACACACACCTGCTGTTATATATCATAAATATACAAAACAAAGAAGAAAGGAAAAAAAGCACAACAAGAGGAAAAAGAATTTCTCACCTTAGAATAGAATCCGTTTTGTTGATAATAGTCAAAACTGATGTCGCAATAGGAGTTCGTTGGGACGGATGTGACATCACATTTCCCCACGAATGTCGTCGTTCAGGATTAAATGAAGGAACAATAAGATAGTTTCGTCGGGATGATAATTTCGACGAAGATAAATCTTGATCGATATCCGTGTCTGATGACATGTCGTTCATGTTGGATTCGTCGAAGGGGAAAATGAGAGTAAAAACACGAAAAACAAGAAGAATATTCAGAGCAGTACTACGAGTATCTTTCGAAGAACAGTTGCATTTCTTTCCTTTTTTTTTTTTGTTGTTGTTGTTGTATAATATATGTGTCGTGAATATGAAATAGAACCGTCGTCTGAATCAATTGTAAAAGACTAGATTGCGAGAATAAGAAGAAAGAACAAAAGCCGAGTCCGTTTCGTTGAAAGGCGAGAAAATAGCCCAGTCGAGAGCGAAAGATATAGAAGAGAAAAAGAAGAATAGCCTGATGACGGCGTTAGTCGAGCGAACGGATGTTATTAATTTATATGGGCGAGGGACGGTGATATGTGTTCGTTTCCTCGCTCTTCTCTCTCTCTCTCTCATATGTATGCCTGGTAAATCGACGACAATATTACGTCAAAAGACAAACAAATGAAAGACATCTTCACTGAGATTTCATCGCACCTGTTGAAAGATGCTATTTAGACTATCAATTGCCGAAATACAAGAACTCATTTGTTGTATGATGAATATGTGTATCTGCTCGAAAAGAAGAAAAGAAAAAGAAAAAGACGAGAGAATAAAGAATCGATTTCCGCTCGCAATATGAAGCTGAATAATTGTGTTACTATCGGGCATCACCAATATAAATCGCTTGAATATCTTGTTCGACGTTCGTTGTCCTAAGAACTAAGACGTAATCGAATTTGCCTGCCGTTACTTCCTCATTCCATACAAATGCATATCCCCTATCAGTAAGACGTGTATCTATCTTACTGTTCCTTTTTTTTCTTGTTAGTTTCTCGGATTTATCTTGTCATTGACCTACTCGTTTTATCGTCATTCGTCTAGTAAAACAAGTGTGATCATTATGTGTTATCTATCACGATCGATATGCTTGATAAAAACAGGAGAGTACGAGACAAGGATAAAATATCGGTGTTATTTTTTCTTCTTAAATTTATAACGAATAAAATTGGTCTTGTTAAGAGAAAAAGAAAAAAAACGGATGTTGCTATGAGTTTAATTGATTGAAATCGAAAGAGAGAGAAAAAAAACTGTTTCAACATAAAAATGATGATAACTTCCGGCGTGCAGTCAGAAACAATTCATCATCATTTTCTTTTTTTCTTTTAAACGTTCGAATCTTATTAACTACTTCTATAATTCTATCTGTTCAAGCAAATTAACGTTTACGGCAATTTTTTATATTAATTGCCGAGCTAGTATCATGCATTTATGTGATAATACAAAAACGGATCTTTGCAAGAAAAGTTTATCAACTAATTAGGATATTTTTGGTTAAAATGTCGTCATTTCTTCATTTAGATATTACACACACACATATATATATATCTTTTGTTAAATAGATAAATGTTTGATTATTGCGAGGGAAAGAAAAATATTTACATTCAATAGAAATCTAGTTATTTAATCCGAAAAATAAATAAATACGATAAATCTTTACTAAATACCTTCGTGTTTGAAATGCAGCACTAGGAAAACGTCGTCGACGAGCAGCTGCAGTCATTGATTTCATAACTCAAGATAAAACCATTGACTATATCAACATAGTCTTGAATGAATCGTTGTTGTGTTCGTCAGTTAAAACTTCAGATTAACCGAAGGTAATGAGAGTAATATTATTCTTCTCTTCTTTGAGTTCGCTAACTCAGTTTTTCTTTTCTTTTTTTTCTCTCTCCTTCTCCTTCGCCCTATTTTTACTTCATCAGGAGAGCATAAGTTTCACTAAACATATAGAATAACATCTACAAATGGGTTTCATAGAGCGTTCATCTGGAGTTCTAAATTGGTAACGCCACTAGTTACTCGTTCTTTCTTTTTCTTCGGTTTTTTTTATCATTTACTGAGCACCTATTTCTTTCTCTTTCTTTCTTTTTTTTGTGTTGAGAAAAAAACAAGGAATACTCACTAGGATCTCATTATGCATTATAAATGTAGTTGCATAGGATAAAAATGTTCATGAATCGTTTGTTAGCAAGAGAAGAATACTCGTCCGAGATGAACTCAAAATGAAAGAAAGAAAATGTAATTTCTTCGATTTTTCTCTAGCTTTTTTATACTAGATCCCTTGTTAAACAATGTATTCATCATTATATTTGGATTCTTCCGCAAGAACAATAATAAATACAATAGAAATATATTCATGATAAAAAAAATTGAATAAATTTCTAGAGCTTAATTTCCTCCTCGGGTGGAGATTTTCTTTCTTTTTCTTTTCAATATTTACNCAGACTTATTCTTTCCTAATGCAATCGATTAGTCGATATTCACCTTTGAACAAAATTATTTCGTCTGCAAATTAATACCAAAAGAAGAAAACAAAAACGAGAATATCGCAATTTGTTCCNTTTTTCCCCACGCATGTTAATTAAACAGTGAGAGAAATTATTGACAAGATAATATAATCATCTTAAATCTAACGAATAGANAATTATGTTCAAGTTTTCGGGAAGATTATCACAAAGAATATTTTTGTCTCCATTAATATGAATCAAAAAAGAGCAAAAAAAGAATATAATTATATGTTGTCTAGCATGATATTATTATAGTACTTGAAAATAGAAACTAAGTTGAAGTATTTAAAAGAATTGTGTACATTTAAACCATTTGTAATGAAACTAATTAAACTCAAGAAAGAGACCTCATTTAATTCATAATCGATAGAAACAAAAAGTTAGTTTTGTTTTTTTTATTTTCTTTCGTATAAGAATGATGAATGTCAATGAAACATTTATCAACTATCGGCGTAGATATTCCAAGAGTGGCAAATTGAAAGTTAAGAACAATTGAAAGAAGTTTGTAATTAGAAATATATATATTTCTTTCCCTTCTTGTTGAGCATTCCTTTCGAATTGTATTTTATTCGAGTTCTATAATTAATAATTCATACAAAACTTGAAATATCAAACGGAAGTCATTATTTGAAAATTTGCACATAAAATCACTGTGATATTCTTTTGTTCGTTTCCGATAGAGAAAGATATATATCTATGTGTCCAAAGAAAGAAATCATTTGAATACTTTAAATGTCGATCAATAATTGATGACGAAAAAAGAAAGAAAGAATTATTATATTTGGTAAATCCAAAGAATTGTCTGTGAAAACAAAATAATAAATGAATCTATTCATATAATAACAATCGAAATCTTCTGTTCACAATTGTTTTCAAGGCTTATCATCTGCGACTAATCTTTTTTGTTGTGAAGAAGGAAAATATTTTTAGTGAATTGAAATTATTTGTATGTGTGTGTTTTTTTAGCGAAGAGAAGAGAAATAGAAACTAAATGAATAACTAAACGACACTAATGGGAATGAGAAGTTTTCTGCCAATTAAAGAATAGTAGTAATCAACTGATATTTTCTTCGAATTAATAGGCAAAAAAATTAGACGTAAACTTGTTCTTTAATATAAAACTTAATAAAAGACCGAAAGATGTCTATATAAGCAAAAGCATTTTACCGTGTTGTATGCCGACAATAATGATGTGATCGAAGACCATTAACAGTTAAATATGTCATTGTCGGATGAAGGAATGTACCGGGTTGAATTGTCGACGATGGCAAAGTTGTTGTACTAGTCGATGTTGACACATGTTGACTTGTTGTCGTACGACTAAATTTGGCTAGAGATGGTGAACATGAGCCGAGATAGGAACGATTTAATACATCAGCCGGTGGACGAGGTTCTTGTCGAGGTAGACAAAGATCTCGAAGAGCAGCACGTGGCGAAGAATTCGGCGAAATAGGTATGCAACTAGCTGAAGCAATTGGAAGTATAAAACGTCGAGACGACCTTAATGTTGGTCGCTGAGGTGATAATAGAATTGGACTTAGGATTGAAGGTGATGAAATGTCATTCCATCGTGTATTTCCACTAGGTGTTGTACATGACGAAGAAAAACTTGAACCGTTCGTATCTCGTCGACGACGAGCGCCAATCATTACTTTAAGTATGTGCTCGATTTAATGTTGATAGTCTTTTGAAATCAATTGTCTACATCTGAAGAGAACCATTCGATTGAAGAATACAAGAGTATTATTTTAGTTGTTTTTGTCATGAAAAACATCTTTTCAAACTGAGAATTTTGTTCTTGTGTATCTCAGCCGATGTCATCGCGTCATTGTCAATCTAAGAAAAAGAAATAGATATACATACATGCATGTTTAGAGATCTAGTGCCAACTGAATTAGCACAAATTTACCTTTTGTTTCCTGTTCTTCTTTCTCTATGTGCTCTCTCGTTCTATTTTCTTTCTTTTTTTTTTCTCTCTCTCTCCTTCCATCTTGATTTTTTACAGCCATGACGATTCCGTTTAGTTGCTTTCTGCTTGCTAACATTCGCTCTTTCGCTCGGTTTACGTTCATCAGCGAGCACAGTACGAGAAAAAGATATGGCGTCTACTAATGATGAGAAGGGGGAAATATGAAAGGAAAAGAAAGAATTGTGAGTCGTGTTCTTCTTTAGTTTACTAGCTGCTCTCTTAGAATCGTTACAATTACAGATTTCTTATTGTATTTTGCTCTTTTTCCTAACAAACTAAAAACATGGATTTATGCGTTCTTTTTTTAATGCAGGACTTCGTTCTGTTGTAATCTCGAATGATACAAATGATGTATCCACTAACGCAAATCAACTTATGTCAAAACAACATGTCCCAAGGGTTTTACACCTTGATTGTCTTTGTCATTTGTATCTTTATATTCTCACTAATATTAATGTTTACATATGAATACGAAAATGATGAACAAGAAAATCTATTGAATATAGCATAGACACAAACATATGTAGATATATATGTGTGTGTGTGTGATTTGTATCTTACTTCGAAAAACAGAAAAATGAAGCTGATGCTGTGCTGATGATGTTTAGGAAAAAGAAGAAGAAGAAGAAGACGAGAAGAGGAAAAAACGACTGGTCTGTTGTGATGCTTTCTATAGATAATGCGCGTCACACTAACTACTAGCTGTATCACAACAACGACAAAGACGACTAAGATCATTCATATTAATAAAAAAAGACAAAGCATGCCGATCGTCATCATATTCAGAATAAAAACATTCACTTAAATAGGAGAAAAAGAAGAGGCCAAGTAAGTTGTAAAAACGAAGACAAGTAGTGGGTTAATCTAATTGTATCGATTGGAAGAACTTTTTTTAAAAATAGATATTTAATTAGCTTTAGATCGACGTAAAATCTATTNAATAGTTCTAAGAACAGCTTAGATGTTTTTCGTATGTTCTTGTCAAGCTCAGAACAAAAGAACAAGATTTGTTGATGCTTTTTTCCTATGGGTCTTGTTTAAATTAGTTTATTGGAAAAGATAGAACTCACTATTCAGTAAGCATACTACTGTCAATCGAGGACAGAAGCCGGATGAAGAGGCGTTAACGCAGTGATCTGGAAAATTTGATGAGATGCTTTCAATTGCTTCTTTTCTTTTTTTTCCCTTCTTGCTCTTCTATTGCATATTCATATAGTTTTACATTCATATTCGATGAGAAAAAAAGCAAATCTACGAATTTGTTTTGTTTTTTCATTCTTGATCATCTCAAACCAAATACTGCAAATACAATGCAGCAAGAAGAAGCAAAAAAAAGCGCAGTAGACTAAGACAATTGAAAATAAAAGGAAAACTTGATCTTGCTATTTGTTTTCTAAACTAGATCTTTTGTTTACCTCGAAAAAGATGTTTTTTGAGATGATAACAGGATATCCGTTCGTTCGTTCGAACAATAACACCAACTAGACAAATACTCTTCGACAGACGTGAAATATTTATTTGTGAGCATGTGTAAATCAATAATCAAAGGCTACAGTCACGCAATAAACATTCCTTATCTTGAAAATCTATTTTTTGCACTTCCCTTCATGTCTAATCATTCAAAACTGGAGAAAAAAAAACTATTCTCATTTGGACACAGATATTTCATCGATAGTCGTTGCATGATGATCGTTTTTTTTTTGGGTTNAAGGAAATTTATATTTAGCCGACCGACTGGACATGTAATCGAACACATGCGTATTGTCTGTCGAGTAATTCGATTCGTTTTTTGTTATATTTTTAGAATCATATTGTTGGATTCAATTAGAGAATGTTTTGTGTGAAAAAATAAAATGAAGAAAATTTTCTTGAATACAACTGATTGATCGATAGAATATCTATAGAAATTGTCAACTAATGATTAGAAGGCGCTTGTTTTTCTTTAGTATTTAATCAGATATTTGATTAAAAATGATCAATCATGTCGACAGAACGTGTCCTAGAGTAGACAAACAAATTCATCGAATATAAACGATAAGAAAAAACGCAGTGTTTCTTTCTTTTGTCGAGTTCGACCTCGATTTAGTCTGATAAAAAATCGATCATGTGTTGTTGCTGTTATTAGTTTGTTTTTTTTATTTCGTTTTTTTTAAAGCAGAAAAAAAGATTTTTGTTTTGCTGTCTGTCATTTCAATTAAAGAGAAACAGCTGGAACACATTGACGTGGGCAACCACCGCAACATTTTTGAGAACCTGGACAATTGCTATCGTCTGTGCATCGGGCAATACAAATGCCGATACCAGAATTTGGTGGCGGGCATGAGCCTGGTTTTTCTGATACATCGACAACTGTTTTGATTTCTCGTTTTTCAATATTAGGACAGCATACAGCATAGGCATCAACAGGAGAGATAACGCAATGATGACTTGATGGGCAATCTTGACGATTGGGACCACGACCACAGAAATAACCAGCCAATGGAGCTTTGCCATTACCACATACATCACTTTTGATTGCTAAGGCATCAATAAATAAAACACTGATTGCGATGATAGCAAAAAAGATAATAAAGAATTTAGAAGAGATCATTTTGTTTTGGAGAGAAATTGTGCTTGTGAGAAAAGGAATGAATACATTTTTCAATCAGGTATTATTTATAATAGGTCGTGTAGTGACATATGTAAATATTCACATAATACATTTCAGTTAGATTACTCTCAAGATATTTGTTGATCAAGGTAAGATACTGGTTATCTACGATGAGATGTTTATAAAGGGAATCTAAATAGCACAATATACAGATATGCTTTATCAGTATTTATCTATCATCAAGAGAAAACAAATCTCTATTGATTCATAATTAATCCAAAACAGTCGTAGATCAAACATAAATAGTGAAAATATTTTCTCCTATCGACACTATTTGGGTAAAAATACAATATAGTCATTTTATTTTGTTATCTTATAGAAATAAAAACAAAATTTTTAATTATATTTGGATTTAGGTTTCCTATATCAGCCAACGCACAGGAGCAACACATTTACGAGGACAATTACCACAACATTTAAGATTTCCTTTGCAATCATTGTCAGTCGTGCATTCAGCTATGCAAATACCAATTGTACCTTCTGAAACTTTTGGGCATGTACCCGGTTTTGTTGTTGTTCTTGTTGGCCGCTGTGTTGTTCTCGGAGGTTTTGTTATAGTTACAATATTTGGACAACAGACAGCATAAGCATCAACAGGAGAGATAACACAATGGTGACTTGATGGACAATCTTGACGATTGGGACCACGACCACAAAAATATCCATCCAATGGTTTTTTTTCATCGGGACATGGACTTGTTTTGCATTGACATGTTGGACATCCTTTATCATCGAGTACATTGCCATAGTAACAGTATATTGCACATACTGGACCACATTTATCAACTGCAACTGATGCAGAAAGAACCGACACTGCGCAAACACACAAGAAAATAATTACATAACGAAGCATAATTTCGTTTAAACGGTATTGATTACTCTTACAAAAATAAAGATCGATATTTATACTGCACAAAACGACAGGATTATAATTATGCATTATTAAGTATGATTCTAGAACCCCGTAGTTTTTTTTGAAGACGCAAAAAAATGCTTTCGTCATAAAGTATTCATACATACGAAATAATATCAGCTAATGACGAGTAAAAATCATGCACGAATAATCATTTTTATCCTTATGTGAGTCAATTGTCATATGGTTAACCCTATCGCAGCTAATATATTTCCTATAGAACGAAAAATAAATAATACGTAAAATAGTTTTTGGACTGTTCGATCCTCTCTTAATGTTCACGAACTATCTGTTTTTATCAGGAAAGAGACATGGAAATCATCCAAGATAATTAATAAATTCCTTTTTTAAGCCTCTGCGGTAAATGTGGTACTGGTGTATTTGCTGATTATATTTCTGAGAAAAAAAATGTTCTAGATTTTCCACAGTCATGAAATGTCAATCAATAGAAGAGAAGTAAGCTTATTTTGACTGACAGATGAATGCGTGCTCTTGAGTAAGATTATTTTTTTACTTAATCAATAGAATTTCATTTCGACAAAAGTACAAACTCGATAATTTCACCTTGAGATACATTCAAAGATATTCTTACAACATATGTTTTACCCCCAATACTCGTTAATTTTATCTATATACATCTAATCCTTGAATGATCATAACATAATAAGAAAAAGAAAAGATTGATATCAACTATATATACAAAGACAAGAAAATAGTTGTCTGAAATTTAATCATATATCTAAAAGCTGATCAGACAGGAATGCATATTTGATTTCGAGGTCGAATACTACACAACTACGTATAACTATGCCATAATTCTGGACAACACGAACCGATACTCTTCTTTTTCTTCTTCTTATCAAACTAATCAGTGAATACATTATATGCGTGCCTATCACTATCGACTTATTTCCATATAATTTTCTTCTCACTATTCACATTCATACGTGCTCGAATCAATCGTTTGTTTTTTTTGTGTAAATTTATTGCTTAATCAGAACTTTCCATAGACCCACAACCTTTCTTTCTAATATTAAATGGAACAAGTAAACAGATGAATCCCAATGAAAGTGAAAAAAAAGAGAAAGAGGAAAGCAGAGCAAAAAAATGAAGAAGAACAACAACATCTAAGACAGATTCTGTACATGTAGGAAAAAGACAAGCATACATGTAGACGAAAAAAAAAATACTGCTCCAATAAATGAGAAAGANTAAGAAAACGACAGATAAAATACGACAAAAGAAAAAACAAAACAACCGGTGATCAGCAAGTACAAAGTATATCTCTCGTTTGTTTTCAAGCGAATTACATTCGTTTTCTTCTTTCTACTTTTTTTTTGTGTTACCCAATTCTGTGTACAATAACAGAATCTACTAGACATACAAACGACGGAAAAACAGTAAGAAAAGACCAGGAATAAGTTGTACATACACACAACATAGAAGTTTTTTTTTTTTTTAATAATTTTTGTTTTGTCTGTAATTTGTTATTATGCGAAAATATTGACCTTAAACTCGTTTCGGTCCATATTCGATCGCAGCATCGTCCCATTCTAATTGATGGCCGTGCTTCTTGGCATGAATTTGATCATTAGTATAATCTTCATCATCATCTTCGGAAGAACATTGATTGCAATGATGATGATGATGATGTGTATTATTTTCATATTCATCATCGTCATCCGAACTCGAACCGTGATATTCATTGATTACATTTTGAATATCTACTGATTGGACAGGTTTCTAAAAACAAAACAACACACATTCGATAGACAGATAATGCACATGAAAGAAAGAATAGTCTAAACAAACTTTTGTTTCATCTAATGGATTGACGGTTATATTCAAGCCAATATCATCTTCCCATTCCATTTGTGAATGTATATCATCACCATTGTTTGCTGATGAATTAAGTTGTCGATTATTTGAACGTACACGAACAATCAAATAGAGTACTAAGACACTAATAAGTCCAACACAAGTAAAAACGACAACAGCAATTGGCCAGTCTAGATAAGAAGAAAAACGACAAAACATGATTAAAAATCGCATAGCTTGATTTATTTTGATATTTAGATAATCTTGAACCTTTTTCCAATTAACTTAAGCTCATCTGTCCTGTCGTAATAACTTTTCTTTTTTTTTT
>JGI26531J51214_10002221_pt1 | contig 13135 bp, 17 predicted proteins | sample ThiBiot_500_biof_2_FD_51214 | JGI IMG/M metagenome (IMG submission 51214)
GAATATGGCGGATAGGTGGTATTAAACATATACGTAGACCTTATAATAGTTAAANNGCATGNTGAAAATGTAATCGACGCAATGTACATATATGTTTTCTGATCCAAAATCGAATGTACAACGAATNCAAATCGATTATTTGATAGAACCNTTTTTGCCATTGCAATCATTGTTACATACAATTCTGTATTATTGGNAACTGGATACGACAGTGTACAATATTGAGGTGACGATGATAAATAGTTATAAACTGCAGAAAATGTAATAGCTGTTCGATCTTGTACTGAAACAATCAGTTTATCATTCGCAGCTATGATTGGACCTAATGTTTCGAAATCTGTCGCAATAAAATCTTCGACCGAATTGATCAAAATCGGACAACAAATCCAAATAAAACCGATTAAAAATCCCAATCGACGTTTCAACATTTTCATTTCAAATGTTCTTGGAAAACTATTTTCCTCCTTCCTTTTTAAATATTTAATTTTTTTTCTCGATTCTATTTACATCTCATTATTGTTGAACAATATTTGACTCATGATATATTTTTTTTATTTGAAATTTTAACAAAAAAAAGTCAATCTCAAACAAAGCTGATATTCACAATAATGATCGGAAAACATCGACAAATCATCACACTTGTTCTCTGCATAAATTTCGTTTTGTTTTCTTTAAACACCGGTAACTAAATCGGCAAATGAACTTGACCATAGAAATCGATNTCGTCATCAAAAATACTTCCTGGTTCTTCTTCGCCATCCAACTAGTAAAAAAAAAAGAATTGTTTACTTGAGAAATATTCGAATNAGAACTGTTTTTTGTCTTACTTCAGTTAATTCACGTTCCGTAAATAGAAATGGAAGACACCATTTTCGAAAAGGTACGAGTAGAAGAAGAATAAACGGAAAAAGAAACGCGAACTTNGTCGTTTTCAATGTGATTAATAAAATCGCAGCAATTAANTGAATAAATGTAAACAAATTTCGTTTCAATTGACGGACCTTTTTTTTCGAAAGCAAAGAAAAAACGAAATTGTTTTTGTTTTGCAAATCAAAAAAAAATTTTACTCGTCTTAAATATCCGAAATTCGGATGATATTTCGTTGGTATGAATGTCATTTTTAATCGACTAAATAATTGCGTACCCGATATGGATACAATACCAAAATATAAAAATATCCCAAACACAGCTGCAACAGGAATCTTTCGAATAATCGACGCTGCAAATATCGTACAACCGATGAGAACATGTACGCCGATATTTGTCAAACGTTGATCTTTGATTTCGATGAGACGAGCTTTTTCTCCGGGTGCATGCGTATTACTGTATTTCGATAGACTAGCAACATGAGCAAGACTTCGAACAGGTGCTGCACACATCCATGGAAGACCAAATAGGCCACTGATTGAAATTAAAATACCTTTTTGAAATCGATAAAAATCAAATAGAATTTTTTTCAAAATTAGTCAATTGAGCTACCTGCTATGAGAATATCTAAATGATATCCTGTTCCTTTAATAACTTTAATCGATTGAACATTTTTTAATTTCGATTGAATCATAATACTAATTCAAAGTTTTGTTATATTTTTGTCAAGAAATCCTTGTTTTGTCATTTACCTGGTTAATTCAACTTCAAAAAACAATACAACTGATATTAATATGGCAGGAAATGATGAAGTCAAATAGACCCAAGATGAAAGATTCTTTCTCAATGGTGATATAAACCAAACACCATTACGTTCTTCATCCGTTGGTTCAATTGAATCTGGGACGGTTATTTTCTACAACAATTCGATTTCTTTTCTTTCTTTCGTTCGTTCGATTTCAAAATTTACTTGAGTTAAATTATGGTCACCGGTATTTTTCGTTACTAACATATCAAACAGCACCATACAAATGAGCGCAATAGTCATACCAAAATCACTTAATGTTTGTCTCGTCTAAAATTTACATTTGAGATTCTATTGTGAAACGTTTTTTTTTCTTTGTTCTTACTGTTCGACCAAAAAATTTACTTCGTCGAAAACGTTTTAATGCAACTGATATAAAACAAGTACCCAATAGAATAATAAACGAAAGTAAAGCTTTATTTGGTAATTGACTTTCATCTGTTGGAATGATTGTCGTATTTGAATTGATTGGAATCGATTGTTTCATCGATGATGAACAATCGTAACAAGAATATTTCGAAAGATATGATTCGTCGATTGTTGTATTTGACATTTCTAATAGAAATGTTAGATTACACGAACAAATAAGTGGATAATCGTAATTGTAATTCGATCGAACGGGATTGAAAAGAAAAATCTATTTTGATAAATCAAAGAAAGATTATTTAAAAAGTAGAGAGAGAAAAAAAAACTATTCCAAACTTTGTAAAGTTTTTTAAATGGTTCGTAGAGATAAACCAAAGCGATAATTAAGGCAAAGATTTCTTCAGTAAAACGTGTCACATGACGGATCATAAAACTACCTTCGAATGCAACTAGGATAATAATAAAAAATGTCGTCCAAAGACTAACACAGCATCGTACTGTCCAGAAATCTGAATTCAATGATTGACATAACTATACAAACAGATCGAAAGAGAAAAGATCAAACACAATCAATTATAAAATCTCGTTTACATCATAAACCATTTCTTCAAAAACAAGAAATGGTCCCGTAGGTCCTAAGATAAGCAATGGTTGACCACTGAATAATCCAAATAGAAAGCCATTTATCGACGAAGCAACAAGCATTTCATTAACACCCAATCGATTATTTGTTTTATCCGCTAGAAAGAAAAACAATTTAATTGATTGACGAATAGTTTCAGTTTGTTTTCTTATACCGATAATACCACCGAATGTCAATGCTGGTGCTAGACAAGCGATAAACATAAAAACAAGACTAACTATACAGTGAAGTGAAAAAGCATCGAAAAAATCCGATTTGAAATGAGCATAACGACGTTGAATTTCGCGGTAAACGCCACCGAATATACAACCACTACGAACGAACGGATCTTCTTCGTTTTTTTCATAGGATAACGAAGATGTTTGAGCTAAATCAGNTTCAAATCTGCATTTTTTCTCTTTTTCACTTGCGGTTTTTCTTTTACCTAATAAATATCTTGTAGCTATAGAAGAAAACAAAAGTTAAAAGTAAGAGAAAAAAAATCTATTTTGAAATTTACATTGCGGCGATGTTGTCGTATGTGTACTTTCATTCGATTGATTTGCACTGAGATTTTTTCGTCGAACTGATCGACGTTTGATATTGTTATTTTTAATTTTTGCTGTTTCAATAATGGGCAACAAAAGTTCTTTATCAAAATCACCAGGAGGCAAAACAATCGAATCAGAAAAGAAATCATTGATTCCACTTAATAGATCACGTCGATCCATTGCTTGATAAGCAATTTCACGGAAATCCTTTCAAAAGAAAAAGTTAAATCTATTTACAATTCCAATCGCCAAATCAATCGACTTACTAAAGTACTAAAAAGTGTGCTAAGCGATCGGCCTATTTCAACGTATTCTTCCATGGCAGGACCGATGAGTAGAAAAATGAATTTAACAGGCAACGGAACTTCAGTCATATTATCTGTCAAAAAACAAATTCTCCATTAAAATTGAACTTTCAGTCTGTTGTTTTCTGTTTACCAAATAGGTGACCTTGAGAAAGACGAACGAAAGCCATGATAGGTCGAGAGAGACTACGAATACTTCCGACTAATACTACAGCACATTCGGCACGATCAGGAATTCTTCGCAAGAGATCCGACTAAATAAAGAAAACAAATTTGCATGTGACAAAATCTCGTTTGTTTTATATATTTTCATCATGAAAATCAAGTTGTTGCCTAGTTTCTCCTAATTACTTTATGTGGNACTGGTTCTCGAAGTCGTTTCGTTTGACTTTGTGATGGTCGAGGTTGGACGAACGACGGTCGAATTTGATTGACACTTTCNGAACTCATATGAGCATTATTTATCGGTTCAGATTGTAAATGTGTGCCGATCGTTTCACCGACATGATCGTACTAAATCATGTAAAAGAATATTAAATCGAATAATCATCGGAGAAAAAAAAACACACACGCATACTTTAACAACAAGATTTTTTAAATGTTTATTCAATTCTCCGTTAGCTTGTAGTTCGAGTAGACTCAATCGTCGATTGCTATCGACGCTGACTTGTTCATTTTTACGAAATGCTAAACTTGATCGACGAGTATTTGTTTGAGGAAAATCAAAAGCTGATGAACGACGTCGAAATGCAGAACGTGGCTCAGGATGTCTAAACAAACATACGAATTAAATCTTCATCAAACAAACAAAAACATTGCCTACCGATGTTCACTATTCAAAATTCGTAATACTTCATCTTTGACATCTTTATTCATTTGTCCAATAGCAATCGCATCGTTGGTTATAGCTTCGTAGATGCCTTCTAATGTTTGCTCATCGAGATCGAGCAAGACAATGCCTAGATAACGAAAGATAGTGATTCAGATTGAAAACAAGATTAACTAACTAACCATATTGCAAGCCGCGACGTAATTCGAGTAGACTATGAAAATTTAAACAACCGACACGTGGAGCTAAGAAATAAATTTATTAATTATTGAGAAAATCATTTTGAAGTATTTTTCAAACCTTGCCAACGTTCCATATCAACATCAAATTCTTCTTCATATCGAATCCATCTGTTTTACAAAAAGAAAACATTCTCTCTGTTAACTAATTCATCTTTTAGAAAGTTACCTGGCACATTCATACCAATAAAACTCCGTATCATCATCTTCAATTCGTAGTTCTTGTAGTTCAGTAAATAGTTCACATGGTGTATGATCAATTGACTACAAAAAATCAACTCATTCAACGTTTCGTTCGAAAAAAAAATGAAGTGTTTACCACTCGTCCTTTATGTGCACGTTTATAACTAGCTCGATGGCCAATTCCACGCCGTTTTCCACTTCCGGTTGTATTTGAAGTTGGCGTAGGAGGAGCACCACATGGTGGTGAAAGTGTTGCTGGACTACATACTGCCGACGAGGTCTTATCGGGCAATGTTGGTGAACCGGGACAAGAAGATGAAATGGAATAATCTTTTAAACTTATGTTATCCATGTTAATCGGTAAAATGGATGGATAAGAAGATTTAGCTCCATTGTCGACTCTTGATGATGAATTTGGTATACCATGTATTCTACGAGTTTCATCTTTAGTAACAACAATAAGAGGAATAACAGCTGGAGTTGAATGTGCATTCGTATTGTGATTACTGAAAAGAAAACAATACGATAAGATGACAATGATAAATAAGTATTCATTTTAGTGGTAGTTTTAGTATGTCATATATTGGTCTTAGGATATTCGGAAACAGCATCTTGAAAAGGAAATGCTATTCATTCATTCATCGTCCTCTATTCTAGTCATCTTGCTCGTCTAATTCGATAATATCCGTTCTAAAAATCGGCAGGGTACAACGATGAGTCGGAAACCGAGAATGACACGTCGTTGTCGTTTATTAAACTGAAAATATTAATCGAATGAATAAGAACGAGAAATAGAAAAACGACTATATAGGTATTTAGTCTCAATTAGACCAATTTAATCTACGAATGACGATTCTATCTCCGTCAGAGGCGCGGTCTCGTTGTTCACCCAGTTGGGAATATTCGAGACCTTCTTTCTTCGCTCTCGAATAGTTGTTTCTATTGAAAATCATTGAAGAGAAAAAAAACACTGGTTGTTTATTTCGTCAAATCTCATTGAAATACGAGGAGTTGATATAGAAAGTGAGTTTGTGCGTCTTTAGAAACATATTTCTGACGAAGGAAAAACAAAAAAATAAAATAATGCCGATTTCGATTATTTTCTCCACTAAACTATGTCTCTATATATTTATGTCCCTATAGTTCTGTCATGATTTGTCATGCAAATTAGAAGAAAAATTAATTACATCGATCAGTTCAGTTATTCGGATTAGAGCAAGGAAAAGAGAAAAACCCATTCATGCACTCTCAACTCGAAGCTATAACTAAAAATAATAAAAGAAGAAAAGAGAAAAAAAAATTTAGCTATTAAAAAGAAAAACGAGAAGGAGAAAAAGAAATTTCTTGTTATGCCTTTTATTTTATTTGATATATATATATTCATTAATATATCTTTGCCGTGAATGAAGTTTGCAAATGTATTTAAGACAAGAGAAGGAAACGATATTTCTGCTCATTTCTTGTTGTCTATATAATAAAAAATCTAAAGTATGAGTAAGTTTTATGAAGAATGTGGGTGTAAAGAAATTGTTTGTTCTTCCTTTTAAAAGAAAAACTAAGTGTGAAATGAAATGATTTCCGTATACGAAAGAAACTCTACTTATGATTATAGTTTTTAAACCGAATAATTCTGCGTTTTGGCAGAGAAAAATGGGTCGTGTCTATGTCTTGCAATTATATACACATCGGAAAAAAAGAAATTATTACAATGACAAGAGAAACTATTCTATGGTATTGAGGTCTCGAATGATGATGATAAATCGGTCAAGTTTAAATCCTGACGAGCTAAAAAAAGCGTTTCTTCTTTTTTCAAGTGAAAATAAAATCTTGAATGAAGTGTTTGCTAAGTTTTTTTTTCTATTAATTGAAAAAAAATTCGGATTCACTCTTGCACGACATACTTATTCACATGATACTGTTGATGTAAAGGTGTTAGCGATGCATTTGTAGATGTTGGACTTGTTGATTGCGACAACTCATCGAGTGTTTCCTCTTTAATATCTTTCGCTAATGTATGTCGTTGTAATATTAATGGACGATCTAAGTAAAAAAAAAACGTTATTTAAAACTAAAATGCAAGAATATTGTTTTTTTTTGTATGTTTACATTTAATTTTCCAAAAATTCATCAGTTATCTATGTATCATTGATAGAAGAATTTCCCATGAGTATCTTTTTTAGTTTAATCAATATCCGTAGATGTTCGGACTTATATACATCACTGCTATTGCTATTTTTGTTTCTTGTACTCGTTTGCTGCAAGTTCGAACTGATGTTCTCTATTTATCAATCTTTTTTTTCTCCCTTTCTATTCTAACTAATGATCAAGCATCGTTCGTCATCGAAATCATTTCGACTTGTCTATCAATTGATAAACTATCTTTGATAAATCTATTGGGAAAGAGAACGAGAGGGAGAGACAGGCAGACAGACAGAAAAAGAATACGAATTTTCCTTACTTGAATAAAATTGCCTTCTTTTCAAATCTGAAATCGACATTTGTATAGAAATAATAGTAATCAAGAATCTTGTCTTCTTCGTGCTTCTCTCGTTATTTCTCTCTCTCACTCTCTTTTTTTACACTTGTTATAAATAAAAATTACAAGTTATATTTGTCAGATTTTTTCCCCCTGAATATCAGAGAGAAGAAAAAAAAGCAGAACAGGACAAAGATGCCTAGTGTTACATCTATGAAGAAATCTAATCGACTGGTTACTATTGAAATCGAACATACAAAACTTGCGTGTTTATTCTCTTTCATCTATACTTAGAAACAAAATAAAAATGTACCACCTGTGGGACTTAACGATTCATCATCATAGTCGTCGTCGTCATCACCATCACTGCGAAAGCCATTTTCGATTGACTTCTGTTTGACATGTTCATCATGATCAAAAAGAAAAACTTTTAATTGAAAAGGTGCAGATGATTGTTGACCAATATTCGCTTCAGACATCTGCATAATAAAAATTGATCAAACAGTTACAATGATTAGAGAAAAAAAAACAAGCACAGATGAACCAAAGAAAGAAAAAAAGAGAAAGTTATTTTGGCTTATGTTCTTTTAATGAATTAATGCTTGATACAGAGAGCAGACGACAAAAGTTTCCGTTTTTTTTAAATGACTACAAGGAAAAAGAGATGAAGAAGAACAAGAAAAAGAAAATCCCGAGATGATGCTGTTACTGATAATAAGCAGATAGAAGAAAAATAATCAAATATTATAAAACCTAAAATGAATATGACTTGTCAAAAGCGAGAATGAGAGCAAAAAGGAAAAAGATCTTCCATCTGATACTTAGTCTAGGTCAAGATGATGGAAAAGCGAAACTAGTCTTTTAAGTTAATCTCAGTTTGAAGTTTCCGGTTTTTTTTTATTTTAATGAAGGAAAAGAGACAAAGTTGCAATACATAATGTTGTTTTATTTTATTTTTTCCAGATGGTTACATTAATCTGTTTGAAATTTTAATGAAATGATAATTCCATCGAGTGAATAATTTTAATTTTTTTTATGAATAATTATCGTGCAAGAAGAAGAAGAAGAAGCAAAAAAAGGAACGGAAAGGGACATCATTTCGATCAATTTAAAAATCTATTAGACGTTTGTGTTGTTGCCCCTTGAATATTTGATTATGGTTGACACGTTTGTAATGTGCTTTTCTCCAACCAAAATACGGAGTTTGAGCATATCGTAAACCATTATACCAACGATTCGTTATAAATCCATAGGATGGCTGTGAATAACTTGTCATACAGCTTATTGTTGTTGATAAAAGTAGACAAACAAGAATCGTCCAAGCAATCATTGTTTATGTCGATGTTGAGATTGTTTCGAGTATTTATTAAATGAAATCAAATGAGCATACTTTTCATATTTACATAGAGGATTATTTACAGAGATTTGAATTGCATAGACTTATTCTGTTGCTGAGATAAATGAGAATAATTGAATTGATTCGGATTTCATAAAATCAAAAGAAGAATAAACTTATTCCGAAAGATTTTAATTAATGTGCGTGACTGGAAATAATATGTTTCCTCGAATAACGTCACATTTTATTAATATTTTATTCGTCTTTTTATCTTTGGGATCTCATTTTTATTGACTTCCAAAGTAAAGACTATGTCTCGTACTCTTTGTTTATTAATAAAACAAACGTTCACAGACGTATTTATTAGACAATTCTTTATTTTTCTTCAGCAAAAAGAAAACACACAAGTAGTATTTCACAAGAATATATAGAGTTTTGTTTTGTATTTCGATTATTATCAAAAAGAAAACTGAATGAATAGATCTGACGGATTAAACGTATTCGCGTGACGAATAACGATCAGAATATGGAGGTAATGATGTTGAATTGTTTCGCTAAACAACTCGAAATTCATTTTGTTAAACATGAAAAGATTCGAATTTCTTACGTGATGATTCTCCTCTGGATGATATCCTATTCCATCGTCTAAATTATTCCTATGTATAGTTCGCTCATTATTAGGTCGAACTGTTGCACGTAGATTTAAGAAACTCGGTGGTAATGGGCCACATAATGTTGAAAAACAATTTAAACAGGAATTGCCTTTTGAAAATGGATTTTTCATTTCAAGACCACGATGTGACACATTCCACGTATCCTTAATCTATGATATCCGATGATTTTTTTTCTGCTTTAAAAATAAAAAAAAAACACTATTTACATCTTCATTTGTCGTTACACTCCGACAAATTAAATATGTATGATAACCCCAAAGACCAAGTACAGACCAGATTGAAAAGAAGCATATTAATCCTTCGACGACCGTAGCCGGAGTTTCTCGAATAGCGTCAGCAAATGATGATGATACATTTTCTTGAGTACCTAGTTGAATACAGATGAAATCTAATCTGTGAATAACTCATGATGAACACTTTTTTTGTTTTCTCTAAATTCAAAGTTCTATTGATGATTGAATATGACCTTCGGACGACAAGATTATCGACGGTAACTAATATATAGAGCTTTGTTTTTTGTCATACTATTCGTATTCTCTTTAATATTATCATTTCAATCAAAAAAGCAAAACTAAGCTTGAATAAGGCTTGTTCTTAATCAGATTAAACCGAACTTACGAAGAACTATATTGATGATGTTGAAAACAAATATGTAAATGCAAAGAATGGATANAGAAAGTAAGAAGAGATAAAAATAGCGATAATTCCGAAGACCAACGCAATTACCAACCCATGGGCTAGGAAATTTTTAAATAGAAACAAATAAATACTTCTTTTTGTCACCTACCAATGATGATCGAAATTTGCTGAAAAAGAAAAGACAAATTTGTCAAAAAATAAAACTAAATAACGAGGAGAAAAAAAAACTCACCAATACAAGCATCACAGAGAGAACAATGTGAAACTCTTGGCGGTCGAAATATTTTACATGTTGCACAAAATTTTAATTGTATCACATGTCCTGTATGCATTTGAACTTCCATCGTTCGACCTGGTAATGCAACACTTTGCGGACCATTAGTAATATCTAATTCACGAAGTCAAAAAAGAAACATAATTCATCTATCTCGATAATTAAAAATGCAGTACTTGATCGTTCGAGATAAAGAACTTCATCTGATGTTGCTCGAGGGAGTATTCCTGGATCAGAACATGCTGTTCGAAAGATAAAACTAATGACACTTAGATAAAGTAAGCCTGCACAAATTGGAACTGCTAAATTGAGTTTTTGTGCTAAATACGGGCAACTAAATAATCAACAAATAGATTGATCGGTTTTTTNAGATTTGATAATTTACTCGAAAGCAAAAAATAAACCCGATGTAATTGTTATTAAAAAAAGAGCAAAAATAAATACGCCAATATCTCGGCCAGTTAAACATCGTCCATCACAATAGAATCGATTTTTACTTTCGATAATCTAGAGATTAATCATAAAATTCAAAGACAAAACTAGAATTTGATTGTCATACCTCCCACTTTTTCACCATAATGTTTATAACCGGGCATAAATCATCATTCTCGATAGTAAGAAATCAATGATATGTTCGACGATGACGTAAATAGAAAAGTAAATAATAATGAGAAGACAGCCGAAAGCCGAAGTTAAATAGAATACATGACAAAAAATAAAAGCTGATCATGTAAAATCACGTGTCACTACAGTCGACGAGTTATTTCCGTTGAACAGTAGCGCACTGAATTCCTTCCCTTCAATTTTATTCGTTTCTTCTTTGTATTCGATTTTCAATAGGCACTAATTATTCATTCAACATGCCAACAGGCGATCTACCCTTATTAGATTATACTGAAATCGATCAAGGATTAAAATTATGGTCGGAAATATTTCCGATGATTGAAAAACAAATTGAAACATTAACAACGGTTGCACAGGAAATGCAAGAATGTCCTGGTAAAATGCTTACGATTGAATTCTAGACTAATGAGTCGATTGTTTCGTTAGATCGAGCAAAATATGTCGATGCTCTAATGAAAATAGCTGAACGTGTCAGCGATGTCGAAGATAAAGCAACAAAATCTATCAAAGAAGCTCGAACACAAATGAAAAAAGTTGATTGAATTGTCTTGTTTATGTTTTTCTTATCGAGAGAATGAATTCATTGTTGTCTTTTTGCAGACGAAATTTGTTGATAGACAAAACGGAACTGTGAATAGAATTCCGAATGAAGATGATGAAGATGAAGATGAAAATGAACATATGGAAATTGATGAATCCCAAGTCGAAGTCTCGGCATTATCAAATGATACGCTGGAAAAGCTACAAAATATTTTACATAAAATTCTCATCAAACAATCGGAATCGAATACATTCAATCTCGATTCCGATGATCGTTTTAGAGATTTTGCTGAATATATATCGAAAATGCAAAGTAAATGACAGCAATCAGTTTGATCTCGTTGTTGATCGACCGGTTTTAGATGGCGACGATGATGATGATGATGAAGCCAATATTGTTAATCAAATTAGTTCGGACAAATGTCCTCTCACTCAAAAACCATTCGTCGAACCGGTTCAAAATAAAAAATGTAAACATAAATACGAACGNCAAGCTATTCTCAAATACATTGCCGATAAAAACAAAGTCAAACGTCCAGCTAAATGTCCATTGGCTGGTTGCAATAACGTTCTTCATGAGAAAGATCTTCAAACTGCTTAGATATTACAATTGTAGATTAATTCGTTTCGGTTAGCTTTTCTTTTCTTTTCTTATTGAAATTAGCAAAAAAATAAAACAAACAAACGATACTCAGTGGCAAAATGCCATACATACATGTATATATTCTTCAAAAATTTGTTTGAAACAATTCGGATTGATAGAGAAAAGAAAACAAAACGCAACAAGAAAATATTAGAGAAAGAGGGAGAGAGAGAGAGACATTGTTGTTTTCTTCTTTTGTTCAAACTAAAAACGACTAGTTCTAAGAAAAGAGAAAAAAAGAGAGACATGTACAACAAATTGATAAAATAAGAAATGAAAGGTAGTTTCGAAAAGAACGAGGAGAAACGTGTGTATTGTTTGTCGATGATAAATGCGATCTTGAATTTAAACATCAAGATTAGCTGTTCTTGATAAGAGTAATGGTGAAAATGTTTTTAAAGTTGGTTCAACTTCGAGAGCAAGAAATTGCGACACTTGTTCGGGCGCACGACCAATGAATGTTTTTGCATCGAGTAGAACATCGAGTTTGTTTGTAATCGGAGCAAAATAAGGATCGGTTTTAACACGTTCAACAAGATCATTATCAAGGCCATCGAGTTTAACACGTTCAGCAGATTTTTGAGATAGAAGTCGAATTTTTTCATGACATTCTTGTCGATTACCACCGGCTGAAACCTGATAAGATAAAAAAAACGAAATATTATTCATCTATTGAAACTATTTCGGATCTATTTACCATAGCCATGATAATATTTTCAGTTGCCATAAATGGTAATTCTTGTTTAATATGCTTGTCAATAACCTGAATAGAACAGCAAAAAAACACAACAAATATTTTAACATAAGATTAAATATGAAAATCGAATCGGGTACTTTTGGATAGACAACTAAACCTTCGGATATATTTTGTAAAGTAAATAAAATAATATCAGCTGTTATAAAAGCTTCCGGAATGCAGATACGTCTGAAAGGATACATCAGTTTATTTTCTCTTCTCTCTTCTATTGAAAGACGAATTACTTATTAGCACTGTCGTCTAACGTTCGTTCCATCCATTGAACCGAATGTGTTCCAAGTGGATCGTTGATCAGTGTCATTAGATGACGTGCCAATGAACAACAACGTTCACATCGCATAGGATTTCGTTTGTACGGCATCGCACTGGAGCCAATTTGTTCGACTTCAAATGGTTCTTCGATTT
>JGI26531J51214_10002231_pt1 | contig 13109 bp, 12 predicted proteins | sample ThiBiot_500_biof_2_FD_51214 | JGI IMG/M metagenome (IMG submission 51214)
CCTTCTTCTCCGTCCAGGTCTCCGACCGCCCCGCCGACGAGGACCACAACTACGGCCACGGCAAGATCGAAAGCCTCTCCGCCTTCGTCGAAACCTTCCTTATGCTCGCTTCCTGCATCTGGATCTTCACTGAGGCCATTCGCCGTATCTTCTTCCACGAGCATCTGGCCCTTACCTTCTCTTTCTGGCCTTTCGCCGTCCTTCTGCTCTCTATCGCCGTCGACTACTCCCGCTCCCGCACTCTTCATCGCGTCGCGGTCCAGTACAGCAGCGAAGCCCTCGAAGCCGATGCCATTCATTTCCACACCGATATCTGGTCGTCCTTCGCCGTCTTCATCGGTCTCCTCGCGACCTACGCGGGCGCACACTGGCGTCTCCCCCTTCTCGAACTTGCCGATCCCATCGCCGCCATCCTCGTCGCCGGCATCATCCTGCGCGTCAGTTGGAAGCTCGCCCGCCGCACCATCGACGCCCTGCTCGACGCCACGCCCGCCGAGACCCGCGCCCAGACCCGCCGCGATCTCATCCGCGACCTCGCCGCCATCGATGGTGTTCTCTCCGTCGACCGTGTCCGCACCCGCCGCTCCGGCTCCAGCTACTTCGCCGACGTAACCCTCGGCATGCCCCGCAATCTCACCTTCCAGCGATCCGAACAGATCACCGCCGCTGCTACCGCCGCCGTTCAGCGCCACCTCCCCGATGCCGATGTCGTCGTCCACTCCATTCCCACGGCTTCTCTGACCGAGAGCGTCCACGACCGCATCCGTGCCGTCGCCGCCCGCGCCAACCTCACCATCCATGACGTAAGCGTGCAGGAGTTCGACCACCATCTCCATGTAGAGCAGCACCTCGAAGTCGACGAAACCATGCCCCTCCGCGATGCCCACGCACTCGCCACCCGGCTCGAGTCCGACATGCGCCGCGAGATCCCCGCCATCGTCACCATCCTCACCCACATCGAGAGCGAACCCGCCACCATCGAGCGTCCGGCATCACTTGAGCGCGACCGCCAGCTTGAAGTTCGCCTCCGCCGCGCTGCCGCCTCCTTTCCCGAAATACTCGACATCCACGAGGTCTTCGTCACCCGCATCCCCCACCATGGAAACGACCGCATTCAGGTCAGTTGCCACTGCACCCTACCGGACGACCTGCCCATGGCCCAAGTCCACGCTGTCATTACTGCCCTCGAAGGAGCATTCAAGCTCGACGATCCCGAGGTCAGCCGTCTATTAATTCATCCCGAACCCGCCACCGATAATCGCGGCTGACCAGCGCTTGCAGACTGTATCCTGAAGCTGCATGAAGCGCTTCTTCAACCTCCTCCTCGGCGCGATGGCGATGCTGGCAGTCGCCCTGATCTCCGCGTTTATCTCCATGCGCCTCGCCATTCATGGCCGCGAGGTCGAGATACCCAACCTTGTGGGCCTTACCGTTGCCGAAGCCAGCCAGGCGGCCAGTTCGCGCGGCCTGAATCTCAATCTGGAAAACAAGTTCTACGCGCCGAACGTAGCTCCCGGCCACATCCTCGCGCAATCGCCTGCTCCCGGCGTCACGGTGAGACGCGAATGGACGGTGCGCGTCACCGAAAGCCTGGGGCCGCAGAAAGTCTCCGTGCCGGACCTCATCGGGCAGACAGAGCGCCCCGCGTCCATCCTCATGCGTCGGCTTTCGCTTGACCTCGGCACGGTCGCGCAGATGCCCGCCGACAGCGAGACAGGCATTATTCTCGCGCAATCTCCCGCCCCCAACGCCTCCGGCATCGACCGGCCTCGCGTCAGCCTGCTGCTCAGCGCGCCGGAAGATCCTGACTCCGACGCGTACGTGATGCCCTCGCTCACCGGCCTCACCCTTGCCGGAGCCGCGGCCCGCGCCGCTTCAGTAGGCCTGCACATTGCCAGTCTGGAAGACGTCAGTGTACCCGCGCCTGCTGCACAGGCCGCTCCATCCCCCGCTCCCGCGACAAGAACAGTCATTCCAACGATCGCGCCGGGAACGGTCGTCGATCAGACTCCTCTGGCCGGCTACCGCGTCGTCAAGGGCGATGCGGTCCACATTAAGCTGACGCATTGAGCAGGATTTTTACGGGTGAGGTTCATCTTGTTCAAGGACCGCTGCGAAAAAACCATCGCAAGAATGAACTCCCGGCAACGTCCTCAGATTCCCGCCGCGCGCGGTTGAGGCTAACTCCAAATCTCTTCTGAGTATCCCCGCTTCAGCCAGACCCGCAATCAACCCCTCCACCGGGACCTGACGCACTCCCGCAGCCGTTGTGATATCCTCCACGACTCGCTCGCACTCCTCCGGCTCCAGCGAACATGTCGAATAAACCAGGCGACCGCCAGGAGTAAGACGATTCAAGGCAGCGCTCAGAATTGCCCTCTGGCGGGCTGCCTGACGCGCGAACTCTTCGGGCTTGAGGCGGTGGCGAATCTCCGGATTGGCTGCCAGCGTTCCCGTCCCGCTGCACGGAACATCGCATAGAATCAGATCGAACCGCTCGCCGTCTTCATCCCCCGCCGCCGTCGCATCTGCAACCGCACAGCATATGCGCTCTGCGTAGGCATACTGGCGAAAGCGCGCCTCGGTCTGTGACAGCCGCTTTGCACTGACGTCGGTCGCCATAATCTCGGCTGCTGCCATCCGACGAGCCAGAATCAGCGTCTTGCCGCCCGGAGCCGCGCAGCAGTCCCAAACCGTCTTCGCAGCGGGCATCGCCGCCGCCGCAAGCTCCGCCACCAGCCGCGAGCCGTCATCCATCTGCGGCAGGTCGCCGCCATTCTCGGCGAACCACGCTGCTCCCGTCGGCTCCTTCTGTCCCGCTTCACAGATCTTCAACGCCGCCTCGCGCCCGTACGCCGCAACCCATCGCTCTACCAGCCATTGCGGATGGCCCAGCCGCTCGGAGAAGGCAGCCACCGACTCGAAGACGCGCTGCCCCGGCTTCTGTGCAGCAGCCAGCTTGCGCAGAACCGCGTTCACCATGCCCGTCGCATGAGGCTGCCCCGCGGCACGGCAGAGCTCCACGCTTTCGCTCAACGCGGCATGGGCGGGGATGCGGTCGAGATGCAGCAGTTGAAACGCCCCCATCCGCAAAGCCAGTGCAACCGGCTCCGCCAGCCTTTGCTCCGGACGCTGGAGCAGGCTCCGAACGCGCGCGTCGAGCGCGATCTGCCGGCGCAGCACACCCATCACCAGTGCGGTAGTAAGATTTCTGTCTTCCGGCGAGAGCGTCTCCATCCGTGCCGAGTGCAGCAACTCGTCGCTGTGCCCCTTCCCTTCGCCCACCAGGCTCAGAATCTCAAACGCCGCCAGTCGCGCAGGCGTGACCTTACTGATCGCCGCTTCGGCAGAGGCCGTCGGCCCGGCCGAGGCCGGACGCGTTCTTGCAGGCGACTGCTTTTTCTTTAGACTCCGCGAAACCGATTCGCTCATATCCCCAGCCGCTCGCCGCTCTTGACCTGGTGCCCGTGGAGAAACTCTGCCGCGCTCATGCGCCGCTTGCCCTCCGCCTGCACCTCCGTCAACGCGATCGAGGTTCCATCGCCGCAGGCCACTGTCATCGTATCCGCCCCGACCGCGAGCGTTCCCGCATCGCCACCAATGGCGTCCGCCGCAATCTGCATCCTGTGAACAATCAACTTCCTGCCGCGCAGGGTCGTATGCGCTCCCGGCCATGGCTGAAAGCCGCGCCAGCGGTCATAGACGTTCTGCGCCGTCTGCGTAAAATCGATGCGCCCGGCGTCGCGCGTCAGGATCGGCGCCAGCGTCGCGAGCGAATGGTCCTGCGGCTGGCAGAAGAGCGACTTGTCGGCCAGCCCGCACAGTGTCTCTACCATCAACTCCGCACCTACCGCAGCCAGCCCCTCGTAGACATCGACCGCCGTCTCCTCCTGCCCGATCGGCACCACCTTCGCCAGCAGCAGATCGCCGGTGTCGAGGCCCGCATCCAACCGCATCGTGGTCACGCCGGTGATATTTTCCCCGCTGGCAATAGCCCACTGAATCGGCGCCGCGCCGCGATACTTCGGCAGCAGTGAGCCATGCAGGTTGATGCAACCGAACGGCGGAAGATCCAACATCCACTGCGGGATGATGCGGCCATAGGCCACAACAAGAATCGCCTCCGGACGAATCTCTTCGATCTGAGCGCGAAACTCAGAGTTGTTCTTGATCTTCTCCGGCTGCGCCACCGGGATCCCATGCTCCAGCGCAATGCGCTTCACCGGAGGCACCTGCATCTCCATGCCACGTCCTGCGGCACGATCCGGCTGCGTCACCACAAGCGCCACCTCATGCCCGGCAGCAATCACCGCTTCGAGCGTGGGTACAGCGAATTGCGGTGTGCCGCAGAAGACGAGTTTCAAGGCTGGGTTCTCACTTCCGGCTGACGGCTCAACGCCCACTCACAAACAGACCGCTGCAAGAAACGCACCTACCACTCGCCGTTCTTTTGCAGCTTCTTGATCTTGCGGATCACCAGGTCGCGCTTCAGGCGGCTCAGGCGGTCGATGAAGAGAATGCCGTCCAGATGGTCGATCTCGTGCTGCATGGCGCGAGCCAGCAGTTCTTCGCCCTCGACCTCGATGGGATTTCCGTTGACATCCTGCGCCCGCACCTTCACCCATCCGGCACGGCTGACCTTTTCGCGAATCTCCGGCAGGCTCAGGCAGCCCTCTTCCTCAACTTGCTTGCCCCTGCGATCGATAATCTCCGGATTGATGAGCACAACCTTGTCGTCGGGATTCTTCTTGAAACTGCAGTCAATCACAGTAATGCGCTGCGAGATGTTGATCTGCGGCGCGGCCAGCCCAATCCCCTGCGCCGCATACATCGATTCGAACATCTCTTCGACCAGCGTCTTCAGCTTCGCGTCAAAGACCGTCACCTCTTCGCCGCGCTTCGCCAGCACCGGCTCCGGCCACTTTACGACCTCATGTATCTTGCCCACGGATTCACTCACTTAACTCGGCTCACTCAATACGCTCGAATCTGCTCAGCATAGCCGTTGAAATTGCGCTGCATCTCGCGCAGCGAATCGCCGCCGAACTTTTCAATCGTCAGGCGCGCAATGGCCAGCGCGACCATCGCCTCCGCCGCCACACCGGCAGCGGGAACCACGCAGACGTCGCTGCGCTCATAGGCCGCCTTGACCGGCTCGCGCGTCTCGAAGTTGACCGAAGCCAGCGGTCTGCGCAGCGTCGAAATAGGCTTCAGATAACCGCGCACCACAACGTCCTCGCCGTTGGAGATACCGCCCTCGATGCCCCCGGCGTTATTGTGCTCCCGCGAGAACTTTGTAAATCCGCCGTCCCCCTCATATCCGATGGCATCGTGCACCGCGGAGCCGAGCGACTCCGCCGCCGTCACGCCGCGACCGATCTCAACCGCCTTCACTGCCTGCAAACTCATCACCGCCTGGGCCAGCAGGCCGTCCATGCGCTCGTCCCAGTTGGCATGGGTGCCAACCCCCGGCGGCAGACCGTGAACGATCACCTCAAACACACCGCCAATGGTGTCGCCCGTCCGCAGAACCGCGTCGACTTCGGCCTTCATCGCAGCCTCGCTCTCGGCATCGACACAGTTCAGCAGAACTTCGTCCTTGGCTTGCAGCGCCACAATCTCGTCCCAGGTGGCCGGACGCAAAAGCTCCGCCTTACCCACACGAATCACGTGGCTGGCCACGCCGACGCCCAGTTCTTTCAGCAGCAGTTTGGCAAACGCCCCCGAGGCGACGCGAGCCGCGCTCTCGCGAGCGCTGGCGCGTTCCAGCACATACCGCGCGTCCTTGAAGTCGTACTTGATCGCGCCGGCAAGATCGGCATGTCCCGGCCTCGGCGAGGCGACCGCCTTGTGTTTTGCCGGATCCCCCTCTTCGACCGGCAGAATCTCGGTCCAGTTCTTCCAGTCGTTGTTCGCGAGCGTCATGGCGATAGGCGAGCCAATCGTCTTGCCGTGGCGAACGCCGCTGAGAACATGCGCCGTATCGCGCTCGATGCGCATCCGGCCGCCGCGGCCGTAGCCCTTTTGGCGGCGCCACAGCTCCCGGTTCACAAATTCAAGGTCTACCGGAACACCCGCGGGCATTCCGCTCACCATGGCCACCAGGCTCTCGCCGTGACTCTCTCCCGCTGTCGAAAATCGAAGCATTTCCCTCACTTAGCCGGCGCAATGACGTGTAAAGGCCGCAAGCTCGATTGTAGCAATCTTCTCCATGCCTTCTCCATGATGGCTAAATCGTTTCTATGAAGTCTGTCCTGCCAAACATAGGCAACTCTTCCACTTAGCAGGCATCCAAGCGAAATCTCCAGCAAAAAATTACTACATGATGAACATCGGGTTTACGCAACAAAAAAAACGCACCTGTGTCTAATGAAACTGAGAGCTTGACCCGGAGACGCTTGCCGGGCTGGTGCTTAGACCTGTTGTCCTCGAAGTCCGGTACAGTGATCCACCTCTGGGCAAACGAAGGCCAACAGCAAGGCAGACCATGAATATCCCACGTCTCCTCAAAAATTCGATCGGTGTCGCAATGCTGGCTGGCGCGCTCCTTCTGGCTGCTCCTCATTCCGCGAAGGCAGCCGTCTTCGTGTCCGTTGGCATTGCTCCCCCTGCAATCCCGGTCTATGCGCAGCCTGTCATTCCCGGTGACGGCTATATCTGGACGCCCGGCTACTGGGCCTGGACTGGCGACGGCTACGTGTGGGTCGACGGAGCCTGGGTTCTGCCTCCCTACGTCGGTGCTCTCTGGACACCGGGCTACTGGGGTTGGGGCAGCGGCGGCTACTTCTGGAACGCCGGTTACTGGGGCCGCAGCATCGGCTATTACGGCGGCATCAACTACGGATACGGCTACTTCGGCACCGGCTTCTACGGCGGATACTGGGGCGGCGGCCACTTCTGCTACAACCGTGGCTATAACAACTTCGGCCATCATCGCGGATTCCGCAACGTCTATGACCGCCCCGTCCGCGGATTCAACGGGCGCCCCGGCGGCTCCAGCTTCACGCGCCACGTCGAAAACCGCGGCGGCCGGAACTTCGCCGGCAATCGCAGCGCAAATATCGGCGGACGAAACTTCGGCAACCATGGCGGAGCCTTTAACGGAGCCCATAACAACAACCGTACCTTCGCCAACAATAACCAGCGCAGCGTGAACGGCAACCGCGGCTTCGCCAACGCGCAACGAGGCGTCTACGGCCAGCGCAACAACGTCGTCTCCAATAACAATCGCCAGGCGTACAACAGGAGCGCCAACCCATCGCGCAGCTTCGGCAATCAGGGACAGCGCAGTTATGCCAATCAGGGACAGCGCAGCTACGCCCAGCAATCACCCCGCAGCTACGCTCGACCCAGCCAAAGCTACTCCGGCGGCCAGAACCGCGGCTTCTCCGGCGCTCCGTCCGTTCGTAGCAGTGGCGGCGGGTTCCATGGAAACATGGGCGGAGGAGCCCGCGCCATGGGCGGCGGTGGTGGCTTCCACGGTGGTGGAGGATCCCACGGCGGCGGCGGTGGAGGCTTCCACGGCGGTGGTGGTGGTGGCGGATCGCATGGCGGCGGTCGTCGCTAACCCTCCCGCAACGCATGACTGAACCTTAAAGAAAATGGGCCGAGGAAGATCATCTCCTCAGCCCATTCCTTTTAATGTCGCTGCCGGAGCCATTCTCTCTCAGGCGTAACTTCCTTTGTTTGTCATTCCCGAAGGGAATCCGCGTTTCGCCGAATCACCGAGTACTACATCCTCTGGAGGAGAACCGTTCTAAGGCCACCCTCACGCTTTGTGACCTGCCAACTCCAGCACCATATCTCCGATCACTTTAACCGCGTCCGGATGCGCCAGCCTTCGCGCTCTCGTTCCCATCTTTTCCCGCCGCAAATCATCTTTGAGCAGCTTCCCCAAAACTTCCAGCACCTTCTCTTCATTCAGTTCAGACTCCAACACCATCTCCGCCGCGCCTATTGCCACAAACGCCTCGGCATTCTTCCTCTGGTGTTCATCGGCGGCCTTCGGAAATGGCACCAGAACTGCCGCTCGGCCCGCCGCTGCCAATTCTGCCATCGTGCTCGCGCCGCTGCGGCACAGAATCAGATCGGCAGCCTCAAATTGCGTCGCCATGTCATCCAGATAGGGCGTCACCGTCACCCGCTCGAAGCCCACCCCTGCACGCTTGTAGCCCTCAAGCGTCGAATCCCCATGCCCCGCGCCGGTCTGGTGCACTACCTCCAGATCCGGGAAGGCATCGAGCAGCCGGTCCATGATCTTCGGCATCAGTTCATTGAGTACACGAGCGCCCTGGCTCGCGCCAAAGACCAGCAGCCGCTTCTTCCCGCCGAGCGGCTTCTTCTCAATGGCGAAGAACTCCGGACGCACCGGCGTCCCGGTGACGCGCGCCCCGTGAAAGTAGCAGCGCGACTCCTCGAAGTTCACCGCAGCCGCCTTCACCCGACCGCCCACCAGGCGATTCGCCAGCCCCGGAATGGCATTGGGCTCGAACGCCAGCGTTGGCACCTTTAATAAAATCGCTGCCAGCATCGCCGGTCCCGACGCATATCCGCCCACGCCGACGACAACATCCGGGCGAAAACTGCGCAACAGGCTCACGCACCGGCCCAGGCCCAGCGGCAGATCCGCCAATGTTTGCAGGCGCGTCCCCAGGCTTACGTTCTTCAACTGTCCCGCGCGAATCAACTCCAGCGGAAATCCTGCCTCAGGCACCAGCCTCGTCTCCAGTCCGCGCGCCGTCCCCACGAAGCGAACCTCAGCTCCCACCCTGTCCCGCAACTCGCGCGCAATCGCAAGCGCCGGAATCACATGCCCTCCGGTTCCACCACCGGCGATCAAGACCCGAAGGCTCATCTGGTCGCTCCCCACTCCCTGTATCTCAGTCTATCTCGCGAGTCACATTCAGCAACACGCCCATGCAGGCCATGGTCACAAACAGCGACGTTCCGCCAAACGAGATAAAGGGCAGTGTAATTCCTTTGGTGGGCAACAGCGCTACCACGACGCTCATATTAAAGAAGGCCTGGATCAGAATCGCCGACGTAATGCCGAAAGCCAGAAACCGCGCAAACGGGTCGGTCGACAGAAACGCCGCCCGCAGCCCGCGATAGCCGAGAAACACAAACATCGCCACCACGGCTACCGCTCCAATCAGCCCCAGTTCCTCGCAGATATTGGCAAAGATGAAGTCCGTATGCGGCTCCGGCAGGTAGAACAGCTTCTGCCTGCCCTCCATTAGTCCCAGCCCGCGAATTCCACCTGTCCCCACGGCGATCAGCGATTGCAGAATATGGAAACCCGTACCCCGCGGATCGGCCTCGGGGTTGACGAACGCCAACATGCGCGCCCGCCGCCACGGCACCCGAAACAGCATGTAGTAAAGCACGGGCGTGGAACAGGCCAGCGCGATACCGATATAGCGCACCTGCAATCCGGCCAGGTAGAGCATCAGGATCGTCACTGCGGCGCACACCATCGCCGTCCCCAGGTCAGGTTCTTTCAGCACCAGCCCGATAAACAGCAGCGGCGGCAGAGCAGCGCGCAAGACCGTGCCGCGCCAGTCATCCATCTTGTGCATCCGCGTCTGCAGAAAGTAGGCCAGAAACAGCACCAGCACCGGCGTCGCCAGTTCAGACGGCTGAAAGCTGAGGCCCCCGCCGAAGCGGAACCACCGATGCGTATTGTGCGAGTCGCGGCTGGCAAACACACCCACTAGCAGCAGCATCGTTACCGCAATCGCCGGAAAGACCACCTTGGGATTGTTATAGTGGCGATAGTCGACGCGCATCAGAATGATCAGCGCGATCATCCCGCAGCCCGCCCAGATCGACTGCCGGATCATGAAGAAATACGGCGACCCGAACTGCGACTTCGCCATCACCGCCGACGCCGAAAACACCATAACCAGCCCAAACAGCACCAGCAGCAGCACCACTCCGAAGAGCCACTTGTCCACCCCTACTCTCTTCGCCATTCCATCCGCTTCCCGCCGTCGTTGCCGCTATTTGTTCAGCTCAATTCATTCACGAGCTGCCGAAAGACCTGCCCGCGGTGTTCATAGTTCTCAAACTGGTCAAAGCTCGAGCAGGCGGGTGCCAGCAGCACCACGTCTCCGGCCACGGCAGCCTTCGCTGCCTCGGCTACGGCGGCCTGTATGGTCTCCGCTGAGACTATCTTCACCACTCCCTGCAACTCCCGCTCAATCTTTTCGGCAGCCGAACCAATCGTATAAACAACCTTCACTCGCTCGCGTAGCAGCGCCGCCATCACATCGTAGGGCGAGCCCTTGTCCTTGCCGCCCAGAATCAAATGCACCCCACCGCGAAACGAGGCCACCGCCTTCATCGCCGCATCCACGTTGGTCGCCTTCGAATCGTTATAGAACTCCACCCCGTTCAGATTGCGCACAAACTCCAGCCGATGCTCCACGCCTTTGAACGAAGCGACCGAAGCTCGAATCGTCTCCGCCCCAATCCCCGCCAGCCGCGCCGAGCATACCGCCGCCAGCACATTCTCCACGTTGTGCGCGCCCTTGAGCCCGATCTCCGCCACCGGCATCACCGGCTCCGCCTTCACGCCCTCTTTGGCAATAAAGAAGATGCTCTCGCCATGAACGAATGCGCCCTGCTTGACCGGCCGCCGCGTGCTGAACCAGTAGATCTGCGCCCGCGTCTTCGTCGCCACCATCTGCGTCGGCTTGTCCTCCGCGTTCAGCACCAGAAAGTCCCCGGTCTCCTGCCGCTCCGTAATCCGGGCCTTCGCCGCCCAGTACGCCTCAAAGCTCCCATGCCGGTCCAGATGGTCGGGCGTAATGTTCAGCACCACCGCGATCCACGGATGAAACTCCTCGATCGTCTCCAGTTGAAAGCTCGAAACCTCGAGCACGCTCACCGTCTCCGCCGTGCTCTTCTCCACCAGGTCGATCACCGGCAACCCGATGTTTCCGCCCACCAGCGTAGGACCGCCGGCCTCTTCAAAGATCTTCCCCAGCAGCGTGGTCGTGGTCGTCTTTCCATTCGATCCGGTAATCGCCACGACTCGTCCCTTGAGAAACCGGCAACCCAACTCCAACGCTCCAATGACGGTCAGCCCAAACGCCTGCGCCTGCTTCACCTCGGGAGTATCCATCGGAATCCCCGGCGACACCACAATCAAATCCTGCCTCCGGAAGGTCAGCAGCCCATGCCCCCCCGACTCCACCATAATTCCCGCATCCAGCAGCGCCGGAATCTCCTTCGCCAGCGCCTCTGCGCTGCGCCTGTCGCTGACAGTCACCTGCGCCCCCTGCGCTCGCAGAAACAGCGCGGACGACAGCCCGCTCCTGCCCAACCCCACCACCAGTACCCGTTTATTCTTCAGTTCCATAATCTTCTTTACCTTACCTGACTAAGACGATGTGCCTTAATAGACCACCAGATCAAACCTATCGAAATCGGCACAAAACAAAGCATCCACCAGCTGCGTTCGTACAGTGCTTGAAACAAGCCGTATAACAGGCCCGTCACAAAAATTACTGTCAAACCAGAGAATTGGGAACGGTATCGTCGCCAGAGTAAAACTATGCCGTAATTGAGTCCTATCTGAAAAGGCAACAGCACTAGCAGAGCCTTTACCCCTTCGGGTCTGACCAAAATGGACCACCACCAGATCAAGCACAGAACAATATTCAGCAAAATCATCTCTGTAATGAATATCGCTTTTCGGATAGATGTCACAGGCATCCCTCTACCTCAACTTCAACGTCGTCAGCGCAAACAGCGCGAACACCAGCGCCATAATCCAGAACCGCGCAATCACCTTCGACTCCGACCACCCCTTCAACTCGAAGTGATGGTGCAGCGGAGCCATCTTGAAGATGCGCTTCCCGTTGCGCAGCTTGTAGCTGCCAACCTGGAGCATCACGCTCACTGCTTCCAGAATAAATACCCCTCCGATAAACGGCAGCAACAGCTCCTGCTTGAGTACCACCGCCACCGTCCCGATCGCGCCCCCCAGCGCCAGGCTCCCCACATCGCCCATGAAGACCTCCGCCGGATGCGCGTTGTACCAGAGGAAGCCGATGCTCCCTCCCACCATCGCCCCGCAAAAGACCGTCAACTCGCCAACCAGTGGCATTCGTGGCAGTTCGAGATACTCGCTGAACACCGCATGTCCGCTCACATACGTCAGTACCGCCAGCGCTCCCGCCGCGATGATCGTGCAGCCGATTGCAAGTCCATCCAGCCCATCGGTCAGGTTCACCGCATTACTCGAAAACGAGACCACCAGCATCACAAAGATCACAAATGGAATGAAGGCCAGCCACCATAAATGAGGCGACTGCAACAGGCTGTCGATGATAAAGCTGGGACGAAAGTTCTTCGCGAAGGGAACGATCACCTGCGTCGAATAGGTCCCATGCAGTTCCATCCACACCAGCGCCAGCGCTATGCCGCAGCTCACCAGCAGTTGCAGTCCCAGCTTCGCCCGCGCCGTCAGCCCCTGGTTCCGCCGATGCACCACCTTGATGTAGTCGTCCGCAAACCCGATCGCGCCAAATGCCAGCATCGACAGCATCACCAGCCACACCAGCGGATTCGACAGATCCGACCACAGCAGCGTCGGCACCAGGATCGAGATGCAGATCAGCACCCCGCCCATCGTCGGCGTGCCGCTCTTCTTCTGGTGCGACTCCGGCCCCTCTTCGCGGATGTACTGGCCAATCTGGAACTCGCGCAGCTTCTCGATCACATACGGCCCGATTAGAAGGCCGATCAGCAGCGCCGTCAGGCTCGCGAACACCGTGCGGAACGTGATGTACCGGAAGATGCGAAACAGCCGGAAGTAAGGAAACAACTTCTGGTACAGCAGCCAATAGAGCAAAACGTCTCCGCCTTCAATGTACGATTCGGGATCGGCGGCCTTGACCTCCAGCCACCGGCACACCGCTATCTTAACAGGCGTTCGCCCACCCACAGCCCGTCATTTTCGTCCGCGAACCAAAGCGCATCCCATCGAAAAATGGCCTACGAGATCATCCCCGTCAACGCTCGCTCCAGCCGCACCCCGCGTGAAGCCTTAAGCAGCACAGCATCTCCAGCCCGGAGATTCGCCTGCAGCCACTCTCCAG
>JGI26531J51214_10002249_pt1 | contig 13032 bp, 10 predicted proteins | sample ThiBiot_500_biof_2_FD_51214 | JGI IMG/M metagenome (IMG submission 51214)
AAGGGTAGAAGGAAAGAAAAAAAAAAGAAGATTCAATTTCGTTTTTTTTCCTTTTTACATAATCGAACATTTTCGAGGAGTAGCTGGATTGGATGATGTATCAGAGTTTGCTGTCGTTTTTGAATTGAATGTGAGATCATTTTGATCAATATTCGTTTTGGAATTTTTCTTTGAACTCGATGTTGACATAAGCGATGTTCGAGATGATTTCGTACCACCGAGATTTGGCGTTGTTGGCCGTGTATTCGACGCTGATTTTGCATTGAATTCATTCATATTGGGACTACTACCACTATTCGTCGTTATCGATGAATTCGATAGAGTTGTTGTCGATCGTTTGGCACCATTAGGCAACGGTGATGATGGTATAGGTGTACTACTATTATCTTCGATTAAATGTCCATCTTGATCGACATTAAAATTAAATTGTCGTTTTCGATCTAGTTTTAATAGTTCTTGAAAAGCTTCGCGAATATTTGTATTCGTTTTTGCTGAGGTTTCAATCCAACCACATGTCCAGTATGTGGCTAATTGTTTGCCGAGTGTTTCAGTTATTTCACGACAAGCAGCTTCATCAGATTTGCAACCCATTAAGAGTATTGGCGTGTCATTTTGTTGGTCAGCTTTGATTTCTCGTATTTGCAAATAAATTGGCTTTAGATCTTCGAACGTTTGTTTACTTGTTATCGAATAGGCTAAGATAAATGCATGTCCTTTTTGAATACTCAATCGTTGCATAGCTGGAAATTGATGCGCACCCGTACTAAACAAAAATCAAATAAAATCGAGTCGAACTCAAATATTCAGTCGTACGTATCAGTTATTTGTAGTGTTGTTATTTGTTTATTACAAGATACTACTTGTCGATATGTATCTTCGATCGTCGGAATATAATTGTCGCGGAATTGTCCATTTACAAAACGAAGGACACAATTTGTTTTACCTGAACGAGATTATTTTGTTTGAAAATTTAGTATTCAATATTGAAGAAACGACATACCAACACCGGCACTACCAAGGACGACAATTCGATAGTCCGTACTTTGATCGGGCATCGCCCGAAAGGGTGATGACAAATCTTTATTGGGCTAGACGAAAAAAAGCACATGAATTTATCAATCAATATAAATTAATTAAAATAATAAAAAAAATTTTCTCGTATTTCTTTCGTAGAAAATCATACGCATCTACTTAAAATATAAGCGTCTTTTTTTCCTATTTCTTCTCTTCATTCTTATCTGAAAACTTCTGGCTTATTTTGGTATTCAAATATCATTAACAAATCAGTTTGAAAGGAACGCACAAGAATTCTAAAAGTACATCAACCTTATGTTTATATATATGTGTGTGTGTGCTTAGCTAGTATATGATCTTATGAGTGAGAGGGAAAAGAAAATATTAACTTGCAGGCTATTAATTAATTTCAAATAGAATCTTTTCCTTTGACCTGCGTGCACGAGGGTGTATATTTATTTATTAAGTCAAATAATTTATTATTTATTTGAGATATATTTCTTGTCAATAGGTAATGAAAGAAAGAAAATCCTCAGTACATCTGTGGGCGATTCTGCTAAAACTAATAGAAAGAATAAATTGTGCGTGACGTTTATTTCTTTTTAAATAAACGATCGATTAATTCCGAGAATAGATTTGTTTTTTGTTCAAAGAAGTTACGCACACAGATGTCTCTCTTTTCATATATATATATTTATTCTCAGATAAGAGAACAAACAAAAAAAAACAGAGTATTAATTTTCGTTAATAAAAAATTCCTTCGTAGAAATTATAATTTCTAAATTGAAAATAACAAATTTAAGAAGATTATCTTTCTTTTTCGACAATTGTTAAATATCCGCAAACATTCTATAGCTGAAAAACAACTAGAAATTATATCTATAATTACATGTCAATTACAAAATTCAATACTTAAATGGTCGGTTTTCTCATGTGTAAAATATTCAACCACTGTCAATATGATAATTATTTAACATCATGATTATCGAGAAGTAATGTTTCTTTTATCAGATCTTTTTAACAGGTTCTTAAATTTGCTAGAATATTTTGTATATATGTTACTTACCTTATCAAGTGCCATTCTGATTTAAATTGAATAAATACAAAATGATAAAAATCGGTTTAATGTTGAGTGTATATTGTAAATGATAGAATCAGAAATGCACACACCCTTGCATACACATGCATGCTCATACGCACATCAACGTGCAATGTCTCATCACGACGTTTTTCATCATTGGTCTTGGAGTTTCTTGTGCTTTTCTCTCTAGCTCTCACACACAGTCTCTCTCCCTCTCTCTCTCTCTCTCTGCTCTCCTTCTTCTTCTTCTTCTTCTTCCTTTTTTTTTCTTTTTAGTTGAGTAATAATCACCCAGTAGCAGTTGCAGACAAAGAGAAAAGAAAGGAGACAGAAAAGAGCGCGCTGAAAAGGAGTAGGAAATACTACAACGAGCAGAGAGAAAAGGAGAGCACTATACTCTTTTCCGAACGACAAATGACGAGAAAATGAAGAAACGTTTTACTAAAAACTTCTCTTCAAACTCCGAAGGAAACGAACACACGAGCGACTGAGCAAATGAGAAAGAAAGAAAAAGAGAGGGAGACAGCGTGCGTAAGCAATTTAGGCAATAAGAAATAAATAACGGCTAGAAGTTTTATCGGTTAGACATATAAAACTGCAGATAGACCATACAGTTAAATGAAGAATCAACACCTTTTCTTTTCTTTTCTTTCTTTCTGTTATTTTCTGAGCACAATAAAAACAAAAAGAAGTAATAATAATGATATTCCAAGCATGTCACTGTTTTGTTGTTTTGTTTTTTTGCTTTTCTTCCTTGTCTTTATTTATTCTGATCGATAAATTAATGATAGTCACAAATCGACAATTCTCAAATGCACGTTCAACTTTGGTCAATTCAATCAAAACCCATGCTAACATTGCTCGTTTAACTCATAGAGAGAGAAATTCTTCTTTTTATGCGTATTTTTTTATTTTTCTCTAGTTAATATTCGCGATTGAATTCACCCCTTATACATTCACTGAAGTAATCGAATTTGTTGCGTTGATAATCAAGAAGAAAAAGAAAAAAACAACTAGGAGAATAATAGAAGAACAAGCAATGTTTTTATCCTATCTTTCGGAAGAACAAGACGATGAACGACAATGAAATGATGCACATGAAGAAAAAACGAGAATTTGATTGCCAGTGAATGTTGATGAATCGATAATGGAAATGCACGTTAGAGTTCTTTAGACTCTGAGACCATTGATTGACAGTTCGAAAGAAAAGAACGACTATGTCAACAACAAAAGCAAAAAAAGGAAATAAGATAGAAAACGAAGACGAAGAAGAAAATGAAAGCATTATGTTTTTGCTGACTTTATGAACAAAAAATTTTCTTATTAAAGACGCAACATGAAATACGGAAAACGGACGGTGTAGAATTCTTTCGATTTAATTAACCAACGAAAAAAAAATGATATGCAAATATCTTGTTGTTTCTTATTGAATGAAAATCATATCAAGCACGGAGAGCTTTGCTTACCTGCATATTAAAATCGAGTCGAAGAAAAAAGAGAAAAAATATATTTATGAATTTAAAAGAAAGTCAATTTCATATATGAAAACGAACAAGTAAAAAAAGAAAAAGAAAGTTTGATTAATGTAGTTCTATTTTATTTAATGGAGAAAGAAGCAGAAAAAAAGTAGAAAGCAAAATTCAAGGAAAGAAGAACTCTATTCACTTGTCTATTTCAGTTTTTCATCATTTATTTAATTAGGAAATGAAAAAGGGTATCTGATTGTCAGTTTTTCTTCTCTATTCGAATCATCTATCTATATTTATATTTATACTCACCTTTAATAGATATTTTCTTACACGTTGAGCTTGTCGAGAAGTAAAACCATATAATTCTATGAGTGAAAAAACTAACGACAACTTTTGTTAGTGAAGTATTACAAAAACTAACTAGTCTATCAACATTTTATTCATTGATATAATTGTTTTTTTTGTGAATATATGTCATTTCTATCTGATTTTGAGAGGAATCGAGTTTATTTGTTTTGTTTCCACTCTAATACAATCAATGTTGTTATGTTGAACATTCTCTCTCTCTCAAGAGAGAGTTTGAACATTTATATGCAAAAGATCTGATTAATGAATTGTTTGATTGAGCTATTGTTTTTTTCTTCTTTTTGTTTTTTTTGTTTTTGATAAATTAGAAATATTAGCCGATGTAAAAAAAGTCAAACAAAATCATTTGTTTCGTCTGTATTTGTTTTTGGCATACGACACAGTATATTTTAGTATACGTTCGGTATAAATCGAAAACAAACATTTCATGACTAAATCATGAGGAATTTTGCTGAAAAGTCAACGAATTACTAGTGATTTCCGTTTGCTTTTATAGTTATTCAATGTACGTCAACTAAAAATACTTCAATAATAACCTCATCCAGGGATATTTCGTGTTACTAATGAACTTTCACGTGTTGAGCCTCGTTTTATATTCTATTCCCTGATCATATACAAGTATATTCGCTTTGTTGTTCATCTTTTCTCAGGTAGATGAGAAAATGTGATTCATTCGAATGAGCGAAAACAAAAATCAACTCAGCCAAGAAGAATTCTTCGTCGGTATAACCCAAAATATTTCTTTTTAGATGTCGAAGCGTATTTTAATTAGTAAAAAGTTTCTTTTTTTCCCCTCTGTCTATTCACTTTCGCTGTTTATCTGGAACACATGACAATCAATGTTCAAGAAAATATTCTTATTAAATAAAACTAGATGAAATTCGATATCAATACGACTGGTGAGAGGAAAACTATTTTTGTATTTTTGATTTCTACCATAGAATTTGACGAGACGTTCGTTTTAGGGTCACATTGTTCATTCAAAGACAGACGTATTATTTTTTTTCATCGATTGACAGTCACAAAATAAGAAGAAATTTGTTCGAAACAGAATAAATATGCTTGTTATATAAAATAGATAAGTCATCTGTTTATATTTCTCTAGGGATTGATTTCTATTTCAATGAACTATTCTTATATTGATGATGATATATTAGACTTATTTAATAAGATCGTTTGCTTTTTGTTGTTGTTGTTGTTATTGTTGTTCAGTTTAATATATCTTGAATTGTCAATATTTCGATTAGGTTTTTTTTTAGAAAATTCGCACATATCTTTTGTTTTCTGCTCAATTTTTAAGTATAAACTAGCACACACGCATGCATACGTACATAGAGTTGAAATGCAGATAAACAAAGATATCGTGTGTAAAAACGCAGTACTTCATTTCCTTTCGATGCGTTCTCAGTTAATAATCCTCTTCGACGTTCGTTTTCTTTCTTTTCTTTTCAAAAAAAAAACATACTAACATCATCAAAAAATAAAATAAAACGCAACTAGTCAAGTTAATCAAGCGAAATATTTTAACTTAATTTAACTTGTTCAACCAGAATGATCAGTATATATATATATATGAAAGAGAAAGAATGACAGATAAGCATTTAACTATGTTAATCAAAAAAAAGAGACTCATGTTATTTCGTTTGATTGCTTTTTAATCATTATAATTAGTTGACAGATTTTTGACACTTACTCCGACAGCAAAGATATTTGCTTTCGACTGACTACGATTGGATCGACCACAAGCTCCAGCCATTGATATTCGATAAATTCGTATATAACTTTCAATGCAAGGGAAAATAATAATAATAAGACGAAGAATAAGAATAAAACGAAGTCGATTAGAAAATAGTTTTCTGAAAAAAAAAGTAAAGAATACAATTAACTGTTGTTACTTAGTATTTATTTGTTTTTCTCACTCACATTTAATTCGTTTATTGATAATTAATTCAATTATTTCGAATATGTGTACTGACAGATCATTAATATAATTATGATTAATAAATAAAATCGAGAAGAAAAAAAAAAGAAGAAAGAAAGAGAGAAAGAATCGTATACGTTTCTTGTTGAATGCGTGCGTTTTTCTCCTCGATGTTCAAGTTGAAAATGAGAAAAAAAGAAAATGATGACAACGCTTGGCGGACAACAAGTTGAATGATACGTGTGCGTTCATCGCAGAGAGATCATGCGTCGAAAGATGACTCTTCATCGTCTCATAGCATTGCTTCTATATATGACGCGCTTGTCGTCATCGTTTTTTTTTCTTCATTATATCAATGCATGTTTGCGTGTGTTCCTTATTTTTTTTCCTTATTGCTCTTTCACTACAATTCTGTCCGTCATGAGACAATTTCATCGATGCAATAATATAACATAAATACTACTATTTTCTTTTTCGTATCAAAGTATGATTAGTAGTATTAGTAAGATTTTCTTTCTCTCTCTTTTTCGCTATGGCTGAGTTTTTCTTCTTCGTCGTCGTCTATTAGAAAAAATCTATTTACTTGTCATGAGTCTTATTAATAAACGAACTGCTTCTTCTTGTTTTGTTTCATAGAAAGTTCAATTGAACACAAAAGAATCCTGCATGCAAAAACAGATTGCTAATGATACTTCGGCAAACATCATTTATTTCGAGTTTGTTTTGTTTCATACCATACAAAGAAGAAAACAAGCCCGACTTTAAATAGAATCTCATAATACTCGTTGAATATATATGTAAGAAAAAAACTACGGATGTGGGTGGAAAAAGAAAGAGTGAGAGAGTGAGTTTAATGTCTCGGAGATATTAAGAACGTCGTCAAATCACTTTGCCTAAGAACAACTAATCGAATCGTTTTTTTATATTTAATAGTCTATTATATTCTACTAGTTCGTTTTCTTTTCTTATCTTAAGTTTGTCTTATTAAAAAACGCTAATAGCGATCATTAATCAGGCTAAAATACCGTTAGCTAATCAAGATTATCTTCAATATAATCTTTTGAAGTTTTTATTTTGCATTCAAACCAAAAAGAGAAAGAAGAAACAAAAACACAGAATCACAATTTTATTCTTTTAATACAAATAAATGTTATGCCTGTCGAAGATATTCATATTCTTTCCAAGCAACATATAAAGGAAATATTAAACATGGCATTGATAGAAAAAAAAGAGCAAATAAAATGTAAACTATACAAGCTTTGATTCGAGAATATCGATATTGATCATTGGTATGAGTAAATAAATATTCATTGATAATAATATAGATAATTAAACTAAGAAATAATGAACAAAAATCAATCGACCAAATAAGAGCTATGGGATTTATTTGATTATGTATGTCAGTCACATAGCTGTTTTTCCAAAGATCAATTGAAAAATGTTGAATAAATGCAACTAGTGCTATAAAATAGAGTGGAGATGATGTAATGAATAGTATTAATTGACATAGAAGAATTAGTCGATGACTATTGATACGCCAACAATGTAATAAATATTTCGAACAGAAACGAAATGGAAACGAAATAATTATAAATGCCAATGGTGATGCCAGAAGAACGATTGACATTATTGTTACAATCAATTCAGTTTTCGAGCAAAAATAAATTAAATACGTTGGAATCGTAATAACAACAAATACATAGATGAATCCAAGAAGAATAGTATCAATAGGTACAGAGGATTTTGTTGAAAAACGTTTCAATTGATAGAAATAAATAAATGATGAAATATATAATGAAGGAAAACTAAAGCCAATACCGAATATAATACAAGCAGTTTGTAAAATCATCAATCCAAGTGGACCTCGTACATTAGTTCGATTTGTTTCAACAATAATATGATGAAAAACACTTGCATAAGTTAATAAAAGATTTATCATTATTAAACGATTCCATTGTGTATGCATTCCAGTTGAAATAATCGAACGTAGAAAACAGAGAATGACATTGTCAGTTTGATTTTCATGACAAGAACTTTCGAGATATGAATTCGTTTTGAATTGTATCGATACAAAAACGAAACCAGCGAGACATGATAAACCCAATACAATCGAAATTATGATGAGAACGTACTTGCAGATATTTGTCTGTTGAGAAGACGACGGTGTCACATAAACTTCAGAAGCATGCATTATCTTTTTGTTATTCGAAATGACAAACAAAAAAAAACTAAAACAAACGACCATAGACTTTTTGTTTCTTTTTATTTTATAGTTTTTTTTAAGATAAGAACAATTTTTTTATCAAGTTTATTCGTAATGACTTGTAATCTGTATAAATATCCGATACTTAAGTGAGTTCTATTGACAAACTTATTTAGTCATACATATTCATGAACTAAGTATTGACAAAAAAAAGCAATAAGAGATTTTTTCTACATATTTGTCTCGATATTTCCAATAGAATTAGTTGATCATTTTTATCGAAACAGTTGATAACTAAAAGAAACTTATTCATTCTGATTTTATTGACTAAAAACTAAGGAATATTTATTTATTTGTTTGTTTTTACGACGAAAAAAAAGAAAGAAGCAACCGATAAAAAGAATGTTAAAAAACGAAGGATTACAACAATAAAACGTATTTTCCTATCTGGTTGAATTGGATAAAAAAATGTGCGAAAATATTTTCTGTTTGCCTGGTTAATATTTAAGAAAGTGAACTGATATTTGATATTTGAATATTTGCATCGCGTAATAATTTGGCAAATGATGATTGAGGATTTGATGCTAAACGTTTGGGCTCGTCGAATTCTTCTAAACGACCATTGGATAAAACAAGAATTCTAAACAAATCTTTTGTTTTATAAAAAAAAAAAGAAGAAGAGCCATTGATTTACTTGTTGCTATCTAAAATTGTGTGAAGTCGATGAGCGATTGTTAAAACTGTTGCATCTTTAAATGCAGTTCGTATTGTCATCTGAATTAATCGATCTGTTTCCATATCAATTGCTATTGTTTAGAGAAAAAAAAAGATAAAATAAAATGATAAAATCTTCTTTTTATTCTATTTACCAGCTGTTGCTTCATCAAGTACGAAGATTTTACTCTTTCTTAATAAAGCTCGGGCCATACATAATAATTGTCGTTCTCCAGAACTATCAATAAATAGAATTTCAATTTAAAAAAAGAATTATTTATTGAACTTTTGTTTTTACCTAAAATTCTCTCCGCCTTCGCTCAACAAATCCGAAAGTCCATTTTCCATCGAACGAATTCGGTCTTTTAAATGAACTAATTCCAAAGCCGACCAGATTTCTACATCACTGTATAATCCATATGGATCAACGTTGAATCTCACTGTTCCCGCAAAGATTACAGCATCCTAAATTACCATTCAAATCAGATATTATCGTTCGAAAATGAACACAATTACTTGAGGTATAATTGTAATTTTCGAACGAACATCATGTAAACCTATTTGACGAATATCTACATCGTCGATGATAATTTCACCATTGGCCGGTTCGATAATACGAAATAATGCAATACATAAACTACTTTTTCCGCTACCTGTTCGTCCAATAATTCCAATCTGCAAAAAAAAAACGAAGAGTCCATTTCGAATAAAGATTGTCTTTCGAATTGAAAAACCTTTTCTCCAGATTGAATGTTAATTGATATGTCTTTAAGTACTAATTCTAAATTTTCACGATAACGTGTTGATAAATTCTTTATTCTACAGAACAAAATCACATTTTATCTCTTGTTTAACAAAAACAAAATTAGCTTACTGTATATCTCCATTTGTCGGCCAATTCGTCGGTGGTTTTTTCTCTGGTATTTCCCAAGGAGCTTCAGATTTCAATTGTGCATACTCATGAATACGTTCAACACTGACAACATTCGTTTCGATATCACTTGTCATACGTACTAGCCAGTTCAATGATTGCCCTATTTGCATGGCATAGGTTATTGTTAAACCAGCAATACCAGCAGTTAAACGATCACGCATTAAAACAGCGAATAATGCCGTAAAAAATGTTAAAGCATTAACAATTGCTTCCAAACGAACAGCGAGCCATCTAAACAAGAGAACAGTTGTGAATAATAATAAAAAATTTTTATTGAAACAAACCGATTAGCAACACAACTGGCGTAATAACAGGATTGATTACGATCTAATAATCGATCGGATATATCGATGAAACGTTGTTGAACATTGTAGGCACGAATTGAACTTAAACCTTGAACTGTTTCGCCAAAATTCGAATAAACTGGACTACGTGTTGTTGAATCGAGACGTCGAAGTTGTCTCGATGATGCAACATAAACACGCTAGAAAATAGAACAAAAAAAAAGAACTCAATCGATTGCATTTCATCGAGTGATCTACCTGAATAAAAGCAAAAATAATAGCGAGCGGTATTAGGGCAAATATCGCCATCCACGATCCATAGAGAAGCACAATGATAGTTATCAATATCGATATGGATGTGCTAAGTGACGATGAAAATGATTGTGGCAATGATGAATCAACCGATTCAATATCTTTAGCAAAGCGATTGATTATTCGGCCAATGGGTGTTGTATCAAAGAAAGCCATAGGTGCATGGAAAACGCCCGATAGAATTAAACTATGTAATTTTCTACTAGCAGCATAACCGGCAAGGTAGACAAACAATTGCATAGCAAATCCAGCAAATCCTTAATGAAAAAAGAAAAAAACAAACTATAAATTAACACACGAAATTCAAATCTAAATGCAATTATTAATAATCAATATGAGTGCGAAAATAGCAGCGAAAGAACAAAAAAAAACAAGTGTTAAATGTGTTTGCTGGCTTTTTTTTTGTATGCGTATTAACCTCAAGAAAAATAAATGGAAGAAAAATCAATATCATAATTGGAATTGTTTCTCGTAGAAAATAAGCAATCAATAACACACAAATAAGAAATCCTATGAGAGCATTGAATGTCGAACGTAATGTAAACATCAAATTATTATCGATCATATCGAAATCATTTGAACAACGATTTAATATCTGACCAAATGGTGTTCGTTCAAAGAACGATAAAGGAAACCGGAGTAAATGGAAGAGAAATCTTTGAAACAATGTACGTGATGCACATCTACTGCTTTCGAGCATTATCAATGTGCCTATGAACTCGAAGACAACTAGAATAAGTGAGCATGTTTATCAGAAGTTTTCATTGATGATTTTTATCGAATGATGAAACGGAAAACATTGAATTCATATGCGTACCTTGACAACATCCTAAGATTGAATAAACTGTTAAACCATGCATTCTATCTATCGATGATGATGTTTGATTCATTGATATCGTGCCTTTTTTCGATTGATCTGTCCAACGGGATAACCAAACATTCGTACTTAACGCAGATAATGCTGTTAGAGAGAATAAGCATACAGTGGTGACTATCATCGGTATTGTACATGCACGAAGATAAATTAAAAATATATCCAATTTAACCTAAATTATTTGAATGAAAAAGCAAGAATGATGGAAATTTTCAACGTACCGAACCCGTTTCCATGGTTTCTTTTTGTATAAGTTTTTCTTTGACTTCACTCGGTGTTATTTCGACGGTTACTGGTTTAGTTGTATCATGTTGACTGTCATTTTCAGCAACTTTTAGAACATTATCAATGATATCTGCTGGTGGTGAACCTGGAGTTCGAGGTTCAGCTAAATAAAAACAGAAATAGAACTTAACGAATCATTGAAAAACAATTTCTTTCTACTGGCATCACTGGATTTTCGTTGAGATTCTTCTGTAGCTATGGAATAAACCAGATCACGTAAGATTTTACTTTTTGTCATTAAATCATTGTATGGTCCATGATCAAGAATTTCACCGCGTGAAACAACAACGATTTCACTACATTTATGTAGATGTGAAATGCCATGTGTAACTAAAAGACGAGTCTAAACAAGAGTTTTTGCGCGTGAGAATTTTAGTTATGTTTTGAAAGAAATTTATTTTCAATACTTTATCTTTTAATAAACCTTTTGGACCGATAGCATGTTTAAATATATGAGCACCAACATGTGCATCAACAGCTGATAGTGGATCATCGAAAAGATAAATATCTGCTTCACTGTATAAAGCTCGTGCCAGAGATACACGTTGTCTTTGTCCACCAGAAAGATTAATACCCTAGCAAAAGAAAATCGAATTTGGATATTATAGTCATTGTTTTTTTCTCAGTTACTTTTTCTCCTATTTCTGTCCGATCTCCTTGTGGTAAGATATCTACGAAGAAAAACATTTAAATTTCTAAATGAAATCATTTCGTTTAATTACCGAAATCAGGTTTCAATGCACACGCTTCAATAACTCGTTCATATAAAACTTGATTGAATTCTTTTCCAAAAAGAATGTTTTCTTTTAGCGTTGCATTTAAAATCCATGAGGTTTGCGGAACATAAGCAATATGTCCGCATACACTAATCTCACCAGTAATTTTATTCATTTCTCCAAGTAAAGCAGATAATATACTACTTTTACCAGATCCTACTGTTCCAACAATTGCTACAAGAGTACCTTGATGTATTTGAAGATTTATACTAAATGAAGGAAAAAAAATGAACATGCAATGTTTTTGATGATTTTCTTCTGTCAAACTTTTTTAAGATCATGGGATCATCTTCTGAATTCGACCATCGAAACGAACCATTGACAATTTTAATCATATATCCATCGGCACTCGTTGAACTTCGATGCACAGCATTTTCATCGATTTCGTCGTTGTTTAAAAATGTTTGTATACGTTTATTCGAAACGTTTGCCTAGATATTCGAAAACTAGACGTGTTATTTACTATTTTCATCTTCAAATCTACTTCAACAATGCTATTGATAATACTCGGAAAGACAACGAGTGGAAATCGAAGTAAATTAAATAATGCCAATGCAACGAACGCTTTTTCAGCTGTTAAAACATTTTCATTCGATGATAAAACATAGGTGGCAAATGTTGTTATGCAAACCTTAACCAAACGAAATCATTTCAAAAACAAACATGAATTCAATCCTACGAGAATCGGTGAAAATGTCCATATAGCACTTGATATTGCATTGATAACCGCTTTTTTACGAATACAAGACAATTCTTTTTCACGTATCTCATTCACTCGACGAATAAATGCATTTTCCCA